>WNFT01004126.1_pt1 | contig 13897 bp, 12 predicted proteins | sample 5400191 | NCBI WGS metagenome assembly WNFT01 (sample SAMN13153359, study PRJNA577476) | soil metagenome | isolation source: 80 cm saprolite under Madrone tree | place: USA:California | collected 2016-06-14
AGCCACCTGGGCCACCCGGTGTGACGGTGATAGGATTATTCGAAGAGGTGAGAGGACGAGTGAAGGCGGAGAAGCTGGGGGAGGGTTCAAAGTTGATCCAGCCGTAGCCAGCAAAGTAGATTTGTGTCCAGAGGTGGGCATCGTGGCCACGAACGATCCACTGCTTGGTTTTTGGGTCGAGGGTACCATGAGTGTAGCCTGCGACTACGCGGGCGGGCATGCCGAGTTCGCGAGCCATGACGGCCATAGTAGTGGCGAAGTAGTTACAGAAGGCGCGATGTCCACTGTCGAAGAGCAACCAGGAGGTGCCTTCTGCACCAGGAGGGAGAGTTATATTTACATCATATGCGAAGGAACGCAGGTAGGATTCGAGGGCGACTGCTTTGTCGTACATGTTGGCGGCATCTGCGGTTTGATCTTTTGCCACACGAAGAATGCGTGGGTCGAGATTGAGGGGCAGTTGCAGGTAGGTATGCAGTATACTCTCATCGTAGTAGTTCACGGAGCGAGGGCCGTCGAAGTTCGCTGGATAGGTTGGAGCGTCGACGGGCAATGGTACTGATTCGAGGGTTTTGATGTCGGCGGCAGAAACATAGGAGATGACGTCGTACTGATTTCCGGCAGCAAGTTTGCCATTGGTGCGCAGCCATGCGACGACAGAACCATTGGCAGTGCTGCTGACGACCTGGCCGACCTGGTCGGTGGAGGCGATCTGGGATGCACCAAGGATGTAGGCTTTTTGTTCACCAGGGGGATTGACCACAGTGATCTGCTGATGTACTGCCCGAACGTCAGTGGATTGATCGTAGTCTACATCATTTGCCCTATAGGGGGTGCCGGAGGTAGGGCCTAGTTGCCAGGTGCGTCCATTATACGTGTCATAACTCAGTGATTCGAGATACTGAGTGCCGTCGTCGGTCTTGACGGTCAAGACGATATCGTTGGTGAGGTTGGGATTTCCGCCCAATACGAGGATATCGGTGAAGTTGCCGTGATTGGCAGGGTTATAGCCACCACTGACGGAGACAAGGCGATTCCACGTATTTTGAATCTGCACCCATGGGTTGTTGTCGGCGCTCCAGATTTGCGATGCGGCATCATTGGTATAACCCCAGGGTATGAGCCAGGAGACAACCAGGATGCCGATAGAGATGAGCGCGCCCGCTTGCATAAATTCCCAGCCGAGATCATCAGCGCAACGCAGGCCCAGTTTCTTCCAGCGAACTGAGGATTCATAGAGATTAATACGCAGCAAGAGCAGGAGCGAGGCAACAAGGAAGACGACGAGAAAGACGATGTAGCCAGGTTCGATATAACTGAGATTAATAAGCAGCACGACGGCGTTGGCCAGGATCATGAGCCAGGGGCTCCGCGTCCGGTAGACAAGCCAGGCGCTGGTGTAGGCCAGGAGGAAGCTGAGAGCGGTGATTAAGAAGAGGAAGATGGAGTCATCGCTGCTCGTGCCACCGGCAAGTGCAAGGAGAATCCACTGGTGAATGCTGGTAAAGAAAGCACTGAAGTTGCCACTGTAATCGGCACTTGTAGTCTGCCAGAGGGCAAGCAGGAGACCCAGGAGGACGGCAAGTGCATGGACAAGGAGACGAGGAAGTCGTCGCTGTTTCGCGGCAAAGACACCGCCGATCAATCCGATGGCGGTTAGGAGGGTGAGAATATTGAGGTGGGTTACCCAGTTGGCAGCCTGTACGCACCAGATGGTGCTATAGACGACGGCAGCCAGCAAGAAGAGTGAAAACCAGCCCTCGGCCAGGCCAATGTGTATTTGTATGGCCGGCCTGCGGTGAAAAGGGCCATTCCCACCTGATTTATCATTGCTCTGACGCGGTTCAGCGATGATTTTTGAAAGCCGTTCAACAGTTGCATCTTGCATTACAATTACCTCCGCCGTGCATAGCGAGCCTCTGGTTCTCGTTCGAGGGCTTCGGCCAATGATTCTTCACATTTGATACGCAACACGGGTATGCCGGCACCCTCTAACAGTGCCAAGGTATCCTCATCGGGCTGCCTGTTATCAAATGAGGCGGCATCTAATCCGATGACAGCCACCTGTACGCCGCGTCTTTGCAGGTGACGCAAGCCATCATGCCAGTCCCGCGAGGTTGAGGGTGTGATTACAATAGCTACCGTGTTGCGTCCAAAATGAAACGCATCTACGGCCAGGGCTTCTTTCAAATCCGGGCCAGGTCCCGCTTCTACGACTGCAAGCATTTCCAGCACGCGCTCAAGTTGCCGATCACCACGATCCAGTGAAAGAAATTCACGTTGCCCGGCATTGACGATCATGCCGAGCGAGAGGTCCTGGCGCAGTAAATATGCAGCAATCGATGCGGCAATGGTTACGCCATATTCCTCGGTTGAATGCTCACCCTCGCCCGCCTGCACAGCATCGTGCAGGTCAAGAAAGATCCAGGCATCCATCGCTGGGTCAAGATCAAATTCCTTCACCATTAATTTATTATAATGCGCGGTGGAACGCCAGTGAATACGATTAAGGGCGTCACCGACGGTATAATCACGAATAGTGGTTGCGTTGGTGGTTGTCTGTAAGGCACGGCGTGAACTGCGGCCACGGCCCGGCAATCCGCCCGTGAAAAGGGCGAAGTTGGTAAGCGGTATCACGCGTGGCAGCACCAGGAGTTCTCTTTGTGAGGTGAGGAAGATACGGCTTCGGAAGAGGCCAAATGGGTCTCCACTGGTGGCGACAACCGGGCCTAGTTGAAAACGGCCACGCTGCCGGCATACGCTACGGGCACGCCAGGTCGCACGCTTGCGTCCTCCCATGCTGGCAACATAACCGGCTCGATGACCAGGGAGGGTCGAGCCATCAGCGACCTGTACCCACAGTTTGGGCATAAGGCCGACATTGTCGAGCATGAGCCGTTCGTCGAAGGTTTCGCCAACCTGCACACGACCGGCAGTGGAGCTACGCCGAAAGACCAGTTTGTTCAGACTATAACGTGCCCACAACCAGGATAGGACGAACAGAGTGAGCAGGACGTAGGTCAGGATATAGAGTACATGCCAGCCACTGCTGATTGAGAAGAAAGCCAGCAAGACTATCAGTATGATTGCCTGCCAGGGTCGCATAGGTCAGCGCCCCTTTCCACCGCCGACCCAGGCACCAGGTACCGGCACACTCTGCAAAATCTCGTCCAGGATGGCAGTAGATGATATGGCGCGCACACGTGCTGCCGGAGTAACAATGATACGATGTGCTAATGTCGGCTTGGTTAGCAGCTTTACATCGTCAGGGATGACGTAGCCACGTCCACGAATAGCAGCAAGGGCCTGGGAAGCACGGAAGAGGGCCAGCGATCCACGAGGGCTGGCACCCAGGTAAATGTTGTTATGGTTGCGCGTGGCATTGGCGATGGCTACGATATATTCGCGAATGGAGGGATCAACATGAATGCTGCGTATCTGCTGCTGGATTTGCACCAGCTCTTCAGCGGTCATTATTTGCGCCAGGTCGTCCAGGGGATGGTGATACTGGTGTGTATCGAGAATATTCATTTCGTCTCCGGCTTTGGGATAACCCAGCCGGATATTCATCATGAAACGGTCAAGTTGCGCCTCAGGCAGGGGGAATGTGCCTTCATATTCGATAGGATTCTGCGTTGCCATGACCATGAACGGTTCCGGTAAATGATAAGTGACGCCATCAATGGTAACCTGTGTCTCCTCCATTGCCTCGAGTAAGGCTGACTGAGTCTTCGGAGTGGCGCGGTTGATCTCATCGGCAAGCACAATCTGCGCCATGATGGGGCCTGCTCGGAACTCAAAATTGCCAGTCTTCTGATTATAGATGGAGACTCCAGTGACATCGCTTGGCAGAAGGTCAGGAGTAAACTGGATGCGCTTGAATGTACATCCAATGGAACGCGCGATAGCTTTGGTAAGAACGGTTTTGCCAACGCCCGGCACATCTTCAATTAATACGTGCCCCCGGCAAATAACGGCTATCAAGCTGAACGCAACTGGCTCAGCCTTTCCAACGATTACTTTCTCAACATTGCTGATAACCCGTTGTACCGCGCTGGCTAAATCTTGTACTGACTGCATATTTACTTTTCTCCCTGGCTGCCTGACCTGGCACCTGAAAAAGGGTCAGGGTTTTTTCTCGTGGTGCCAACCCGACGAGGGTGGGGTTGATTGCGTCTCCACAGCATAAACACCCATTGTTCCATAGTGTACCACGTTAATACGCAAGTACAAAGGAAAAAGGTACAGCACCCGTTATAAACCAAAATAGTTGTGTATATTACTACGTCACGAAAATGGCATTTGTTGCATGATATTGCTTATTTTAGTGACTTTGGCTGAATTGATGCTGAAAAAGGCATGAAAAATCGATCAGATCTAACCCTGGCAGGATAACATTGTGCATGCTATCATAGTGCCATGAATCAAGCTAATAATAATAACATCCAGGAACTACATGCCTACGTGCATGGGGGCGTACAAGGAGTAGGCTTCCGCTACTTTGTCGTAGAAGAAGCCCTATCCCTTGGCCTACGTGGATATGCACGCAACGAACGTGATGGCAGTGTTGAAGTGCTGGCGCAGGGACCTCGTCCCGCACTCGAACGCCTTGTGACGCGGTTAAGACAAGGACCATCTGCTGCCCGCGTATCAGAGGTGCGTACTTCGTGGGGGCAACCAACTCAGCACCTCAGCGGCTTCCACGTGCGGTGGTGATGATTTGCATCTTTCAATGCACTTACCGACCTTGTTCCAAACAGAGCAGATGGGTCAATACCTGTTCCAGCTTTTGCTGCGGATCTGCGGTAAGTTCTTTTGTTCTCCAGGCGACGAAACCCCTTGCAAAAGCGTGTTCTTTCAGCCCCATTATGCTATAGTAAACAAAAAGGAACCGGACTGTTAAGGAGCTTTATTGATGAAGGATTCTCTTGCCCCTCAAAATGCAACGACCACTGACACAACAAGCACAAATGAGATGCAAGGATGGATAGAGAAAAAGCTCCTGGAGAGCGAACGGAAAGAAGCAGATGAGGCGCGTCTGAAACTCGCCGCCATTGTCGTCTCATCGAGTGACGCCATTATAGGGAAAACTCTCGACTTTAGCTTGCCGCTAAAAGAGCCGAAGCCAGCATTATTGACCAATTGAGAGCAATGTAGTAGGATAGTGAGGCACAAAGACGTCTTACCATGAATTCACTCTATAGAAAGCACAGAGCCGGGGAAATCAATTACATTTCTAGAAATGAGGAGAGGGAAGATTGGAAATCGACATAGAGCACGTAGCTAAACTTGCGAACTTGCCACTGGATAAAAGGCACATGGAAATACTCGGAGAACAACTTACTGAAACACTTTTGTACATCGATAGACTTAACGAAATACGCACAGAAAAAGTAGAACCCACAAGCCAGGTAACGGGACTTACAAATATTATTCGAGATGATAGTGTATCAGATTCACTCCCACAAGAGGCTGCCCTGGAGAACGCGCCGGAAACATACAACGGTTATATTGTCGTAGACGCAATTTTTGAGGAATAGCTATGCAACTTTATGAACTTACTATCTCAGAAGCCAGAAAAGGTCTGGAAGAAAAGAAGTTTTCTTCGAGCGAACTAACAAGCGCCTGTCTTGAAAGAATTAAATCGGTTGAGCCAAAGCTTCACGCATTTGTTACATTGACAGAAGAACAAGCCTTGCAACAAGCCCAAAAGGCTGACTTCTTACTGGGAAGCGGCGAAGTCCGACCTTTACTAGGGATTCCCATTTCGATCAAGGATAACTTTTGTATTAATGGGATACTAACTACTGCCTCGAGCAATGTTTTAAGAAATTTTGTGCCTCCTTATGATGCGACTGTTGTCCGTCGCGTCAAAGAAGCGGGAGCAATCAGCCTGGGAAAGACCAACATGGATGCATTCGCGCACGGGTCTTCAACCGAAACATCCGATTTTGGCGCAAGCCGGAATCCCTGGAACATCGAGAGATTACCGGGAGGCTCATCCGGTGGGGCGGCAGTAAGTGTAGCAGCAGATGAGGCGATAGCTGCCGTCGGTTCTGAAACCGCCGGGTCAATTCGACAACCTGCCGCCTGGTGCGGCGTGGTAGGTTTGAAACCAACATATGGAAGAGTGAGCCGGTATGGGGTCATTGCCATGGCATCATCCCTGGATAGCCCGGGCCCAATCACAAAATCAGTCGAAGACGCAGCGCTCATGTTGGAGGTTTTAGCCGGACATGACCCATTGGATGCAACAACATCGCCTCTTCCTACAAAGCCATACCGGCAACTCATGAAGGAAAAAAGCGAGAAAGTAACCATCGGCATTTCGGATGACTACTTTGATGGGGTTGATCCGGAGATTGTAAGCGCGGTTCAAAATGCTCTGCACGAACTCGAGCGCCTCGGACACAAGGTCAAGAAAATCAATCTTTTTAACCCGAAATATGCCATCGCCGTCTACACGATTTTACAACGTTCTGAAGTCTCTTCAAATCTAGCGCGTTATGATGGTATAAGATATGGCTTCGGACGTGACGCATTCGGCGAAGAGGCGCAAAGAAGAATTATGCTTGGAACCTATAGTTTATCAGCAGGCTATTATGACGCATACTATGCAAAAGCCGAGAAAGTAAGAACGCTTATTGTCGAGGATTTCGCAAAAGCATTCGAAGAAGTTGATGTTGTAATTGGGCCGACAAGTCCTTCTACGGCGCTACCCCTTGGATCAAGTAAAAACCATCCCATGTTCGGCGAGATTGCTGATGTGTTGGTGGAACCTTCGACCATCGCAGGGCTGCCCGGTATCAGTATCTGCTGCGGCTTTTCCAAAGACCTTCTGCCTATAAGTATGCAAGTCATTGGTCCATACTTTATGGAAGATCTTATCCTGAATGTTGCCTATCAATATGAGCAAGTCACAGACTGGAGTAACAGGAAGCCAAATCTATGAATGATGATACTCTAACGACAACCTATCGACCGGTCATTGGTCTCGAAGTTCACGTGGAGCTTAGTACCGCGTCCAAAATGTTCTGCAGATGTAGTAGTGATTACTTTGGCCAGGATCCAAATACACATACTTGCCCGGTTTGCTTAGGACTTCCCGGTGCGCTGCCAGTGCCAAATAAGAAGGCAATCGAGGGTTGTATTATGATCGGTCTTGCCCTCAGTTGCGAAATAGCGCTGTTTTCGAACTTTGATAGAAAGCACTACTTCTATCCTGATTTGCCGAAAGGATATCAAATCAGCCAATACCAGAGTCCTTTCGCCCAAAAGGGATTCATCATGCTCAGCAACAACAAGAAGATCAGAATCCGCAGGGTACACATGGAGGAGGATACTGGAAAGCTCCTGCATCAAGACCTTGATTCCAGGGCGGTTAGTCTTATAGATTTTAACCGCTCGGGTGTGCCACTTGTTGAAATTGTCACAGAACCGGATTTTGATGATGCGGAGCAGGTCAAGGAATATCTACAAAAACTTCAACAGATTATTCGTTACCTTAATGTCGCTACTGCTAACCCGGATAAAGGGGAAATGCGGTTTGAGCCAAACATTTCTCTGCGCAAAGCAAATGAAAAGGATTTACCGAATTACAAAGTAGAGGTAAAGAATATCAATTCGTTTTCGTTCGTGGAGAGAGCCATCAACTACGAACTGAGAAGACAAAGCAGTATTCTGGAAAGTGGAGAAACGCCCACCCAGGAGACAAGGGGCTGGGATGAAAAAAGACATATAACCGTCGGCCAACGATCAAAAGAGGAAGCCATGGACTACAGGTATTTTCCTGAACCTGACATTCCACCTTTCAGATGGCGGACAGAAGAGATCGATGAATTTCGGAGGGCGATTCCTGAATTGCCTGATGAGAAAAAAGCGCGTTTTATACAAAACTACCACATCACCGATTATGACGCGGAACTGCTGACACGCGAGAGACGGCTCGCAGACTTTTTCGAGGAAGCTGTAAAAGTCGGCCAGGGGCATGGCATAGACCCGAAAACCATAGCCAATGTCCTGATTAACAAAAAGATAGACGTTGAGACAACGGTTCCTGCCGAGTTGATCAAGGACATTGTGGCTTCAAGGAAAATCGAGGCCATTGATGAGACTGAGTTACAGGCAATTATTCAAGAGGCCATCACAAATAATCCAAAAGCGGTCGAGGATTACAAAAAGGGAAAAACGAATGCGGTGATGTTCCTGGTCGGAGCGAGCATGAGAAAACTCAAGGGTAAGGCTTCGGCTGAGAGAGTGAAAGAGCTGATTTTAGCGTATCTCGATGCTATATAATGGCTCTGTCGAATTTTTTAAATGACCGCCATACGGCGCTTCAAATGGGAAACATGTAAGGCTCATGACACGTCGTACCGTTGCTTTTATCCTGCTCATTATAGCAATCATCCTCTTGATTATGGTGCCGGTGCTTATCCTGACACCCGTTGGCGAAAAACTATTCGGGGGCAGTTCGCAGGCTGCCCCCTCTTCAACGCCGACCCTGGCGGTCATTTCCCCAACGCCAACACCTAAACCCACGCCAATTCTCACCGTCAAAGGCAAACCACCTGCTATCACTGCATTTGAAGCCATCCTGCTGGATGCTGATACCGGCCATATCCTGGACGATCTCCACGGTGAGCGACCAGTACCTATGGCAAGCACAACCAAGATCATGACTGCGCTGATAGCTATACGGGCTGCCGATCTGAACGAGGTCGTGACCATCCACAAGGATGCCCTGAACGAAGTAAATTTAAATCACGGCAGTACAGCACAACTGAAGCCTGGCGACCAGATTCCACTCAAAGATCTTCTCTACGGCCTGTTGCTGCCATCGGGTGATGATGCCGCTATCGCCATTGCGGATGCTGTCGGTGGATCAACCGGCAATTTTGTGAACCTGATGAATCTGTTCGCTTACCGTTTGCACCTCTATCAAACTCACTATATCAATCCCGACGGCCTCACCTATTATGATGCAAGGGGTCATCCTCTACCCGGACACTACACAACTGCATATGACCTGGTCCGACTGGCAGACTACGCGATGAGTATTCCGCTCTTCGCCCAGATTGTACACACACAACACTATACAGTTCCGGCGAGCAGTTCCCACCATGCCTATAGCTGGGACAATACGAACCTGTTACTTGGCACTTACACCGGGGCCACCGGTGTCAAGACCGGCTATACCCTGGAAGCAGGAGAATGCCTGGTTTTCTCAGCAATACGCTCCGGTCATCATCTGATCGGCGTCGTCCTGCACAGTATAGATGCCACCCACCGCTTCAACGATGCGAAGGTAATGCTCAACTGGGGATTTGGGCTGCCACTGCTGCCGCCTGCGCCATGATAATTGCACGAGTCCATCCTCAAAAAAAGCCCACCGAGGGCAACTTCGGTTGATAATTCGGATTCTGCGAGAAATCAAAAGCCTCGAGGAAATCGCCTATTTGTGTTAAGCCATCTCGCGGAGCCGCAGGCGGTCCCTTCGATCTGCCACTGGCCGCGTCGTTGTACTGACCCGGAGTAGAGGTATCGAACTGGTGGTTGACGCTGGCGAGCGTAGGCAAACCAAAACGGCGCTCAATGAACTTCAAGATCGAGCTCTGCTCGTACAATTGTCCTGAAACATAACCACGCTTCGCCCAGGGCGATACAACCAGCGCCGGTACTCGGAAAGCCCATCCCATAGGCGTCTACCTGCGGAGGAGGCACATGATCAAAGAAGCCACCACCCTCATCGTAAGTCAGGAAAAGAGCAGAACTGGTCCACAGCCTGGAGGCAATCAGCGCATTGATGACTTTTGCCATTTCTTTCTGTCCAAATTCTATATCGATTGGTGGATGCTCACTAATCAGTGCGTCACTGATCAGAAATGATACCTGTGGCAGCGTCCCTTGATTCAGATCATTGTAGTAATCACTTCCTTTGAACTGGAGCCGGGAATCGCGCTGCCAGCGTTTGAAGAAAGACAGGGCGTTGAAAAATTCTACCTCGGGCACGCTGCCAAGACCTGTACCCAGGTTATAACACTTCCAACTCACCTTATGCTCATCGAGTAGATCCACAATGGCCGGATAATCCAGGCTGCCCGATGGGATGCGGGTGTGTATCGTAATGCCGCCCGAAGTTGCCGCCCACAAAGCAATGCGATTGGGCAGTGTCGCACCCAGCTGGTAACAGAAATAGTTCCCGCACAGGGTAAACGCATCGGCCAGCGCATAGTAGTAGGGAAGATCAGTGCCGTCATAGTAACCGAGGGCACTGGAACCATCCGTCGTAAAAAAGCCATTCATAGCGCCCTTGTTCCATTCCCCGTGAATAGCCTGCCACGTGTGATCGATATCGCTTGTAGCATGTGACTTGAGATGATAAGGGGCGACGTGGCCACCTTTACCGTCGGGTACTGAGAAATGCGCGGGGATGCCAAACTTTCCAGCTTTGGGATAATTACCAAAATAGTGGTCGAAGGTACGATTCTCCTGGCAAGCAATCAGAATATGGTTGATTGAATTCAGGCCGCCCGCTTGCCGCCCTATTGGAGGAGGATTGTTGGAAGTACAGGCATCCAGCATGAGGCTAATCCCCGCCAGCATGCCCAACTTCTGCAGGACTCCACGCCGTGATTGACGCTCATTAAAATAGCGTTGCAGGTCCATGACATCTCTTTCTTCTCTACAATTTGACGGTAGAGGTTACGGCGAAATTCTATCATGGACCTGCAACGGGTGTAAATAGTATCTCTGTACTACAACGAGGGCAGCGACGGATAATAATCAGGATTCTGCGAAAAGTCGAAAGCCTCGTAGAAATCGCCAAGTTGTGCGAGACCATCACGCGGCGGTGCCGCTGGACCCGTTGGTTTGCCGTTGGCTGCATCGTTGTTGGTGCCTGGCGTCGAGGTATCGAACTGGTGGTTGACACTCGCCAACGTGGGTAAGCCAAAACGCCGCTCAATGAACTTCAAAATCGAACTGTGTTCGTACAACTGTCCCGAAACGTAGCCGCGCCTGGCATAGGGCGAGACGACCAGCGCCGGCACGCGGAGGCCCAGTCCATATGCATCCACCTGCGGAGGTGCGACATGATCGAAAAAGCCATCTCCCTCGTCATAGGTGAAGAACATAGCTGAGCTTTTCCATGAACTCGAAGCAATGAGCGCGTTGATTACCTCGGCCATTTTATCCTGGCCCATCTGAATATCTGCCGGTGGATGCTCGCTTATCAGGGCTTCGGTAATCAAAAACGAGACCTGCGGCAGCGTGCCATTGTGCAGGTCCCGCTTATAATCATCCTCTGAGTACATGAGCCGCCCATCATTCTGCCACTTTTTGAAAAAGACGAGGATGTTGAAATCTTCCAGGGATGTACCGGTGCCGAGCCCGAGGTTATAGCACTTCCACGAGATGTGATGCTGATCCAGCAGGTCTACAATGGTTGGCCAGTCGAAGCTGCCGCGATTAGCTGTGTTGGTAGTGTTGCCGCCAGCAGTGCCGGACATGAGAGTAAGACGATTGGGATTGGACGGTCCGAGCAACGAACAGAAATAATTGCCACACAAGGTAAACGCATCGGCCAGCCTATAGTAGTAGGAAAGGTCCGAGCCATCGTAGTAGCTGAGCGCGTTCGAGCCATCGGTGGTATAAAAACCATCCATCCTTCCTCTATCCCATTCACGATGAATGTCCTGCCAGGTATGGGAGTTATCGCCCGTTATAGGGAAGAAATTATGGTGCGGTTTGGCTGTGCCTCCATTGCCATCCGGCTGCGAATAGTTCGAGGGAACGCCAAATTTCCCGGCCCTGGGATAGTACCCGAAATAATGATCGAAGGAACGATTTTCCTGGCAGGCAACCAGGACGTGGTTGATAGGATTGGCATTACTATCCAGCATCGAAGCCGCTGCCCTGCCGACGGCCTGGATACTGGCATCAATTGAGAGTCCGGCTCCCGCGAGTATGCCGAGATTGCGTAACGCCCGGCGTCTCGATTGACGCGTACTGAACCACTGTCGCAGATCCATGAATAACCTTTCTCCTACAAAATAAACAATCAAGGGGTTTTGCATTAAAAAGAACGGTAAACAGAAGAGGATTTCCATATGTTTGAGGTAGGGATATCTAATGAGGGCTACGGATCAAAAATCGATTTATTCGATTTTAAGCGTTTTAATGAGATCATAATGAAATTGGTAAGAAAAAGACTTGACTTTAAGCTAAACTTAACAGTATAATCATAGTATTACCTCTAAAGATCATTTCTACTCGTTTTGTAGAGGAAAAATATTGTTCGCAACTCCTTGGAGCAGAGTGCGTCTTCCTGGTCCCGCTTGCAACTCGTCTAAAGTTGCGTCTTCCGGCTTGTTTTTGATTTGGCTAATTTTCAGAAAGGAATCTGGGGGTTATGACTTTCATTCAACGGCGTCTCTTTTCCATCCTCATTGGAATCGTCTTAGCAGTGGTATGATCCAACTGGTTAATCTTGGTAGTGGAATAAAAGCTCAAGCATCATCCCAAATCCAAGGAAATCCACAAACTCAGCATGCATCACCTAACTGTTCCCCTTGTTACTATTTTTATGGCTCGAACCTGTCCTGGATGTCAACAGCCACAAGCGATTGGTTTCAGAAGTATGGTAATTGGTGCGGGGTAGCCAACGTACGTGCCATTCAGAGGTACGATTGAAGTGATCCACATGCAATCGCCTACGCTGCATGGGATGAAACCCCAGCCGGTTATTGGTTCCATAACTAGATCTATAGAACCAGCGGTTCTAATGCAACCTATGACTTCGCTACCGACTTTGGGGCAAATACCGTATCTCATAATGACCCCATTAGCGCAACGATTAAAGGAGGATACCACTCCTTTGTCATTAGCGGAGTATATGCTACCAGCGACCCCTCTTATGGAGGTGAAGCCATTCAATCTATCGAGACCTGGGACCCCTGGTTAAACAGCTCTAACCAGCCTCTCGATGGAAAAACGTGGCCTTACAACGCCACCCAGTTACAAATATGGTCACTCAGTAACTGGACATCTCTTACAAAGTTCTGGGGGCAAGCTTACAACACCAACAACGGCTCTGATCCCGAACCGGATACTCCAAACCACTACTATGTGCCACCTTTCCCAGGAGGATATACTCATCACTGGGATACCTACTATGTAACCATTGAACAGGATGCTATCAATAACGATTCAACGTCATATGACTACGCGATTGGCCAGGACGGTCATTTAGCTCCACATAATTGATGTTGACGAGTCACGTAGAATAAAGAAAGGAAATGGCCATGTCACAGGTAAGAAAGCAAGCTAGGGCCACAAGTTCTAGCAAAGACTATAGAACAATGTCACCGATTAGTAAGCAGATGGCCAGCCAAAGTGACGGAAGGTTTGGAAAGACCGTTGCTACTTGCTTTGGCATCGGATTAACCATTTTGATGATACTCGGGCTTACACTCATGTTCATCATAGGACATAGCGGCAGCATAGCTAGTGCTTCAGGCGGTGGCTCTCCTGCAGTCACTTATTCCGGCTATGGCTCGCTAAATCATGTCAAGGGCTGGTGCGGCAACAATTCCAGCCAACCAGCATGCCCTACTCTTGATCCTGGTTGGTTCTCAGTTCCATCAGCATCGCCTGCGGCTGTTTCAGCAGCCATTACCAGAAGCGAGACCTTTTCTTCAATGAAAAGTCGTTATGGTTATAAAACACTCGATACACCGGTACTTGTTTATGCTTATGCTGCACATACCGGTATCGCCTACTACGACGATGATCATTGGGTCGTCTCGGTTCGCAATGCCGCGGGAAAGGAAAGCGGCATCTTCGATTTTCTGTATGACAGGGTGAACCAGCGTCTAAGCTTTTCGACATTCGGCCTGAT
>WNFT01003318.1_pt1 | contig 13893 bp, 10 predicted proteins | sample 5400191 | NCBI WGS metagenome assembly WNFT01 (sample SAMN13153359, study PRJNA577476) | soil metagenome | isolation source: 80 cm saprolite under Madrone tree | place: USA:California | collected 2016-06-14
GACCGCATCGCGAAGCTCCGCCGCGGCGTGATGGAGCTCTATATCAGCGACCATCCGCTGGACTGCCTGACCTGCGCGGCCAATGGCGACTGCGAATTGCAAGACATGGCGGGCGCCGTGGGCTTGCGCGAAGTGCGCTACGGCTATGACGGCGAGAACCACCTTGGCCTGCCCAGGGACGAATCCAATCCGTACTTCACCTTCGATCCGTCGAAATGCATCGTCTGTTCGCGCTGCGTGCGCGCCTGCGAAGAGGTGCAAAGCACGTTCGCGCTGACCATCGACGCGCGCGGTTTTGCCAGCCACGTGTCGGCCGGCATGAACGAGAAGTTCCTCGATTCCGAATGCGTCTCCTGCGGCGCCTGCGTGCAAGCCTGCCCGACCGCGACGTTGATGGAAAAGAGCGTGATCCAGCACGGCACGCCGGAGCGCTCGGTGATTACTACCTGCGCCTATTGCGGCGTCGGCTGCACCTTCGAAGCCGAGCTGCAGGGCGACCGCGTCGTGCGCATGACGCCGTACAAAGACGGCAAGGCCAATCACGGCCATTCCTGCGTCAAGGGCCGCTTCGCCTGGGGCTATGCCACGCACAAAGAGCGCATCACCAAGCCGATGATCCGCGCCTCCATCAAGGATCCCTGGCGCGAGACCACATGGGACGAAGCCATCGCCCATATCGCCTCGGAATTCCGCCGCATCCAGCAGAAATATGGCCGCGGCTCCATCGGCGGCATCACGTCTTCACGCTGCACCAACGAAGAAACCTTCGTGATGCAGAAGATGATCCGCGCGGCCTTCGGCAACAACAATGTCGACACCTGCGCGCGCGTCTGCCATTCGCCGACCGGCTATGGCCTGAAGACGACATACGGCACCTCGGCAGGCACGCAGGATTTCGATTCGGTGTGGGATGCCGACGTCATCATGATTATCGGCGCCAATCCGACCGATGCCCATCCCGTGTTCGCTTCGCGCATGAAGCGGCGCATTCGCGAAGGCGCGAAAGTGATCGTGATCGATCCGCGCCGCATCGATCTGGTGCGCATGCCCCATGTCGAGGCCTCGCACCATCTGGCGCTGCAGCCGGGCACGAACGTGGCGATGATCAACGCGATTTCCTACACGATCGCGCAGGAAGGCCTGATCGACGAGAAATTCGTTCGCGAACGCTGCGACATACAGGACTTCGAGCACTGGCGCGACTTCATCCTGCGGCCCGAGAATTCGCCCGAAGCGGTGGAAAAAGTCACCGGCGTGCCGGCGAAGGAAATTCGCCAGGCGGCGCGGCTTTACGCGACCGCCGGCAACGGCGCGATCTATTACGGGCTCGGCGTCACCGAGCACAGCCAGGGTTCGACGATGGTCATCGGCATGGCCAATCTCGCCATGGCGACGGGCAATATCGGACGCAACGGCGTCGGCGTGAATCCCTTGCGCGGCCAGAACAACGTGCAGGGCTCGTGCGACATGGGCTCGTTCCCGCACGAATATTCCGGCTATCGCCACGTTTCGGACGAATCGACGCGGTCCCTGTTCGAGGCGGCCTGGGGCGTGAAGCTGGACCCTGAGCCGGGCTTGCGCATCCCGAACATGTTCGACGCCGCGCACGACCACACCTTCATGGCGTTGTACGTGCAGGGCGAGGACATCGCGCAATCCGATCCCAACACGCACCACGTGACGGGCGCGCTCGAAGCGATGGAGTGCGTCGTCGTGCACGATCTCTTCTTGAACGAGACCGCGGCTTACGCGCATGTGTTCCTGCCCGGCGCTTCGTTCCTGGAAAAGGACGGCACCTTCACCAATGCGGAACGCCGTATCGGCCGCGTGCGCAAGGCGATCCCGCCGATGGCGCAATACGCCGAGTGGGAAGTGACCTGCCTGCTGAGCCAGGCGCTCGGCTATCCGATGCACTACAACCATCCCTCAGAGATCATGGACGAGATCGCGCGCTTAACGCCGACCTTCGCGGGCGTGTCCTATGACAAGCTCGACGAGTTGGGCTCGGTGCAATGGCCGTGCAACGAGAAGGCGCCGGAAGGCACGCCGGTGATGCATATCGGCGGCTTCGTGCGCGGCAAGGGCAAGTTCGTGCTGACCGAATACGTGCCGACGGAGGAACGCACCGGACCGCGCTTCCCGCTGCTGCTCACCACGGGGCGCATTCTCTCGCAATACAATGTCGGCGCGCAGACGCGGCGCACCCCGAACGTGATGTGGCATGACGAGGACATCCTCGAGATTCATCCCCACGATGCCGAAAACCGCGGCATCCGCGAAGGCGACCGCGTGGCGCTGGTCAGCCGTTCGGGCGACACCAGCATGCACGCTCACATTACCGAGCGGGTGCAGCCGGGCGTCGTCTACACCACGTTCCATCACCCGGAATCGGGCGCCAACGTCATCACCACGGAATTTTCCGACTGGGCGACGAACTGTCCCGAATACAAGGTGACGGCGGTGGAAGTGCGCCTGACCAATCGCGAATCGCGCTGGCAGGAAGACTACGCCGAACTCCAGAAGCTGCAGCGCATCGAGACGGCCGCGGCGGAATGACGCCCGACACTTTGGTCCGCATGGCAAATCAGATCGCGGACTTCTTCAAGGCTCAGCCTGGAGAAGACGCGATTGCGGGCACGGCCGACCACATCCGCCGCTTCTGGGATCCGCGCATGCGCGCCAAAATGGCCGAGCATCTGGCCCATGGCGGCGAGGGTTTGACTCCGCTCGCGAAAGAAGCCGCCGCGCAGGTGTGCACGACAGCGAAATAACGAACGCCAACATTTCATGGCAAGCGGCTTTTTCGCAGCTGCGCCAAAAAGCGCAAGCCAAGTCTAATAAATCCAAACAGCGCAGCCATCGTAAATATTGCGATCTCCATAAGGCCGAAAATGCAGCGGCCACACGAAACCGGGATGCTCCTCGACAGTGTCTTTTATGATAGCTTGCTAACCTGCTGCAACCCAAGCATGACCAATAGCGCGCGTCTGTTCGCGTTAGTATAACTGCAATCATTTTTTGATTCGCGCATCGTTGGACGGGTTTTCATTCCTCTCTACTTGATGCAAATGCTTGAATTTGCGATCGCTCGCCATCCCTTATAGAGTAAGCGATTATCGAATGTAGTATCGCGAAGTCTGCGGAACGAACGGGGTCAGGAAACGTGAGTGCACTCGATATCATTCGGAGGGCAGCACCGCCGATAGAACACGCCGCACCTCGCGACATCGTCGAGCGTTATATTGCGCTGTCCCGCAGCCGCGCCTATTTGGTGCGTGTGCTTTTCCTGGTCCTGGTGGTTCTGCCGACGGCGCTTGCGGGCCTCTATTACGGGATCTGGGCGTCCGACCGCTACGTTTCGGAAGCGCGATTCATCGTACGCGGCATTTCCAGTCCGCGAACGTCCGGTCTCGACATGTTTTTCCGCACCTTCGGTATTTCGCGGGCGGTCGACGACACCAATGCCGTCCAAAGCTACATGTTGTCCCGCGATGTGGTTCGCGAGCTCGAAAGCCGCCTGCCGCTTCGGCAAATGTTCTCGCGCAAGGACGCTGATATTCTGGTGCGTTTTCCGCATTTCTGGCGCGGCGACAGCTTCGAGATGCTTTACGAATATTACCTTGAGCGCGTTTCCGTGATTCAAGATCCGTCGAAAGGACTTACAGAACTCAAAGCCGTCACCTTTAGGGCGGACGATTCCCTGCAATTGGCTCAAGCTCTCGTCATGCTCGCCGAGGAGATGGTCAACCGGATGAATGCGCGCGCTCAAAGCGACGCGGTCAAGCAAGCGCAGGTGGAAGCCGATGAGGCCCGCCAGAGACTGATTGCCGCCCATCTGGACCTGACCAATTTTCGCAACCGCCAGCTGGTCGTTGATCCCGCCAAGAATTCGGCTTCGGTCGTGGAGACGATTACGACCCTGTCGAAGAATTTGGCCGAGACGCTGGCCCAACTCGAGCTGACCCGCGTATCGACGCCTTCCAATCCCGCCATTCCCGTCCTTCAGGCGAAGTCGGACGCGCTTCGGGCCCAAATTGCCGTAGAACGAACGAAGCTGGGCGGTGACAGCAATGCCCTGGCGACCCAGGTCTCCGCCTATGAGCGCCTGACGCTGGTTCGAGACCTCGCGGAGAAGTCACTGACCGGGGCGGAGGCTTCGCTGGAATTGGCCCGCCAGGAGGCGCGGCGCCAGCAGGTCTATATCGAGGAGGTCGTCAGGCCCAACCTCGTGGACAAGAGCACCGAGCCGCGCCGTATTCGCTCGGTGGCGGCCGTCTTCATCGTCTGCTTCGGAATATTCGCACTGATATGGATTTTGTTCGTGGGGGCGAAGGAGCATGCGATCTAAGGCGCGTCCGGATCTCGTAAGATCGCTGAGAGTGCAGGCCAGAATCATCGGCGCTCTCATGGTTCGCGAGGCGATGAGCCGCTACGGCCATGAGAGCCTCGGTTTCTTCTGGCTGATGGGGGAGCCTTTGCTGTTGACCTGCGGCGTAACCGTGCTCTGGACGCTGACGGGGCAGACCCACGGCTTCGGAATCGACGTGATTCCCTTTGCCTTGAGCGGCTATTCGATGATCACGCTATGGCGCAGTTTGGTGTTCAGGTCTCTGCGCGCAATGCGTCAAAATGTCGGCTTGGTTTTTCATTCCAACGTGAAATTTTTCGACATTCTGGCCGCCCGCGCGCTGTTGGACACAATGGGTATTCTGACAGCGTTCTTCATCGCTTATGTGCCGCTGGCTGCGCTCGGATTCATGGAGCCGATGAACGACCCAATGTTGCTGTTCGGTGCATGGTTCTTGACGGCATGGTTCTCGTTCGGGGTAGCGCTCATCGTTTCCGGCATCAGCGAACTCAGCGAGGCGGCCGAGAGGTTCGTACATCCGATCATGTATCTGACCATTCCGGTCACCGGTACTTTTTATATGGTCTACTGGCTGCCGGAGAAAGTTCGTTATCTGGCTCTTTGGTCGCCGCTGGTTCACGGCAGCGAAATGTTCCGCGCGGGGCTGTTTCGTCCGGACGTACCGACTCAATGGAATGTCATGTATCTCCTGTGGTGGTGCATGGCGTTGACCGCGATCGGGCTTCCAATCACCTTCTATGCCCAGCGTCACGTCAGACTCGAGTGATGACATGAGCAACACGCTCTTAGACAAACCGGCATTAAACGAGATCGATGCAAAGACGTCGATCATCGAGGAAATCGAGCTGACGCCGTTGAACGTCGCGGGCGAGCTTGTTGGCGTGGAGGAGCAAGACCCAAGCAGCGATCGCCGACTCTTCATTGTGCGTCATGCCTTGTTCATTGCGACCGTCGTGCTGCCGTTGACGATTGCCGCCCTGTACTATTTGGTGATTGCTTCGGACCGCTACGTCTCGGAAGCGCGCTTCATCGTTCGCTCTTCCGCTGGAAATGGCGTCGGAGGTGTTGCCGCGATGATCGAAAATCAGGGCTTGTCCCGCGCGAACGACGAAACCTATGCCGTCAACGACTACGTCGTGTCCCGCGACATCGTGGCCCTTCTCGTCCGCAACGACCATTTGCGCGATATTCTCGCCCGGCCCGAGGCCGACCTCATCAACGGCTTTCCCAATTTCTATTCGCGCGACAACAACGAGAACCTTTTCGAGCGCTACAAGGATATGGTCGAGGCGCGCATCGACGCGGCCACAGGCATCAGCACGCTCAAGGTTGTGGCCTTCAGGGCCGATGACGCCAATCGGTTGGCTTCGGCGATCCTCAAATATGCCGAAGGGCTGATCAACCGGCTCAACGAGCGCGCCTACAACGACGCGGAACGCTACGCGCAGACCATCGTAGACCGAGAGAGGGGTCAGATCGGCAAGATCGAAACCGACCTTACCGCCTACCGCAACGAGACGGGCAGCGTCGACCCCGGAAAAGAGGCTGTTGCCGGATTCGAAATGATCGGCAAAGTGACGACCGAGTTGGTTCTGCTCGAGGCAAACTTGCAGCAGCAGCTGGCGCTGTCGCCCGGAGCTCCGGGCATTTCGGCGCTGCGCGAAAAAATCAGAAGTTACCAGGAACAGATCGACAAGCAGAAGCTTGAGATCGTCGGCAGCAACAAATCGCTGGCTTCGAAGCTGGCCGGTTATGAACGATTGGAGCTCGATCGAGAGCTGTCAGCGCGCGCGCTCGGCCTTGCGATGATCAATCTCGCGAAGGCGCGCGAAGACGCCCAACAACAGCATCTGTATCTGCAGACCATCGTGGTTCCGAATGTGGCCGACGAGGCGGAGTATCCGCGACGGGTGATCGCAATGTTCCTCGTGCTTCTCGTTTGTCTTGGATTTTTCGCGACGGTCCGAGCGCTTGGCTCGATTACGCTGGAGCATCACGCATAATGACGGATTCGGGCTCCACAATGCGCGACTTGGTGATATCTCCGCCGTTGCGGGCGCGCCGAGCCTATCAAGGCACAACTTCGACGCCCGCGACTTTTCACAGGCTTCCGGCGATACGCGCAGACAACATCGTCAAGGACTATCGTACGCTCATCGGGCGTCGCCGCATTCTCGACGGTATTTCCTTCGAGGTCGGCGCGGGCGAGAAATTGGCCGTCATGGGGCGGAACGGAGCCGGCAAGTCGACGCTGCTCAAGATCATCGGCGGGGTCGAGCGGCCCACATCGGGAAGCATCGAGCGCGGTCTTTACCTGTCCTGGCCTCTGGCCTTTTCCGGAGGTTTCGATGCAACGATGAGCGGCATGGACAATATTCGCTTCATTGCCCGTCTCTACGACCGCCCGGTGGACGAGGTCATCGCGTTTGTTGACGATTTCGCCGAGCTCGGGCGCCTATTGCTGCTCCCGGTCAAGCACTACTCCAGCGGCATGCGGATGCGGCTTGCCTTTGCCTTGACGCTTGCCATCGATTTCGAATGTTATCTCATCGACGAAGTGATGAGCGTCGGCGATCAGCGCTTCCACCGCAAATGCCATGATGCGTTGTTCGTTCAGCGGCGACATTGCGCAATGATCATGGTCAGCCACGATGTAAACATCGTTCGCAGCTTTTGCGACAAGGCGCTGGTCATAAAATCCGGCCGCGGGCGCGTGTTCGACGATATCGATTTGGCACTGGAGATTTATCAAACGTTGTGAGGAGCGGGCACTAACCACGGCGTCAACCGGGTCCGCCTGGCCACGCTACCAGTGGCGGAATGGTCGGCTATGATCTAACATTGCATCTGGATCACTCGATGGGGGTCGATCGCGGCAGACAAGATCGATGCATTGCGGATCGACTGCGACTAATATGCGTCTATGTCATGTGTGAAATTTTTGGAGACTAGTGCGCCTGAGGACCGGTGTATCCGGGTGACGCGCGATTATCCCTCGCGCATCTCCCATGGCGCCTGCGTGCCATCGACCGCGCGGACGATGTAGGCGCCTAGATGATCAAGCAGTCCTATCTCGCGACGCACCAGAGTTTCTAAGAATGTCGCACGAAGTGTTGCGGGGGGCCGCAGCCCATGGGTACTGTCGAGAAGCTGCTGCTCTTCTACGGCCACGGCGAGAGCTTGTTTCGGGAGTTCATTGCCGATGTCGAGCCAGACCTCGTTCGCGGCGCCGTCAGCCCCCTTTGCAGGATCATGCACGCGCATGGCAGCGACAAGGGATTGGGTTGGCACAACTACACCTACCTTTACCACAAGCTGTTCACGCGCTTCCTGAACAAGCCGGAAAACGTCTTCGAACTCGGACTGGGCACGGACAATCCCGACATCGCCGCCAGCATGGGTGTCAATGGCGTTCCGGGCGCCTCCTTGCGCGGCTGGCGCGAGTATTTTACAGGGGCTACGATTTGCGGCGCTGATATCGATAGGAGGGTGCTGTTCCAAGAGCCAGGCATCCAGACGCTTTACGTCGATCAAACGGACCTGGCGAGTGTCATGAGTCTGTGGGCACATGTTCCCGCCCAGTTCGATCTCATGATCGATGATGGCCGTCACGAACTGGAAGCCAACAAGACGTTTCTGTATGGCTCGAAGCACAAGCTGAAAGATAGCGGCCTCTATATCATCGAGGACATCATCATGTCTTCGGAAAATATCTTCGGCTTCGACCAGGTGTTCAACTCGGCTGTGATGAGCGGCTTCCTTTATCGGTTGCCGTATGCCAGAAATCTGAACGACAATTCGATCGCCGTTCTGTGCGGACCGAACTTCGTTCTCCCGGCTGGATAGAACAATGTTATATGAGGTCGCTGCTTGCCCACGTCCTATTTTTCCGGTGCCGGGTAGTGACGCATTTTGAAATTTGAGAGCGTGTTGACATGGCGGAGCGCCACATGGTGGCGCAGCGCCATGCCTAGCACTCAAGCAACCTCAAAAGGCCACGCGACGCGAACCGGCTTGCGAAGCTAATCGTGGACCTATCCGTGCGCGGAGCCGAAGAAAGCGCCACCAGCAGCACCGAATGACGCTGGAAAGGACCGGGCCGCCATGGCTCTAGATCGGCGCGGTGGGGCTCAAGCGCGGCAAAGCGCGCTGGGCCGCAAAAGACTAAGATTATTTCACTCGATCAAACAGACTGACGACGTTCTCGCCTGAATACATTCGGCTTGAGCATAGGCAAAACAGGGGCGGGTTGTTCAAAATGCATCACTACCCGGTGCTGCAGAGCCTGGCACCTAAAGATCGCTAATGCTAATAGTCAAAATTCAAAGGCACATCTGGATAAGCGGAGTGGATTGTGACCGTTCCCGTTGTTTTGCTTGCTGGCGGACTCGGTACACGCCTGAGGGAAGAAACGGAAATTAGACCAAAGCCGATGGTCGAAATCGGTGGACGCCCTATTATTTGGCACATTATGAAGCATTATTCGTTTTTCGGCTTCAATGAGTTTGTTGTTTGCTTGGGATATAAGGGTGAATACATCAAAGATTTCTTCCTAAACTACTGCGTACTGCGCGGGAGTCTTACAATCGATCTTCGTACCGGCAAGAGACACAAGCACGACGAATCCGACATCGAACCGTGGACGGTGCATCTACTGGAAACCGGTGCGGACACGATGACGGGCGGTAGAATCCGCCGTGCCGCACAATTTCTCGGGCAAAGGCGCTTCATGGCCACATACGGCGATGGCGTCTCGGATGTAGATATCGGCAAGCTTCTGTCGTTTCATGTCCGGCTCGAACGAAAGGCCACGATTACGGCCGTACGACCTCCTGCCCGTTTCGGCGGACTAACAATTGAAGGCACTGCCATTTCAGAGTTCACCGAGAAGCCACAAATTGGAGAAGGCTGGATCAACGGGGGCTTTATGGTTATTGAACCCGATGTCATCGACCTTATCGATGGGGACAGTTCGATCCTCGAGAGATACCCCCTCGAAACCCTGGCTCGTCAGGGACAACTCACTGCATTTGAACATCGAGGATTTTGGCAGTGCGTGGATACGATCCGCGACCTCGATTTGCTTCGTGAATTATGGAATTCAGACTCGGCCCCATGGAAATTCTGGAAGTAACTCAGTTCGATGATGCCCGTCTTCAATAATCGCTATGCCGGCAAGAAAATTCTTGTGACCGGACATACTGGTTTCAAGGGCAGCTGGCTTTCCATATGGCTAAATCGCCTTGAGGCCAACATTTGCGGCTATTCCAATGCCATCCCGACCCAGCCGGCTCTTTTCGAAGAGGCCGGCATTGAAAAACACCTGAGGCACGAATTAGGAGATATCTGCGACGAAGCGCGATTGACGAAGGTTATCCTGGATTTCAAGCCGGATTTCATTTTTCACCTTGCCGCACAGGCCATCGTTTCGACCGCATATAACGACCCAATGGATACATTCCGAGTCAATGTAATGGGGACGGCAACCGTGCTTCAGGCGCTCCGCAAAGTCGATTGGCCGTGCGTCGGAATCATCATCACCAGCGACAAGGCCTACGATAACGTAGAATGGCCTTGGGGATATCGAGAAACCGATGCTCTGGGCGGCAAGGACATCTACAGTGGTTCCAAAGGGGGGGCGGAGCTCGCATTCAAGTCTTTTTTCCATTCGTTTTTTTCCCAAAGCATGTCTCCCGTCCGCATCGCAACGGCTCGCGCCGGTAACGTCATCGGCGGTGGCGATTGGGCTGTCGATCGGATCGTCGCAGATTGCATTCGCTCCTGGATGGCCGATCAGCAGGTCATCATAAGGAGCCCTAAGGCGACACGGCCATGGCAGCATGTCCTGGAGCCTCTCAGCGGATATCTCACGCTCGGGGCCAAAATGACCGAAGACATTTCGTTACATGGAGAAAGCTTCAACTTCGGGCCGAGAGCCGAACAGAATGCAATGGTACTCGAATTGCTGATCTCTTTGGCCGAAGTGTGGGGTTTCGAGGATCCCTCCGAGTGCTTTTCGACTACCGGAAATTCGCCGTTTCACGAAGCTAGTTTGTTAAAACTCAACATCGACAAAGCTCTTTTGAAGTTGCACTGGGAACCAACCCTCACTTACAAGGAGTGCATGCTGAAAACCGGCATCTGGTACCGTGACGTCATCAGACATGGTGCTTCGGCCTGGGCGCTTACATATGCGCAAATCGACGAGTATGTCGACGTGGCGACGCAACGTCGGAAGGCATGGACGCTATAGGAAGGCTGAATGCCGCACGCCACGTTCACTCCGCTACGCCGCATCAACGTTCCCAATGGAGACGTGCTTCACGCACTCAAGGCAACCGAACAATCATTTGTGGGCTTCGGTGAAGCTTATTTTTCAATCATTCACCCAAAAGCGATCAAGGGCTGGAAACGACACAACCGCATGACCTTGAACCTCATAGTGCCTTGCGGTGAGATTCAAATTTCGATTCACGATGACCGGCGTGAATCAACGGCGTCGTATCGGTTGGGACCTGACAGGTCCGAAACCTATGGTCGTCTCACCATAGAACCGGGCTTATGGGTTGCCTTCGGCGGGATCGGAGACGGTCTAAACGTAATGTTGAATATTTCCGATATCCCCCACGATCCGTCAGAGGCAGACGCGCTTCCATTGAATGCAATTGAGTGGAAGTGGGAGTAGCTCCATGGGTAATACCATTATATGTGGCGCAGGTGGACTTCTCGGCGGCGCGTTTTGTGAAGTAATGAACAGCAATGTAATTCGCGTTTCACGCAATGGCCTCTCGATGGATCAACCCGAGCGGATTAATGACCTGATTGTCGCCGTCATGCCGGCAGTTGTTATCAATTGTGCTGCACATACGGATTTGGAAGCGGCCGAACATGACGAGCAGATAAACAATTTCGCCAATGCGCAACTGCCAGCAATACTTGGCTCGGCGTGCAGATGTACAAACTCGTTGTTGGTACATTTTTCAAGCACCGGATGTTACGGAAATTGGAAGGACGAACCCTATACTGAAAATGACGACCTGCGCCCAACTACAGCTCATCATCGGGCAAAAGCGGCGGGGGAAGAAAACGTCCGGCTCAGTGGTTGCCGGCACATCATTATCCGCACAGGTTGGCTATACGGCGGTCAGCCGGGTCAGCCAAAGAATTTCGTTTGGCGACGAATGCTGGAAGGTTTGAGAACGCCTACTCTCAGGAGCGATACCTACCAGAGAGGATGTCCAACATTCGCGGGCGATCTGGTCCGCCAAACATTTGCCATCGTTCAAGGGGGGCTGACGGGAACCTTCAATGCGACTTCTCAAGGGACGGCTTCACGATATCAATATGTGAAGCACATCATCGAGGCGGCTCACGTACCGTGCGACGTAGAGCCTGGACCTCCGTTCAAGCGCCTGGCCCCCGTGTCTCACAACGAAATGGCAATCAATGCGCGGCTGCAGTCAACCGGGTTGGACATCATGCCCAAATGGAGGCTATCGCTAACCAATTATGTCGGAGAACTGCTCATGTCTGAAGAATGGAAGTATCAACAAATGTGCCGGTTAGAACGCTGACCATTAAAGACGGGGCGCGCCGCATAAAACGTCACTTCGATACTGTCGCGGGGGATGCAAATTGACCGATAGCTCACCCAATTCAAACCCGAAAATCTTACATCGCATCTATTTCGACAACTTTGCGCCGTACTACGATCCGTGGGAGCATTACCTTGAGACATGGCGTCGCGAGATGCCTGATTACAGGATCATGAAATGGAACAAGGCTAATTTGGACATTCATGAGAACGAGTGGGTTGCCACCGCGTGGGAGCGAAAGAGTCCTGTCTTCCTGAGCGAGTACTTCCGTTGGAAAGTCCTTTCAGAATACGGCGGTCTTTATCTCGATGCAGACTGTGAGATTCTCAATGGACAAATACTCAAACCCATCGTCTCTGAACTCTATGAGCAAGACGAGTACGATGTATTTTTCGGCGTAGAAGAATATGCTAACGGTCATCCGACAGCGCAAACGGTCGGGGCCAGACCCGGCGCTGAATTGGTGCGCTTTATGATGAGCTTGTACCAAAATTCCTTAGCGCCCCTCTGGCATTGGCGAGAGAAGCGCGGTCTGATCGGCCCGCAGTTGATGGCGCTCTACTTTCTGAAAAACGGCGTAAACGTCGAAGACGACGGTTTCTTCAAGAACCTCACCGAGCCGGTGCTGGCATGCCGCGCGAAGGTTTACCCTCAAACATATTTCTCGCCAAAATTTTCGCTTTTGGGAGAGACAATCGATTTCGACTCGTCGAAAACCTGCATCTATCACATGTTCGCGAATTCGAACATGAATTTCACGGGAAAGCGCAAGATGGAGGAAGCGCGCAAGATGGCGCTGAGCTTCGACGAATATCGTAAGTTCCTCGAACAGGCGTCGGCGTTTCCACGTAAATTCGATCTTTCGAGTTTCTCGCTGAAGTTTTCCGAAATTACCGATGAGGGGATCGAGTCGAAAAACGTCAATGGGGTCATTTTTTATGGGCCATATATAACCCTTCCCATGGGACGCTACATAGCAAAATTGAAGCTGGCGACTCGTCCGAGGAAAGGAGATCTGGAGATTAGTGTTACCGAAAATTGCGGCGAGCATGCCCTGGGACATGTCCAGGCGGTGTGGAACAAAATTCCCACAGACGAATTGGCCGTCACTTTTGAAGTGGCGGGCAAAGCAGCGTATGACGTCGAGATCGTCACCCGTGGACACAATATCGATCATATCGTCATCGAGTCAGTCGAGATTTCCACTGCGTCTGCCCAAAAGTTGAAACGGTTACCGACCAAACAGCCCGTCGAGATTTCCATTGCGTCTGCCCAAAAGTTGAAACGGTTACCTACCAAACCGCACATGAGGCTGCTGCACCGCATCTATTTCGGTTTCGACGGAAAGCCGGACGCATTCGCGAAATATCTTCAGACATGGAAGGGTCAGCTGCCGAACTTTGAAATTGTTCATTGGGATGCATCCAACTTGCCGATGGACATCAATCCCTACGTCCGCACGCTCTACGCGGAAAAAGACCACACGTTCCTGAGCGACTATTTCCGCTGGTACGTTCTTCGAGAATATGGCGGCACATATCTCGATGCCGACGTCGAAATTACGAATGGCAGAATATACCGACAGCTGATCGATGAGATCGAAAATGCCCCTCAGATCGAAGCCTTCATAGGTATCGACGAAAAGTCGGGCGGTTGGTACACGGCTCATACAGTGGCGTCCAAACCAGGAAGCAAGTTGTCGCGCTTTATGTGCGATCTCTACGAAAACTTTGGAAGCTTCACGGTGTGGAGGAAAAAAGGGTTCTATTTTTGGGCGCCGCAACTGGTCGCCCTCTATTTCGCAAATCAAGGACACAACAAGGACCAAATGGGGGCCAGTCCGTCGCTCGAAGCGCCGATCGTTGCCGCTGGCGTAAAGATCTACCCGCAGGATTGGTTTTCGCCGCTGTCTCCCACCGGGAATCGGAG
>WNFT01006942.1_pt1 | contig 13892 bp, 14 predicted proteins | sample 5400191 | NCBI WGS metagenome assembly WNFT01 (sample SAMN13153359, study PRJNA577476) | soil metagenome | isolation source: 80 cm saprolite under Madrone tree | place: USA:California | collected 2016-06-14
GCCTCGCGGAAGGTGTCCTTCAGCGTGTCGATGATGAGCGGCGCGGGAATCGATTCGGGCATCGGGGCCTCCGGGATCGAAGTCGCCCGATTTTACCCGAACCGGCGCGCGCCATATAGTGGATGCCGATGGACGTACGAGAGCGCATCGCCGAGTGGGGACGTCGCTCGCGCGGCGACCGGCTGGCGCGCCTGGCCGCGACGCCCTCGGAGCTGGCGGCGGCCCTCACGACGACGCCGGCGACGACGCTGGCGCGCCGGCCCGCGCCCGACGCGTGGGCGCCCGTCGAAGTCGTCTGTCACCTGCGCGATCTCGAGGAATCGTTCCACGACCGGCTCACCGCGATCCTCGCCAGCGACGAGCCGCGTTTCGCGACGACCAACCCGAACCGCTGGGCCGACGAGCGCCAGTACCTGCGTCACGACGCTCACGACGCCCTGCGCGCGTTCGCGCGGCGCCGCACCGAAACGCTGACGCTCCTGCGTGGCCTCGTCCCCGACGCGTGGATGCGCGCGGGCTGGCAGCTCGACTCGCGCGGACGGCGCACGGTGGACGACTTCCTGACGCTCATCGCGTGGCACGACGAGAATCACCTGGCGCAGCTCGCGCGCGCGCTGGAAGGATGCGTGTGAAGGCCTGGCGCCCGCTCGACGCCGCCGCGCTGCGCCCCGGTGAGTTCGTCACCGTGACGCTGCGCGACGACGCGAGCGACGTCGCCACCGTCGTCGAGGTGATTCCTCCGACGGATTAGCCGACTACGCGGCGACGACGCGGCGGACGCTCAGCCGGTCCACGATCTGGACGTCCGGCCGAAGTCGCGCCGCCTCATCGCGCGCGACGCGCAGCGCCACGTCGCGCACGGTGGGGTCGGGGACCTCGCCGGTCATCTCGATCGTCGCCGGACCGCTGCCCCACGCCGGGACGTGCGCGGTCGGCGTCAGCACGAGGCCCGTCAGCCGCGCGTCGCGCATGAGCGCGTCCGAGACCTGCGCCTGCAGGTGCACGGCCTGCGCGTCACGCTTCCGCTTTCGGTCGTAGACTTTGACCGCAATTCCGACCAGCACCAGGAGTCCGAGGATGACCAGGAATCCCACCGCCGCCGACCCGCCGCTCGTCGCGGTGTCGGCCGGTGGCGCCGTGGCTGGAGTCTGCGCCCAGGCAATGCCGAATGTCATCACGGTGCACCTCCTTGAGAACAGCCTACACAGGGCAGCAACCCCAGTGCCACAGGAGTCGCCGGCATAGGCCTTGCTGAATAGAGACCGCACGATGCGCGTGGTGATCGAAGGACTCGGCGAAGATCGGGCGCTGCGGACGCTCGTGAACGGCAAGGTGGCGGCGTCGCTCGGCCGGCTGCACGTGCCCGCGACGACGGCGCGCGTGCAGTTCGCCAACGAGACGAGCGCCAAGGGCGGGCCGGCCGCGCGCTGCTCGATCACCGTGGACCTGCCGCGCCGGCCCGAGCTTCACGCCAACTCGCGCCCCCGGGCTCCGGCGGCGCGCTCCGGGAATTTCAGGACGGCGGTCGGACGAAGTGTTCCGTGCGCTTAGACAGATTTCGCTTGACAGCACTCGCCGTCGGCGGTGGCCGCGTCTCGTCAGCGTCTCGCGAATGCCGTTCCAGCGTCTCGTAATGGCGCGGTGAGTGCTCATCGGCTGCTCGTACCGAAAAAATCGTCCTCAGGTCACGATCACGCTTTGTGCCGGCTCCGGGGCGCCTCCGAAACTGGGGTATAGAGTCGCCTCAGCACAAGGAGGATTCGCGATGTCGTCCGACATTTCCGGCACGCTCGAACCAACCGCAGCGCTGGATCGGCTCGGCGACGAGATCGCCGAGCTCTCCGCGCACCTCGACGCCGCCACCGCGCAGCTCCTCGACCTGATCCGCGAGTTCGACGCGCGCGGCGGCTGGAACACCGGCTTCCTTTCCTGCGCCGCCTGGCTGACGTGGCGGGTCGGGCTCGACCCGGGCGCGGCGCGCGAGCGCGTGCGCGTGGCGCGCGCGCTCGGCACGCTGCCCCGGCTGGCTCAGGCGCTCGCGCGCGGCGAGCTGTCGTACGCGAAGGTCCGGGCGCTGACGCGCGTCGCCACGCCCGAGACCGAGGAGCGGCTGCTCGCGGTGGGTCAGGCGGGGACCGCGGCCCACGTCGAGCGGATCGTGCGCGGGTGGCGACGGGTGGACCGGCTGGCCGAGGCCCAGGAGACCGCGCGGCGCCACGCGCGCCGGGCGCTGCACGTGTATCGAGACGAGGACGGCATGATGATCGTTCGCGGACGGTTGGCGCCGGAGGTCGGCGCGCTGCTCGTGCAGGCCCTCGCCGCGGCCCGCGAGGCGTCGTATCAGCAGGCGCGGGCCAGAGACGCGAGCGCCGGCCCGGCAGACGTTCCGGCGGAAACGCCCACGATGGCCCAGCAGCAGGCGGACGCACTCGGCCTGCTCGCCGAGACGGCCCTGCACCACGGGATCGATCCCGGCGCTCCGGGCGAGCGGTACCAGGTCGTCGTCCATGTCGACGCGCCGGTGCTGGCCAACCCGGAGGCGCCTGGGCAGTCGGTCCTCCAGGACGGCACGCACGTTTCCGCGGAAACGTCTCAGCGCCTGGCGTGCGACGCGAGCCGGGTGGTGATGCGGCACACTGCGGATGGCCGGGTCGAAGAGGTCGGCGCCCGTACCCGGACCATTCCTCCCGCGCTCCGGCGCGTGCTCCACCACCGCGACAAAGGTTGCCGCTTCCCGGGCTGCGGCCTCCCGTTCGGCCAGGGCCCTCACATCCGCCACTGGGCGCAAGGCGGCCCGACCACGCTCTCGAACCTGGCGCTGCTCTGTCGGCGCCACCATCGCGCGGTGCACGAGGAGGGTTATCAGGTGGAGCGACTGCCCGACGGCGAGCTCGAATTTCGGCGCCCGGACGGACGGTCACTCCCCGACGTCCCGTCTCAGCCCAGCGTGGCGCACGATCCCGTCCACGCCCTGCGAGCACGGCACGAATCGCAGGGGCTTTGGATCCACGCACGCACGGCGATGCCGGGTGGCTGGGGGAACGCCTGGACGTGGGCTGGGCGATCGACGTCTTGCACCCGTTGGCAGCTCGACATACCCCTGCCCCGCGAGCCGCCGGCCGGCGGCGGAGCCGGCGACCGCCACGGCGACCTCACAGTAGCGCGTGGGAGCGGTTCCCACGCGAGGCGACCCGCAGGGACCGACGATCTAAGGCAGGCCTGCTGTCAAGATCTCCAGCCCCATGAGCGCGCCGATCAGCAACAGCAGGAGCGAGCCAAAGAACAGTTTCACTTGCGCGGCGCTGACGTGCCCTTTTGCTGGTCCAGGGGCTTTTGGTGCTCGGCGATCACCTGATTCCATCGCTCCCGCCGTTCATCAGAGTCTGCTTTGAGCTGGTCATTGCGGTTCGAGAGTGCCAACGCCCGGTGGCGGAGAAACGAGACGCGAGCGAGCAGTGCTTTTAGCATGGCCGACCTCGTCGAGGCCTTGGTCTGGTGTTGCCTGGTACCGCGAATCTACGCGGTGTCGCGAGGCTTGGGTATTGGACCTTGGTCTACCAGGTTATAGTCCGCTCATCTCGGTGGCGACGGGAGAGCGCCAATGCCAGACATCATGCAGTTCGACGGCGGCTCGGAGGCCGACCGTACGCAAATCCTCGCGGCGCACGACGGCTACCTGCGCGCCAACGCTGCGTACGATTGGCAAGCCCTGAAAGCGATCTGGGGCGGTGATCCCACCAACGTCTTCTTCAACATGAATGGCCACACGTACGTCGGGCTCGAGCAGTGGAGTCGGCTCTGGCGCTACTATGCGGAGCACAAGGAAAGCGGCTGGTGGGAGCCGTTCGACGTGAAGGTCATCGTGCGCGGCGAGATGGCCGTGGTGACGTGCCACCGTAAGACGACATCTCGCTGGAAGCCGGAGACCGGGAAGCCGGACGCCGGTCACGAGGACAAGTCCTTCACCTCGCGCTCCACCATGGTCCTCGTGAAAGAAAACGGCGACTGGAAGACGGTCCACGCGCACTTCTCCGAAGGCCGCGACACGCCGCGGCCGGGTAACGTCTAGCGTGCGTCCAGCCGTGGCGCTCCGCTGTCACAGCGGGCTAGCGCCGGCGGTCTGCGTCGAGCAGGCGGTGGCCGCGGAGCGCGCGGGGTTCTCCGGTGCTGGGGATCGGCGCCGGAATTCCGTCGCGGGTGCGCCGACTTCAAGCGCCAATCGACCGGCCGATCGCCGCCGTGCGCGACGCCGTGACGATCACGCGCGCGCTGTTGCGCGGGGAGTCCGTCACCTATACCGGCAAGGCCTTCTCCGCCGACGGCGTGCGGCTGGACTTCACGCCGCGGCGCGGGGATCTGCCGATCCTCACCGCCGCCATGGGGGAGCAGGCGCTGCGCCTCTGCGGTGAGATCGCCGACGGCGTCATCATCTCCAACCTCGCGCCGCCCGCGTTCACCCGGCGCGCGGTCGGGCTCATACGCGAAGCCGCGGCGCGCATCAGCCGTCCGAAGCCGCGCGAGGTCGTCCAGTATGTGCCGTGCGCGGTGCGGGACGACGGCGCCGAGGCGCGGCGGCTGGCGAAACGGAGCGTGGCGGCAATGCTCCGCGCGTACATGGAGACCGCGTCGGCCGCAACGCGCGCTGCGATCGCCGAGTACGGCCGGTCCGAGGACTTCGCGCGCGCGATGGTGCGGCTGGGTCGCGGCGATCCGCCCGAAGACGCGATCGACGATCGGCTGCTCGCGGACTACGCGATCGCCGGCGCGCCGGACGAGTGCCTCGCTCAGTGCCGCACGTACGTCGAGGCCGGCGTCACCGAGCTTGCGATCGGGCCCGTCGGCGAGCGAGGCGCGGAAGACATCGCGCGACTCGGTGGGGCGATGGCGTGAAGAACACGCTGCCGCTCACGGTCAGAGCCGCGCGGCCTGCTTCACCGGCGAGCGCGCCGGCCGTGCCAGCGACACGGCAGCGATGGCCAGCAGCGCGGCGAACGCCGCCGCGATGAACGAGATGGTGTAGCTCCCCGTCGTGTCGAAGACCGTGCCGGCCAGCCAGGCGCCGACGGCCCCGCCCATGGCGTTGGCGAGATGGAGCGAGCCGAAGATCGATCCGAAGCGCGCACCGCCGAAGACGTCACTGATGACCGTCGGCATGATCGGCACCGTCGCCGCATAGCCGATGCCCATCAGCACCCCATAGACGTAGACGGCCGGTCCGTGCGGACTTCGCGCCACGACGCCGAGCAGACCGACGCTCACCAGCACGACGATCATCCCTGTCGTGAACGTCAGGCGACGGCCGATGACGTCGGCCGCCCAGCCACTGCCCAATTTGGCGAAGACGCTGGACAGACCGACGAGTCCGGCGGCGCTGGCCGCCACCATGGGCGGAATGCCCTGATCGACGAGAAACGCCACCTGATGGACGAGGAGCATCTGGCACACGAAGTTCCCGCAGAACTGAGCGACCGCGAGCAGCCAGAACGAGCCAAAGGCGAGCGCCGTGGCCAGCGTTGGCGTCAGCGATGCTCCGTCCGGTCGTCCGTATGATGGTTGCCGTTCGTCCGCCGGCAGCGCGGGAGGATCACGGACGAGCGTGAACGCGGCCGGGACGATCCACACGGCGACGACGATGCCGAGAATTCGAAATGCCCATCGCCATCCGACCGCATCGATCATCGCCTGACAGAAGGGAACCACGGCGAAGATCCCCACGCCGATTCCGGCTGACGCGACCCCGAGCGCGGTTCCGAATCGTCGCGGAAACCAGCCGCGGATCAGCACGACGGAAGGGACCAGAGCCGTCGCGGTGACGCCGAGCGACGTCAGGAGGCCAAAGGCCAGATAGAGGTGCAGGGGGCGCGTGATCGCACCATCGATGATCAACGCCAGGGCCAGGACCGTCCCGCCGCCGATGAACACCCGGCGGGGACCGAGCCGGTCGGCGAGCCAGCCCAGCGGAGGACTCGAGAGCCCGTGGACCAGGGCGAACGCCGCAAAGGCGCCGGCCACGAGCGAGCGGCTCCAGTGAAACTCCTCGGCCAGGGCGACGAGGAACACCGAGTATGCATACCAGACGCCATATGCCAGCCCGAGCGTCACGAACGTGGCAATGAGCGACTGGCCCGCGTGGGAACGGAGGCTTAGCAAGCCTTCCGACTCTAAATCGTTTCGGCGGGGGAATGGAGAAAATAATTGACTGAACTTTGGTTCTTCACCTACGATCCTGCGCAGCGGGCCAGCGACTCGGGAACGAACCTTTAACGCTCAACAAGCGAGGAACCTTTAACGCTCAACAGGCGAGGCCATGAAGCTTGGCTTTGGCCTCCCGACCGGCGGCACCACGGCAACAGTCGAGAACGTGACCGTGCTCGCCCGGCACGCGGAGGCGCTCGGCTATTGTTCGCTGTGGGTCTTCCAGCGCCTGCTCTGCCCCGTCGCTCCGCTGAATGGGTACTACGGCACCCCGAACGGGCCGTGGCCGGCGCCGTTCCGGTCCACGCTCGACCCGATCGTCACCCTCGCGTTCCTTGCCGCGACGACCACGCGGGTCCGGCTCGGGACCAGCGTGCTCGTCGCGCCATTCTATTCCCCGATCGTGCTCGCCAAGCAGCTCGCCACCCTCGACGTGATGTCCCAGGGCCGCCTCACGGTCGGTCTGGGCATCGGCTGGTCGCGGGACGAGTACGACGCGGCCGGCACGCCGTGGCCGCAGCGCGGGCAGCGGCTCGACGAGTTCATCCAGTGCCTCGACGCGCTGTGGACGCAGGACGAAGTGACCTTCAAGGGCACCTTCTACTTCGTGCCGTCTTCGCGCGTCGAGCCCAAGCCGGTCCAGAAGCCCCGGCCCCCCCTGTTGATCGGGGGCTACAGCGAGGCCTCCTTCCAGCGCGCGGGCCGGCTCGGCGATGGCTACACCGGCGGCAACATGGCGCCGGAGAAGATGGCGCACATCGTGACCCGCGTGCGCGAGCATGCCGAGGGCGCGGGGCGCGATCCCGCCCGGGTCATCGTCGCCTCGCGCGGATCGTTCCGCGTGACGTCCACGCCACAGGGGCAGCACCGGAGCGTCTTCTGCGGCTCGCTGCAGCACATTCGCGATGACGTTCGCCGGTACGAGGACGCGGGCGTCAGCGAAGTGTTCCTGGATCCGTCGTTCCAGTTCCCCGAGTGTTCGATCACCGATGTCCTGCACCAGATGGAAGCCCTCGCGCCGAAGGGCGCGTGATGCCCAGGGAGAAAGATCGACCATGATCATCGAGAAGTCGCTGGAGCGCCTCGGTCTCGTCGTGCCCGATCTCGAGCAGCTCTATCGAACGAACCCGTCGGGCGCCAAGTTCGTCTCCCACGTCGCGGTGCAGAACGTCCTCTATCTCTCGGGCACCGTGCCGCTCAAGGACGGCAAGCCATTTCTGCGAGGGTATCTCGGCAAGGACCTGACCCTCGCCGAAGGCTATGAAGCCGCGCGCTACGCCGCTCTCGTCAGTCTGGGAGCCATGAAGTATGCGCTCGGTGATCTCGATCGCGTCGAGCGGATCATCCAGCTGCTGGGCTTCGTCAACTCGGATCCGGGATTCAAGGAGCAGCCTCGCGTCATCAATGGCGCCGTCGATCTCTTCGTCGAGCTCTACGGAGAGCGCGGGCTGCCCACGCGGACCGCGATCGGCTGTCACGGCCTCTTCGGCGACTTTCCCCTGGAGATCGTGGTCACCGTGCTCTTCTCGGGCACGGAGGTGCGCCCGCCGCTTCCCCGGGATGGGCGTCCCGGCGTCACCGGGTGACGCGCATCATCGGGTGAGACGCGCCGCCACGGCCATCAGCTGCGCGAGCTCGACGGGCTTCGTGAGGACAGCGTCCACGTGATTGGTCCGGCACTGCTCGGGCGATAGCTCGACGCCGAAGCCCGTGATGAGCACCACGGGCAGACTCGGAGCCGCTTCCTTCACCGCCCGCGCGAGCTGCCAGCCCGACAGATCGGGCATGGCGAGATCGCTGAACACGATGTCGAAGCGTTGAGCGGTCACCTGGCTGAGCGCCTCCGTGCTCTTCGTGACGACGACGGGCTCGTGCCCGTTGGCCTCGAGCAGGTCGGCGAGCGTGCCGGCGACCTCTTCCTCGTCATCGACCACGAGGCACCGGAGCGGCCGTAGGGGCGTGAGCTCCGCCGCCTGCGCGGCGACTTCGGCCTCCGCGCCGAGCCCGCGCTTGGGAAACCGCAGACGGAACGTGGTGCCGTGGCCCAGCACGCTCTCGACCACGATCCGTCCACCATGGCGCGACACGATGCCGTACGTGATCGATAGCCCCAGGCCCGTGCCCTTGGGGCCTTTCGTCGTGAAAAATGGGTCGAACAGCTTCTGGCGAACTTCCTCGGTCATCCCCTGTCCGGTGTCGTCGATCCTCGCTTCCACCTCCGTGTCGTCGATCACGGAGCTCAGCTTCAGGCTCCCGCCCTCCGGCATCGCATCCACGGCGTTCAGGATGAGATTCGTCAGCACCTCGCGCAGCTCGGCCGCGTCACCGAACATCATGGCGGGCTCCGGGACCAGCGCCGTCTCGACGTCGATGACGATGCCCCGGCCCTGCGCTTCGTTTCGCCATCGCATCTCGGTCACCTCGAGCGCGCCGCGAATGACCTCGTTGAGATCGACCGCGACGAACGGCTGATCGCGTCGGATCCGCGTGAACTCCTGCAGGCGGCGCACGGTGTGAGCGCCGTCGTCGGCGGCGCGCTTGATGGCGGTGAGCCACCGCTGTTGTGTCGGGTCGGTGACGCGACCGAGGAGCAGCTGGGTACGCCCGCAGATGGCCGCGAGCAGATTGTTGAAGTCGTGCGCGACCCCGGACGCCATCTCGCCCAGCGCGCGCAGCTTCTCCGCGCGCATCAAGCTGTCCTGAGCGGCCTCGAGCTCGGCATACGCGAGACCGCGCTCTTCGAAGAGCCGCACGCTGCGCAGCGCCAGACCGGCGAGCTGGCCGATATCGGCCAGCAGCCGCTCGTCGGGTTCGGTGAAGGGCGCGTCGCTCGCCACCAGGAGTGCCCCGTAGTCCGCGTTGCCGACACTCATGGGCACGCCGAGCCACGCGTGCGCGTGACTCACATTGCCGCCGGCCACGTCGCTGCCCGCGAGGGCCGCGTCGATTCTGACGACCCGGCCGGCCTGCAGCACCATCAGGCCGAGCTTGTGCGCCCTGTCCGCGGCGATCGATTCCCGGCCGGCCGGGCTGTGCAGGGCGATCACGGGCGCGTCGTCGTCGCCCGTTTTCAAGAGGAGAACGATCTCCCTGACGCTGGGCACCCGCGCCATCTCGCGTCCGATCGCTTCGACGAGCGCCGTCCGCTCGAGCTCGCCGGTGACCGCCCGGGAGAGCTCGTGCAGCACCGACAGCGTCTCGACCTGGCGGCGATTCTCGGCAAACAGCCGCGCGTTCTGGAGCGCGATCGCGGCCTGCGCGGCGAAGCTCTTCAACCGCTCGACGTCGTCACTCGAGAACGGAGGCGCCTTCTCCCCGCGCCGGTTCATCGCGATCACACCGAGCAGCTCGTCACGGATGAGCAGCGGCTGCGTGATCGCCGAGCGAAGGCCGATGGCGACGAACTCGGGCAGCGCGTACGGAGAGGTCGGGTAGTTGTCGACGAGGAGCGGCTGGCGCAGCTTGGCGGACGTCCCGACGAGGCCTTGTCCCACCGGGATGTGGACGTCACTGAAGGCCCCGCCGTGGGTCCAGGCGCGCGGCACGAGCTTGTTGCCTTCGTCGAGCAGGTAGATGGCGCCGTTGCCGTTGAACAGATCGCTGGCGTGGTGGACGATCAAGCGAAGGAGACGATCGGTCTCCAGCTCGGCCGTCAATTCGCGCTCGATCGTCGCGAGCGCTTCTCGCTCGGCCACCAGCCGTCGGTTACGGGCTTCCATCTGCGCGACGACCGCCAGCGGCAGCACGTACAGCAGGACCGCCAGCGCGCTTCCCGTCAGGGAGAACAGGACGAGGAAGGCCGCGGTCGACTTCACGACGCGATCCTGGCGCATGGAGACTTCGACGAAGCGCATCGCACCGGACCAGTCCTGCGTCGGCACGCTGACCCGGGGCGCTTGCGCGTTCCACCACCGCGGGCGGTCAGGGACGATCGATTCGGCGAGCGGCGCGTGACTGCCGTCGAGGATCCGAATCCTCAGAACCTCGGGCTCTCGCTGCCGCGCCTCCTCGAGATCCGGCGTGCGGCCGCTCGCGAGCCGGGTGGCGATGTCACGGGCGAAGCCTTGCGCTGCAACATGGAGCCGTCGGATCTCGAGCAGGTAGTACGTTCCCGGAGGGCCCAACCCCACCACGATCGTCACGAGGAAGGCCAGGCACCAGAGCCGCCGGCGCAACCGGCGACGGAGCGGACCTTCGAGCTTGTCAACCACTCAATCGACTATAGGCGATCGGCCCCGCTCAGATGGCAAATATTTGAGCACTTTGGGTGTTTTTCTAGATGGAGGCGATAACAGGCCTGGTGCATCTCGATCAGCAGATCGGGGATCGCAATGGTCGGCTCGGTGGAATCCACGCGCTGACCACACAGGGAGCATCGCGACGGCCACCGCGCGTCGTCGATCATCGCGCCACGCACTCGACGTCAGCGGACCGATGCTCACGCCCGGCTTCAATGGCCTCGACGATCGTTCGGCTGAGCCCGTCGAAGTCGAACGGCTTTTGGAGGTATTGGAGCGCGCCGGCTGCGACGACCCGCCGAGCCATGTCTTCTGCGGCGTATCCGCTCAGCATGACGATCGGGAGCGAGCCGTCCAGGGTCCGCAATTTCGCGAGGACCTGCTCGCCCGACGTGTCGGGCAGGCGCATATCGAGGATCACGGCGTCGGGCCGCTTCGCCACGGCCAGCCGAAGAGCCTCGTCACCGGTCGTCGCCACGTCGACGGAATACCCCAGCTCGGCGAAGTACTCCTCGAGCATCTCGCTGACATGGGGCTCATCGTCGACGACGAGGATCGAGCCCTGATCACTCATTGACATGACCGCCTCCCATTGCGGGCCTTTACACCGCAAGCGGCATGCCCGACTGGCGCGCTCGGTAAATGCGGGCCGCCGTTGGCCTTCTCCGTCACGGCCCGGGGTCAGCGGCTCATTTCCAACCGTCGGCGGCGTGACCGCGCGGTAAGAGACTGACCGCTGCGTAGCGACGAGCCACCCTCACTCCGCATAGCCGACCAGTTCGACATACCCCTGCCCCGCGATCGGCCGATCGGCGGCGGAGCCGGCGACCGCGACGGCGCCCTCCCAGTAGCGCGTGCCCACGAGCAGCTCCTGATCCGCCAGGCGCGGCTCGATCTCCAGCCGCAACTCTGCCGACGGCACGCTCAATCGCCACCGCGCGGGATAGCGAACGCCGCTGCGCGGGCTGGTCCAGTACGCGAGCGTCTCGACGCGGACGTCGCCGGGCTCGAGCGCGCGCGTGGTGCCGTCGGCGTGGACGAGCGTCCCGGCGCTGAACGGATCGATCGTCCCGTCGCGGCGGCGGAGCAGATAGAACATCAGCTCGCGGCCGTCGGCGAGCTGCAGCGCGAACCAGTCCCACCCTTCGACGCCGGGGCCGAGTGCGCTCGTGCTCCACTCGCGATCCATCCAGGCTTCGCCGGAGACCTCGAGCGTCTCGCGGCCCAGGCGCACGACGCCCCGCGCCGGCATCCGGGTGAGCGAGTAATAAAAGGAAGCGTTGCCGGGCTCGGGACCCTTGCGGCTGAGGCCGCGGTCGCCCTGCGCCACCACCGGCTTCGCCGCGGATACCTCGAGATCGACCGCGACGTCGCCCTCCGCGGCGCGCAGCCGCGCCGACGAGCCGTCGCCCGCGGCAGACCAGTCCTCGAGCCAGACGCGGAAGGGCGAGGCCGAGGCGCCGGCCAATCCGAGCGCCTCCCGGCTCGAACGGCTGAAGGCGTGAAAACGTCCCCGGGTGATATCGCTGACCGCGAAGTGGGCGACGTAGAGCTGGCGCGTGGACCACGCCGACGCGCGCGGCTCGGCGCCGGCGGTCAGCACGACTCCGGGCGCCAGCGCGACGCGAAAGAACGTCAGCTGGAAGCCGAAGTGGCGGCCGGCCGCCGTCCTGAGATTGCCGGTGTAGTACCACCACTCCGTGCGGAAGTCGGGGTGCGGCCCGTGATCCGCAGGGAACGACAGCGGACGCGGCGCCAGAGCGCGAGCGAAGCCAGCGCTATCCGAGGCGAGCGCCTCGCGCACGGCGACCGTGGCCTCGATGCGAGGTCGCGAGCCGGTCGGCCACAGGGCAAAGAACGCCACGCCCAACGCCGCGACGACGACCGCGAGGCCCAGCGCCACCTTACTCATCGCGCAGCGACTCGGCCGGCGGTGCGGTGGCCATGCGCCAGGCGGGATAGAGGCCGGCGAGGAGCGCGGCCAGCAGCGACAGCGCGACGCCCTGGAGCAGAATCGACGGCGACGGGTCGATCGACATCGTCCAGCCGAACGAGCGGCGGTTGATGACGAAGACGAGGACGGCGGCCAGCAGCAGGCCGCTCGGCACGGCGAGGACGCCGGCCAGGAGCCCGATGACGCCGGTCTGGGCGGTGACGAGGCCCCAGACCTGGCGCGGCGTCAGGCCGAGCGCGCGCAGCACGCCGATCTCGCGCGCGCGCTCGAGCGAGAGCGCCATGAGCGCGGCGAGCATGCCGACGAAGGCGACCACCAGGCTCAGCGTGCGCAGGACGCCGGTGATGGCGAATGTGCGGTCGAAGATCTCCATCGAGGCCTCGCGCAGCGCGCGGTTGGAGCGGACGAGGAGCCGCGGGCCACCGGCGGCGCGCTCGCGCACCGCGGCGACCAGCGCGTTCACGTCGACGCCGGGCGCCGCCTCCAGCGCCAGGCCGGAGATCCGCCGATCGTTCCACGCGCCGTCGTAGGTGCGGCGGCTCATGACCACGACGCCGGCGCTGGAGCCGTAGTCGTAGAAGACGCCGGCCACACGGAAGTCGCGCCCGCCGTGGTCCGTGCTCAGCCGCACGGTGGCCCGCACGCCGTGGCGGTTGGCGAACGGCTCGGAGACGATGACGGCATCGCCGTCCCAGACGCCGGCATCACCGCCGGAACGGAAGCGCCACCGCGGTGGCCGTGACGGATCGACGTCGAGCGCGACCACCTGCGCCGGGCCGCGCGGGCTCTGCACCACCACGCCGCGCGAGGTGCTGGCGCGCGCCACGCCCGGCGTCGCGGCCAGGCGCGCGACGAGCTCGGGATCCAGCGTGGCGTCGGGGCGGCTGCCGACCAGGCTCGGCGCGGAGATATAAACGTCCGCGCGCAGGGTGCCCTCGAGCCAGGCCGTGACGGCCTCGCGGAAGCTCGCAATCATCACGCCGACGCCGATGGCGGCCGCGACAGCGATCATCAGCGCCGCCATCGCGACGGAGGTGCGGGACAGCGCCGCGACGATGCTCCGGGTGGCGAGCCGGCCGAGCACGCCGAAGGCGGCGCCGGCGACACGATGCACCGGGCGCAGCAGGCCGAGCGCCGCGGCCGGCGTGACGAGCGCGCAGCCCACCATCAGCACGAGGAGCCCGACGAAGCCGACGACGATGCTACCGGGCACGGCGAGAATCAACGCCCCGGCGGCGAGCGCCACCAGGCCCAGCCACCCGGCGCGGTGCGCGCGACGGCGGGCGCTGCTCTCGAGCGAGGCGCGGCTCATCACGACGCGCGGCGGCGCGGCGGTGGCCTCGAGCGCGGGCGGCAGCGCGGCCAGCGCGGTGGCGCCGATGCCGAGCAGCACGCTCTTCGCGAGCGTCATCGGATCCAGGATCACTTCGCGGACCGAGAGGACGAAATACAGATCGTTGATCGTGCGCGTGACGAGCCGCAGCAGGCCCTGCGCCATGCCGAAG
>WNFT01013033.1_pt1 | contig 13892 bp, 10 predicted proteins | sample 5400191 | NCBI WGS metagenome assembly WNFT01 (sample SAMN13153359, study PRJNA577476) | soil metagenome | isolation source: 80 cm saprolite under Madrone tree | place: USA:California | collected 2016-06-14
TGGCGGCGCGGTCGAGCACGCGCGACGTGAACTTCACGTCGGGCGCCACGCGGGCCAGCGTCTTCTTCATCGCCTCGGCCTGGCCGGTGCCGTAGTCCGTGTTCTCGGCGAAGGCCACGACGTTCTTCACCTTCATCTTGGCGATGACCTCGCCCATGGCCTCGGCCACACGCGAGTTGTAGTTCGCGCGGTTGAACACCTGCGGGTAGCCCTTGAGGCGGACGGCATCCGACCAGGCGTTGGTGTTCATGAGCGGGATGTTGTAGCGGTGGGCCACCTCGATGTCGGCCAGGGTCACCGAGCTGGCGTGCTCGCCGGCGATCGCCACCACCTTGTCCCGCGTGATGAGCTTCTCGACGGCGGCGCGGCCCTTTTCGGGGATGCCCTGCGTGTCCTCGTACAGGATCTCGATCTTGCGCCCGAGCACGCCGCCGCGCTTGTCGAGAATCTGCTGGGCCAGCGTGAGGCCGTCGCGGACCTCCTTGCCTTGCGTCACCGAGCCGGGCGGCGACATCGAGATGGGAGCACCGATCTTGATCGCGTCCTGCGCGGTGGCGGCCAGGGGCCAGGCCACCGCGACGGCGATGAGTATCAGCAGCAGGCGGCGTCGATTCATACGCTCTCCTTTTGTGTCGATGCGAGCGCGCCGACATACTCCTGGGTCGTCGTCACCCAGCCGAAGAAGCGCTTGACGTTCTCGACGGTGGCGTCGTGCAGCCAGGGCGGACCCGAGGCCAGGCTGCAGTCGGCCACCCACAGCGGGAAATACTCCAGGAAGAACGCGTCGCGCAGCGTGGACTCGACGCAGACGTTACTGGCCACTCCGGTGAAGACCAGGGTGCGGATGTCGCGCTCGCGCAGCAGCGCGTCGAGGTTCGTCGAGTAGAAGCCGCTGTACCGCGGCTTGCCGATCACGAGATCCTCCGGCTCGGGCTTGAGCTCATCCACCAGGGCGTAGTCCCACGTGCCCTGGATCATCAGCTTGCCCTCGAGCTCGGGCCGCCGGCGCATCAGGCGGAGCGCGTTGGCCTTGTGCCAGTTGGGGGAATTCTCGCCGCCGGCGTCGCGCTGATCCGGGGTCCAGCCCATCTGGAGGAAGACGACGGTCATCCCGGCCTGCCGCGAGGCGACGAGCACCTCGCGCGTGCGTGCGATCACCGCCGGCGCTCCAGAGACGTCGACGCCGAAGAGGTCGAGGTAGCCTCCTTTGGAGGCGAAGGCGTTCTGCATGTCGACCACGAGCACGGCGGTGCGCGCAGGCTCGATCGACAGCGGCTCGGGGCGCGCGGGGATCGACAGCGTCCGGCTCATATGCAAAACCTCCGTGGTGGATCGGACGTGGGGCGACAGCGATCCGGGCCGCTATCAGACGGGATCTGCGGACGAAAATCAATAGGGCCCGGCTAGAATCAGGGGCTCAGCTCGAATCGCTCCGGGAGGCGCCGCATGCGGATCAAGGTCATCAATCCCAATACCACCGAGAGCATGACGCGGAAGATCGGCGAAGCCGCCCGCGCCGCGGCCGCCGTCGGCACGGAGATCGTCGCGTGCAATCCCGCTGGCGGGCCCGTCTCGATCGAGGGTCACTACGACGAGGCGGTGAGCGTGCTGGGGTTGCTCGACGAGGTCCGCAAGGGCGAGTCCGAGGCGATGGACGGCTACGTCGTCGCGTGCTTCGGCGATCCCGGCCTGCTGGCCTGCCGCGAAGTGGCCCGGGGACCCGTGCTCGGCATCGCCGAGGCCGCGATGCACGCGGCGGCGTTCGTCGCCACGGGGTTCTCGATCGTCACGACGCTGGCGCGCACGCGCGTGATCGCCGCGGAGCTGGTCGAGCGCTACGGCATGACGCGTTTCTGCCGGGCCATCCGCGCCACCGACCTGCCCGTGCTCGATCTCGAGCGCGAGGGCTCCGAGGCGCGCCGCAGCGTGCTCGACGAATGCAAGCGCGCCGTCGCCGAGGACGGGGCCGGCGCGATCGTGCTCGGCTGCGCCGGCATGGCCGACCTGACCGCCGAGGTCCAGAAGGCGATCGGCGTCCCCGTCATCGACGGCGTCGCCGCCGCGGTGAAGTTCGTCGAGGCTCTGGTGGGCATGGGTCTTCAGACGAGCAAGGTCGGCGATCTCGCGTGGCCGTTGCCCAAGGCCTACACGGGTGCGCTGGCGCACATGGCCGTGACCAATCCCCCGCCTTCTCCCATGCCGACGCCGCGCGGTAGATCGACACCTCGTCGAAGTGCTTCGCGGTCAGCATCATCCCGGCCGGCAGTCGACCACCCAGTACTCCGGGATGCCGGCCTCGGCGTAGAGGCGCAGCTTGGTCGATCGGTCGTAGGCGAGCGAGCTGTCGGCCACTTCGATCAGCAGGAGCACGTCCTCGGTGTGGGCCTCGCGCTCCTTGTAAGGCACTGAGCGACGGCGAAGGACTGTGACATCGGGCTCGGGCTCGGTGTCGTCCGCGAGGACGACGCCACTCTGGACGGACACGCGCGCACGGTCGACCAGACGCAGGATCAAGAGCTCCGCGAGATTGGTCACGAATGCCTTATGACGGCGGCCGATGGGCGACATCTCGACGATCTCGCCCTTGATCAGCTCGACGCGGTCGTGTTTGCGGAGGATGCCGACCTCGGCCATGCGGTGATATTCCGCTCGTGTGAAGCGCCGCCGCGTTGCCGCCACCTCGACTGCCATTGACTGCCTCCCGCCTCGCTCTCGGCTCGTACCATCGCCTAGCATATAGCCGTGACGGAGACGCCTCGAAAAGTCCCTGAAAGGATACATCGGCGCCCGCTGGTATCCTCGACGTCGATGAAGGCCGACGACCTGCGGGACGCGCACGGCAGCTAGCGTGCGCGTCGCCATCCTGCCCGACGGGGCGCTGCTTCTCGATACCGCGTCCGATCCTGACGGCGCGAGCGACGGCCTGGCGCCGGCCGCGCGCGCCCGCGTCGCGCGGGCCGTCGAACGCGGTCCCGGCCACGCGCTCCTCGATCTCGGCACGACAGAGCTCGACGCCCCTCTCGCGCCTCCGTTGGCGTTCCTGCGCGACGTGGGACGCGCGTTCGTGACGCGGGTCTGCGCGGTGCCGGACCTCGAGGAACGGCGCGAACGCGTGGAAGTCGACTGTCCGCCGGACGAACGCGCGCGGCTGGCTGGCGCCGTACCTCCCATGGACGGCGCCGAATACGTCAACGCCGACTGGGTGGCGGCGCGCTGGGCCGAGATCAACCGAGCCTTCGCCGACGAGATCCGCGCGCACCGCGGGCCCGTCGCCGCGTGGCTCCACGCGCGCCATCCGTCGTGGCACGTCGTCGGCAAGGTCTGCCTGCATCTGGCCGAGAACCGCGGCGACGAGGAGCACCCGTTCGCGTTCCTTGCCACTTATGCGGTCCGCGCCGGCGCGGGAGGGAAGGTGCAGCACCGGCCGCTGGCGCGAGCGCTGGAGGAGTCGTCCGCGCGGGGGGACCGACGGGCGCTGCTCCATCTGCTGGTGCCGCTGCAGCGCGCCGCCGAGCAGGTGCCGTGGCTGGCCGAGCTGGTGGGCTCCGGCGCCGTCTACGAAGCGATGGCGTGGACGCCGACCGAGGCTCACCGGTTCTTGCAGGCCATCCCGGTGTTCGAGGCGGCGGGACTCGTCGTGCGCGTGCCCGACTGGTGGCGAGCGCGGCGCCCACCGCGCCCGGAAGTGGCCGTGCGAGTGGGCGAGAAGAAGCCGAACGCCCTCGGGATGGATGCGCTGCTCGACTTCTCGGTCGCCGTCGCGCTGGGCGACGAGCGGCTCACCGATGCCGAGGTGCGACAGCTCATGGCGTCGTCCGGCGGGCTGATGCGCTTGCGGGGGCAGTGGGTCGAGCTCGACCGCGAGCGGCTCCGCGAGGTGCTCGCTCACTGGGAGCGCGTGCGTCGTGAGGCTGAGCAAGGCGGGCTCTCTTTCCTCGAGGGAATGCGGTTGCTGGCGGGCGCCGCGCGGACCGATGGCGAGGCCGGCGCGCTGGCAGCGGCCGAGGGGTGGTCGCGCGTCGAGCCAGGCGCGTGGCTCGCGCGCACGCTCGAGTCGCTCCGCGGGCCGGCCGGGCTCGTCGCCGCCGACCCGGGCGCCGATCTCCGCGGGACGCTGCGGCCCTACCAGAAGTCGGGTGTGTCGTGGCTGGCGTTTGCATCGTCGTTGCGGCTCGGCGTGTGCCTCGCCGACGACATGGGACTCGGGAAGACGATCCAGGTGCTGGCGCTGCTACTGCTGCGCAAGCGCCGCGCGCGCGGCGACGAGCCGCCGCATCTCCTCATCGCGCCGGCCTCGCTACTCGCCAACTGGCAGGCTGAGATCGAGCGGTTCGCGCCGGCGCTGACGACGCTGTTGGCACATCCCTCGGGTATGCCTGCGCGTGAGCTGGCCGATTTGGCGAGCGCCGACCTTCGCGGGACCGATCTCGTGATGACGACCTATGGCACGCTGGCGCGCGCGGAGGCGCTGCGCGCGAGAGACTGGTCGCTCGTCATTCTCGACGAGGCGCAGGCGATCAAGAATCCCGGGGCCCGGCAGACGCAGGCGGTGAAGGCGTTGAAGGCGCACGCGCGCATCGCGCTCACCGGCACGCCTGTCGAGAACCGCCTGGGTGATCTGTGGTCGATCTACGATTTCCTCGATCCGGGCCTGCTCGGCTCGGCGCGGGAGTTCTCGGCCTTCGTCAAGCGATTGGCCAGCGGTCCGGAGGAGAGCTACGCGCCGCTGCGGCGCCTGATCCAGCCGTACATGCTGCGCCGGCTCAAGACTGATCGCTCGATCGTCGCCGACCTGCCGGACAAGACCGAGGTGAAGGCGTTCTGCCTGCTGTCGAATCGGCAGGCCGCGCTCTACCAGAAGACGGTCGACGAGCTGGAGCGCGCCATCGCCGGGCTGGTCCAGGGCATCGAGCGGCGCGGCCTCGTGCTCGCCTACTTGATGCGGTTCAAGCAGATCTGCAACCATCCCGCGCACTGGCTGGGCGAGGGGGCGTGGGACGAGGCCGGGAGCGGCAAGCTGGCGCGTCTGCGCGAGATCGTCGAGCCGGTGACGGCCAAGCACGAGAAGATGCTCGTGTTCACCCAGTTCCGCGAGGCGACCGAGCCGCTGGCCGCGTTCCTCGGCGACCTCTTCGGCCGCCCCGGCCTGGTGCTCCACGGCAGCACGCCGGTCCGCGCCCGCGGCGGCCTCGTCCGTCGCTTCCAGGAGGATCCCTCGGTGCCGTTCTTCGTGCTGTCCGTGAAGGCCGGCGGCAGCGGGCTCAACCTCATGGCCGCCTCGCACGTGGTGCACTTCGACCGGTGGTGGAACCCCGCGGTCGAGGACCAGGCCACCGACCGCGCCTACCGCATTGGCCAGCACCGGAACGTGCTCGTGCACAAGCTCGTCTGCCGCGGCACGGTGGAGGAGCGCATCGACCGGCTCATCGAGGACAAGCAGGCCATGGCGCGCGGCGTGCTCGAGGGGGGGGCCGAGACGTCGCTGACGGAGATGAGCGACAAGGAGCTGATGGCGATGGTGGCCCTCGATCTCCGCCGGGCCACGGCCGAAGCGTGAGATAAGAGCGCGATGGCCTGGTACGGCTCCGGCGGCTGGGACTACTACCCGCCATACATCTCTGTCGGGCAGAAGAAGGCGCGCGGGATGCTGACGCTCGCCAAGCTGCTGAAGAAGAGCAAGCGCACGGCCGAGCCCATCGTGCTCGCGCATCGTAAGCGGCAGCTCGCGGCGACGTTCTGGGGCCAGGCCTGGGCCGACAACCTCGAGCGCTACGCCGACCTCGCCAACCGCCTGCCGCGCGGCCGCGCGTACCTGAGGAACGGTTCCGTGCTGGACCTGGCGATCGGGCGCGGACGAGTGGAGGCCTACGTGGCCGGCACCGAGCTGTACCGGGTGACGATCGGAATGGCGCCGCTCGCGAAGGCGCGCTGGCGGCGCGTCGTCACGCGCTGTACCGGGCGCATCGGCTCGCTCGTCGGCCTGCTACGTGGCGAGTTGTCGAGCGACGTGCTGGCCGTCCTGACCGACCCGAAGGATGGGCTATTCCCCGAGCCGCGGGAGCTGGAGCTCGACTGCTCGTGCCCGGATTCCGCCGAGGTGTGCAAGCACGTCGCCGCGGTCCTGTACGGCGTGGCCATCCGGCTGGACGCGCGGCCGGAGCTGTTCTTCGAGCTGCGCCAGGCGGACCAGGCGGAGCTGATCGACTCCGCCACCGCCGGCGTTGTCGCTCGCGGGCGCCCGGCCGAGGGCAAGCGCATCGCCGCCGACCGCCTGTCCGCTGTGTTCGGCATCGAGCTCGAGGACGGTGCGTCGGCCCGCGCGGCGCGCTCGCCGCGTCGGCCATCCTCGCGCCGGCAGAAATAATCCCGCCGGTCGCGGTCGATGCTACGCGACGATTACTTCTGGCCCTTCGCCTGCCACATCGCGATCGTGGCGCCGGTGGGATCGGCGATGACGCTCATCGTTCCGTACTCGCCGACCTCCATCACGTCCTGAACGCTCATCGTTCCGTACTCGCCGACCTCCATCACGTCCTGAACCACCTTGGCGCCCAGGTCTTTCGCCTTCGTGGTGGACGCTCGGACGTCGTCAACGCCGACGTAGGCCATCCAATGAGACGGTGTGCCGGGCGCCTGATTGATCGTCATGCTGCCGCCGGTGCCCGTGCCGACCTCGATCATCGTATACGTGCCTCCGCCCGGCATCGGCATGTCCTGCAGCTCCAGTCGAACAGCTTCGAGTAGAACTCCCGCGCCCCGCTGCTGACGCTCTTGCTGGCCGAGCAAATGGGCGGCGACGCTCCAGCGAACCCACCAGCCCCACGCAGTTCTGCCGCCGAGGCAATTCGCAGCCGGATCGAGCAAGGGCTGAGAGAACAGAAGTAGAGAGGGCGTGAAGTGCTCCGACGCGAAGAGTTGTCGCACTCTTGAGCGTCGGAGCTCGACACCGCGGAAGCCGCCTCTAATTGACCTCGATATCCCGATCGCGCCACGCCGTCGGCACCGTGCCGCTGGCGTCCGATCTACGGCGCGGCTGGGTCACCGTTGCGAACGGCGCGCCGAGGACCGGCGGCCCTGTCTGAAGCTTCTCGTAGCACGCGACGTGGATCCCTTGGACGCCAGCGCGGTAGTGTCCCTCGCCACACGAGATGAGATTGCCGCAGACCTTGCACACAAACGGCTTCTGGCTCATGTTTTGCGTCACCGCTTTGACCACCGATCTGACCTCCAGGGCGCAATTGACATGCATCCCTAGGGCGCTGACACCGTCGCGCCGTCGCCCGCGGCAGAAATCGTGAACGTGCCGAGGGCGGCATTGATCGCATAGTTGTACGCAGTGCCCCACACCGTGCTGGGCGGCGTCGGGATCGCGGCCATGAACGGACCGGCCGTGATGTTCTGCGGACTGGTGGCGATCGCGGTGAGCAGCCCCAGCACGCTCGGCAACGTCCCCATGTGCGCCGCCCAGGCCGTGACGGCCGAGGCCATACCCCGGATGTCAGCCTGGGCCTTCGCTACCCGCGCCCGCGCCTGCATGTTGGCGTAGAGCGGAACGGCGATGGCGGCCAGGATACCGATGATCGCGACGACGATCATCAGCTCGATGAGCGTGAAACCGCGCTGACTGCCGAACTTCGCTCGCTTGGTGTACCAGAATCGTGTCATGCACTCTCCTTTTCTAAACCCTGAAGCCGCAATGCGATGAGGAGGTTGCACGCCGAGTGCCATGCGAGCGCTGAGATTCGAAGGCGTGTAGTTCTCATGACTTGAAGGCTGGCCGCCATTTTTCTGGGCGGCGACGGCGGTGGCGAATCTTCGCGGCGCCCAGGAGAAACTCCTTGGCGTGAAGCGCTGGAGCAGCACACGGCGACGGTCGAGGTCCTGCGAGTGATTTCGAGCTCGCCCACGAATGGTCAGCCGGTCTTCGACACCATCGCCTCGAGCGCGGTGCGACTATGCGGGGCCCGGATCGCCACCGTCTTCCATTTCGACGGCGAGTTGCAGAGCGATTTTGAATCGCAGCGTTGTCCACGTCGAGGACGCTCTGGCTGGCGCGATCTCGAGCTGAGTCATGGTCATAGCCGCGCCGTAGCCTATCAGAACGACTTCACGCTCGGCCAGTCAGCTTGTCCACAAATCCACCACCATCCACAACGCGAAATTCTGACGAGCAGGCGCGGCGTGGCGGCGGGAGGCGGCGTCCGCACCTCGTAAACACGGCCTTGAAAAGAGGTGACGACCTAACCGTGGCGCTGGGAGGGCTCGCCTTCGCGGCGATGATCCAATCAGCCGCGATTCTTGCGGGCGAGCGCATCGTTGATCTGGCGATACCGCGTGTCGTAGCCTCGCCGCAACGCGTCTGGCCGTCTTCACGTCAGGACGGGTGTTCCTTCACCATCGTCCGGATCTAAGTTGGAGAACACCATGCTGTTGCGCTTGATGATCAGGGTGACGACCTTCGCCGGAGTCTTGGTCTGGGCGGCTTCCGCCTGGGCAACCGTCGTGGCCGACTGGAATGCGGCCGCCCTCGCCGAGGTGCGACTGAGCAAGTCGTTACGCAATGGGCCTCCGATGGTGGCACGGGCGCTGGCCATCGCGCACACGTGTGTGTACGACGCGTGGGCGGCGTACGACGACGTCGCCGTCGCCACGACCGATACCGGTGGAAGCCGGCGTCAACCGACTGAAGAGCGCACCGATGACAACAAGGCCAAGGCGATCAGCTTTGCCGCGTATCGCTGTCTGCGGAACCTGTATCCGGACGGCTCGCTGCCGCCGCCCCTTGCGCAGCCCAGCGTGCGGCTGCAAGCCGTCCTCTTGGGCTACGGGTACTCCCTACTCGAGACGTGCGATCTCCTCACCGATGAGGATTGCCGAAACTCTGATCCGGTCACGGCGGCGGGCATAGGCAACATCGCTGCGCAGGCGGTGATCGATGCCCGGCGTCACGACGGGTCGAACCAGTACGCAGACCTGACGCCGGCACCGTGCCCGGTTCTCACACCGTGGCCGCATCCATGCGCCGCCACCGCCTATGGGCAAACATCCGCGAATCCCACCAGGACGGGAGCGTATTCGGACTACGTCGCGGCAGACTACGATCCTTACGTGCCGACCAATCCCCTCATGGGTTACTGCAACCCACTGGTCTTGGTCTGCGAGCGGCAGGAGATCGTGGACCCGAATCACTGGCAGCCGCTGATCTTTTCCAATGGCCAGGCGTGCCTGGATTCCGGGCTTGGGACAGAAGAAACGTGTCCAGGGATTCAAGTCTTCATCGCCGCCCACTGGGGACGGGTGACACCGTTCGCGCTGACGTCGGCCGACCAGTTCGATGACATCCTGACGATCCCGCCGCCGGACTACGCAAAGAACTCCGGTCAGTATCAAACCGACGTCAACAACATGATCCAGTACAGCAGGAGCCTGGATATCGGGCGCAAGCTCATCGTCGAGTACTGGGCCGACGGCCCGTCGTCCGAGCTGCCGCCGGGGCACTGGGGACTCTTCGCGCAGTTCATCTCGCAACGCGACAGCCACACCATCGATCAGGACGCGAAGATGTTCTTCGCGATGCACAACGCGTCGTTCGACGCGGGGATCGTGGCCTGGCACATCAAGCGGAAGTACAACGGCGTGCGTCCCATCACGGCGATCCGCTTCGCGAAACAGGGCCAGAACATCTTGGCCTGGGGCGGCCCCGGCCGGCCGATCGAGCACATCCCAGGGGAAAAGTGGTCGCCCTACAACCCCGGCACCAATTTGACGCCATCGTTCCCGGGCTACTTCTCGGGTCATTCGGTGTTCTCGCGTTCGAGCGCGACCGTGTTGTGGCTGTTCACGGGCGACGATTTCTTCGGCTTCTCGACCGTCTTGCCGGCGGGCTTCGGTCGCTTGGAGCCGGGGATCCCTCTCGTGCCGACGACATTCTTGTACGGGACGTTCAGCGATGCGGCGAACGAGGCGGGGCTGTCACGTCTCTACGGCGGCATCCACTTCGAGGACGACAACACGACCGCGCAGACCGTGGGCTCTCTCATCGGCCTGCAGGCGTGGGCCAAGGCGTTGAGCTATTTCAATGGGACGGCTCCTTGATCGGGCCTACGACCGAGCGGCCAGCACTTCGCTGACCACGCGTCCGACCTGCTCCATCGTGAAGGGCTTGATGAGAAAGGGCCGCCCGGTGTCGTCGAGGAAGCCCTGGGTCTCGGCGCTCATGATGTCGCCTGTCATGAACACGAAGCGGTTGGCCAGCCCGGGATGGGAAGCGAGGGCACGCTGCCAGACGACCTGTCCGTCCACATCCGGCAGACGCAGATCGAGCATGACCAGGTCATAGGCCCATTCTCGCTGGAGCCGCGCCAGTGCCTCTTCGCCAGTCGTCGCCTCCACGACCTGATGGCCGAGGCCATGAATGACCTCGGTGAGCAATCCCCGTAGCGAATCCTCGTCCTCGACCACCAGAACGTCGGCGGCGGCCACGGCCGGTAACGGGTGCGCCGGCGCCTCGGCCGGCGCGGCCTCTGCCTCGTCCCCAATCGGCAGGTACACCGAGAAGCGCGCCCCTGTGCCCCGCAAGTTTTCAGCGTGCATACGGCCCCCATGGGCCTCGACGACGCCAATGGCCAGACTCAGGCCGAGGCCGGTGCCCGAGCCCGCGGCCTTCGTCGTGAAGAACGGATCGAAGATTCGGCCCAGGTGCTCGGAAGGAATGCCGGGGCCGTCGTCCTCGACCTCCACGAGCACTTCGGATCCCCGCGGCACGGATCTCACGGTCAACGTGCCGTGGCCGCGCGCCGTCTTCATGGCGTGAATGGCGTTGCTGAACAGGTTGAGGAAGACTTGCTGAAGTTGGTTGAAATCGGCCCAGATGGGTGCGGCCGGCTCGAGACTGGTGACGAGACGAATCTTGTTGAGCTCGAGTTGCGGCGCCTGAAGATTGAGGGTCGACTCGATGACTTCGCGGAGATCCACCCGCCGCCGCTCGGGAGGATCTCGGCGCGCGAAGACCAGCAGGTCGCGGATGATTCGTGAAGCGCGCGCGCATGCCGTTCCGATGATCTCCACGCGCGCGGTCAGTGACGGGTCCAGGAAGCCCTTGCGCCTGAGGAGCTCGACCGACAGGTGGATCGTGGAGAGCGGGTTGTTGAGCTCGTGGGCCATACCCGACAGCAGCGTGCCGAGGGCCTTGAGCTTATCGGCCTGCATGAGCTGGGCCTGGGTTTCCTGGAGTCGATGCAGGTTGTTTCGGAGCTCGGCATAGACGCGTGTTCTGTCCAGAGCCACCGCGATCTGGTGGACGACGCTGGTGAGCACGCGTGTTTCCTCGTCGGTGAAGCGGCGAGGCGTCCGGTTGCAGGACATGAGCACACCGAGCGGCTGCCCCTGACCATCCAACCGCGCCATGATGACCGAGCGCACGCCCTGCTTCTCGAGGTCGTTCGTGATAGAGAAGCGTGGTGCAAGTGTGAGGTCCTCGACCTCGATCGTCTCCTCGCGAGCGAGGGCGGACCCGGCGAACGCTTCGATGGCAGCGGTGTCGATCTCCGCGGCATCGTGCCACCAGCCCAGCCCCGCCGCCAGCCGGGGATGACCGCCGGAGCTCACGAACAGAGCCACGCTGTCGGCGTGCAAGAGCTGGTGCGTCGTGTTGACCGCGTCGTCGACAACCTCGGCTTCGGTTGCGGCCTCCAGCAGGCGCCGACCAAATCCCTGCAGGGCGGCGTTGTGCGTGGCCTGAAGCGCCAGGCGGTCGAAGGCCCCGGCATTCTCCAGGGCCACGGAGGCCTGGGCGCCGAACGCCGAGAGAAGCTCCACATCCGCTCTGGCGAACGTCCGCGGCTCGCGATAGAGGACCGACAGCGACCCGAACACCTGGCCGCCCTGCGCGAGGAGGGGAACGGCGAGAATGGCGGTCAACTCTTCTCTCGCCAGCCGCACCCCGACATGGGCCGGGAGGCGTAGCGCAGCGTCGGTGTGGACGTTCGAGGTCCACACTGGTTGTTGCTCGAGGGCGGCCACGCCCGACGCGCCCCGCCCGATTGGCAGCTCGAGGTCGTTGACACGCAGGCTGGCCGACCCGCAGCTCGTGACGCCGCGCAGCACCTGGGCGCGGGTGTCGAGCCGAAACAGGATCGACGCATCGGCCCGCATGATCGTCAACCCCTTGGCGGCAATCGTCCGGATGATCTCGCTCGCGTCGAGGCTGGTGACGAGCGCCTGACCGGCCTGATTGAGCTGTCCCAAATCGCGCAGACGCGCGCGCGCCTCGCTATAGAGCCACACCTGCTCACGCAGCAGGGCAACGAAGATCACGAGGACGCCGATCGGACGCGCGACTCCGGCCAGGTACCAGCTGACGGCGTACCGGTACGGAAACAGCAGGAAGCCGATGAGCCCCAGCACCCAGATGAAGGCCGCCAGCGCCAGAAGGTTCACGAACCCGTGCTGCGAGCCGGACGCCCTCAGGCGACGTCGCCAACTCCAGAGCGCCCACACTGCCACGACTCCGTTGAGTCCGCCGCCCGTCCAGACCGCGAACGGCGTGAGCCGGCCCGGTTGCATGACCAGCGAAGGCAGGAGCGGGTGGACGAGGAGCACCACCAGAGCCATGACGGTACAGACAGCGATGCAACCCGCGACGATCGTCCACCGACCGCGATCCGTGAGGGGCAGTTGACGATCGGCGAAGTGGGCGCCGAGTCCGACACCGGTCAGGGCTGCGAGGTAGCTGGCGAAGAAGAGATACGGGGCGACGCCCGGGTCCAGGCTCGGCGTGCCGGGGTAATCGGGCTGCGTCAGGATGTGGCCGGCCGCCAGCAGCGCGGCCACCCAGAGCGACATGCCGATGGCCGCCGACTGGAAGTCCTGGCGCATCCGGTGGCGCTCCAGGCAGAGATAGCCGATGCCAGTGGCCACCAGCACGAACGGTGTGTCGAAGATCGGGACGGCGTATGGGATCGGAAAGCGGTACGGCGCCAGAAAGGAGGTGAAGAGGAGGATGGCCTCGTACGCGAGTCCCAGAGTCGCGACGAGCAGGAGCAGGATCGGGACACGTTGTCCTGGGGCCGGCGAATGAAGGGCGTCATCGAGCGATTCGTCCGCACGTCGGAAAATCGGTCGCTCTTTTTTCATCACGTCCTCTGCGGGGGAACCATTGCGAAGTCATCGAGGGCGGCTTGGAGACCGTCCACGGTGCCAGAGGAATAGCGCTGGTGGACCAACCGGTCAAGTCCAAAGTCACCACGAATTCTTGACAGGCTGACCGACGAGGCGCTATGAATTCGTTACGTCGCGGCAGTTCCTCTCACCGGAGGAGGCGGGCTCGGGTGCTGCGGCGGTGACGTCGCCTATCCGCACGATGTTGCAATCACGCCTTCAAGGCGCTCGCGTGAGGCGGTTCTTCCTGCTCCTGGCGCTCGCTTGCGCCGGGTGCAACCAGGGGGGCCACACCGAGCGGGTGAGCAATCGCGCCGACCTGGGCGCGGTCATCGCCTCGGAGCACCGCACCGACAACGCGTTCCTGACGGCGGCGGACGTCAACGACATCGCGCGCCGGGCGGCCGAAGCGATCGACGCGACGACGATGGTCATCGCGGTCACCGACCGGGAAGGGCAGGTTCTGGCCCTGCTGCGCAAGCCCGATGCGCCGGCGACGGTGATCGGAAACTTCGGAGCGACGGTCGTTGCCAACGACTTTGCCGTCTCGCTGGCTCGGACGGCCTCGTTTTTCAGCAACGACCAGGCGCCGCTCTCGTCTCGGACCGTGCGCTTCATCAGCGGTGTCCATTTCCCACCCGGGATCACGAACAAGCCGAACGGTGCCCTCTACGGCATCGAGAACACGAATCGTGGCTGTCCGCTGACGTCGCCGCCGGCGACGCCGGACTTCA
>WNFT01003319.1_pt1 | contig 13891 bp, 13 predicted proteins | sample 5400191 | NCBI WGS metagenome assembly WNFT01 (sample SAMN13153359, study PRJNA577476) | soil metagenome | isolation source: 80 cm saprolite under Madrone tree | place: USA:California | collected 2016-06-14
CTCGCGTTCAAATTTCTCTACTGGCAAACCGCGCGCGTCCTGGGTGAGGAAAATGTCCGCACTCGCAACTGCTGGAAGCTGCAATTGCGTGCGCCTTCCCGCGAGTCCCAGTATTCCAATGTTCTCTTGTGGATCGACAAGACGAGCGGGGCGCTCATGCGAATGGAGGGTTACGATTGGAACGCCCAAATCGTTAAGCGGTTTGAGGTCATCTCGGCGCAAAAGATCGATAATCGCTGGTTCCTGAAACAAATGCGGATCGAGGAATTGCAGCCGGGCACGAATCATGCGCAATCGCGCACTTATCTCGAAATCAAAAAATAGTTGGCAGGTGTGATCACTGAACCGCCTCAGGTTTCGATCATCGCCGTGCAAAGGCGATTGAGGTCGATTGCCCTACCCTTCTTCGCGGGCGGCCTGCACGATTTGAGCAAAGCTGCGTGGGTCGAGGCTGGCGCCACCGACGAGGGCGCCATCGATGTCTGGCTGGCTCATCAGTTCGCGCGCATTCTCCGGTTTAACGCTGCCGCCGTATTGAATGCGAACACGCTCGGCCGTTGTATCATCAGCGATGGTGCGCAAGGTGTGACGAATAAACGTGTGCGCTTCCTGCGCTTGATCTGGCGTGGCGTTACGACCCGTGCCGATTGCCCAAACCGGCTCATACGCAATCACCGTTTCCTGCAATTCCTTCGCGGTCAGACCGGCAAGGCTGCCGCGCAACTGGATCGACAAGATTTTTTCGACGTTGCCTCTACTGCGTTGCTTAAGCGTTTCGCCTACGCACACGATCGGGCGCAAGCTTGCCTCATGCGCGGCGCGCACCTTGCGATTTACAATTTCATCAGTCTCACCAAAAAGGCTGCGGCGTTCGCTGTGCCCGAGCACGACATAATGCACAAATAAATCACGCAGCAGCGCCGCGCTGATCTCTCCGGTGAAAGCGCCGCTCCGCTCCCAATGCATGTTTTGCGCGCCGACCTTGATGTTTTGCGCTTTGCCGAGCGCTTCCGTTACCTTTACGATCGCCGTGAAGGGCGGAACGATCACGACTTCGACATCGGTGATATCGCCCAGATCAAGAAGCAGCGACTCGATAAACCGCGCCGACTCCGCTTGAGTCATGTTCATCTTCCAATTGGCAGCGACGATCTTCTTGCGCATTATTTTTTGTCCGTTAGCGCCGCGACGCCCGGCAGTTCCTTGCCTTCAAGCAATTCCAGCGAAGCGCCGCCGCCGGTGGAGATGAATGTCATCTTATCGGCAAGCCCAGCCTGTTTTACCGCAGTAACGGAATCGCCGCCGCCGATGATGGTCGTCGCACCCGATTGGGCCAGCGCTTCGGCGATCGCGATGGTTCCTTCCGCGAAATCGGGAATTTCAAAAATGCCGACGGGACCATTCCATAGGATCGTTTCCGCTTTTGCTAATTCCTCCTGGTAAAGCGCAATCGTCGCGGCGCCGATATCAACCGCTTGCCATCCGTCGCTGATCCCGTGTTGTGGCGAGAGCCGGCTCGTGTTTCGAATGGGCACGCCGGCGCGAATCTCCTCCGCTTCCAGCGCGTCAATTGGAAGCAAAAATTTCACACCGCGTTTCTTCGCCAGATCGAGAATTTCATGCGCCAGATCGACCTTATCCGACTCGACGCGGCTCGCTCCGACCGGGATCCCCTGGGCTTTGAGAAATGTGTTCGCCATCGCGCCGCCGATCAAAATTGTGTCGGCCTTCTCCATGAGCGCTTTCAAAACGCCGATCTTATCGGAAACCTTCGATCCGCCCAAAACGACAACGAACGGCTTGGTCGGTTTGTCGAGTCCCTCGCGTAAATGTTTCAGCTCCTTCTCCATCAGGAGACCCATGGCCGATTTCGTTACGAATTTCGTGATGCCTGCTGTCGATGCATGCGCGCGATGGGCCGTGCCAAAGGCGTCGTTCACATACAGATCGCCGAGTTTCGCGAGTGCTTCCGAAAATTTCGGGTCGTTCGTTTCTTCTTCCGGCTGGAACCGGACGTTCTCGAGTAGCGCTACGTCGCCGTTCTCCATGTGACCGATGATTTTTTCCGGCACCTTTCCAATCGTATCGTGACTAAAGATGACCGGCTGATGGATAAGCGAATGCAAATAGTCACCGATCGGCCGAAGCGAGTATTTTTCGACCCGCTTGCCTTTCGGCCGGCCAAAGTGCGACATTAAAATCGTCTTCGCACCGTGTTTGCGCAGATAATTGATCGTCGGCAGGCTTTCACGGATGCGCGTGTCGTCGGTGATGCGGACCTCGCCGCGCAACTCGACCGGTACATTAAAATCGACTCGCACCAGGACGCGTTTCCCCCGGACATCAAGATCACGCAGTGCGAGCTTCGCCATAATTAGTTCAGGTCAATCGGTACCTCTGTGCACGAGCACTAGCGCCAGTGCCTATTTCGAAATCAGTTCCAGCATTTCCACGCAACGATTGCTATAGCCCCACTCGTTGTCGTACCAGCCGACGATTTTCACGAAGCGATTGCCGAGCATCAACGTAAGTTTGCTGTCAAAAATGCATGAGTGCGGATTACCAACAATGTCTTGCGAAACAAGCGGCTCCTCGCTGTATTCGACCACGCCTTTGTAACTTTTCTCTGATGCGGCTTCTTTGAAAGCGGAATTGACGGCATCGACGGTCGCATCTTTCTCGAGCACAACGGTGAAGTCTGTTACCGAACCATCCGGCGTCGGCACGCGGTAAGCGCCGCCATTCAATTTGCCTTTTAAATCCGGGATGACCTCGCCGATCGCCTTTGCCGCCCCGGTGGTGGATGGAATAATATTCATCGCGGCTGCGCGTGCGCGCCTCAGATCATCATGCGGATAATCGAGAATGCGCTGATCGTTCGTATAGCTGTGGATGGTGCTCATGAAGCCATGCGCAATGCCGAATTTGTCGTGCAAAACCTTCGCCATAGGCGCGAGACAATTGGTTGTGCAACTCGCATTTGAAACGATCACGTGTTTCTCGGGATCAAAGAGATCATCGTTCACGCCGATGCAAATCGTCACGTCCGGATTTTTTGCCGGCGCGCTGATCAATACCCTTTTCGCGCCGGCTTTGCTCAAGTGCGGCTCGGCTTTATCGCGGCTCGTGAAAAACCCAGTCGACTCGAGGACTACGTCGACATCTAATTTTTTCCACGGCAAGCTCGCCGGGTCGCGCTCCTTCAAAATTTTAATTTTGTGTCCGCGGACGATAATGTTTTCGTCATCGTTGCCAATTTCGCCGTCGAATTTGCCATGGACCGAGTCCCACTTGAGTAAATGGGCGAGGGTCTTCGTGTCAGTGAGATCGTTGATTGCGCGCACACGCTCGATTTGTTTTTGCGTCATGGCGCGAAGCACGTTGCGTCCGATACGACCGAATCCATTGATAGCGTAATTTGCCATAGAAGGAAAAGTTGAAGAGTTGAATCGTTAAACCGTTAAACATCGAACATCAAACATCAAAAAGATCGAACATTTCTTTTGTTGATGAGGAGTTATGCCCCGCTCGTCAGTATCATACTGTCAGTCTTGTGCGCGCAAGCGGCGTGGACCGCAACGCCCACTTCTTCACGAATGAAAACGATTCTCGTGTTGGGCGACAGCCTTTCAGAGGGGTTCCAGCTCAAATCGAGCGAAGCGTATCCCCTTTTGCTCGCAGACAAATTGCGCGCCGCCGGCTTGAACTTCCAAGTGACTAACGCCAGCGCAAGCGGGGGCACAACCGAGGGCGGCCTGCAACGACTTCCGTCCCACTTGAAACGCAAGATCGACATCTTCATCCTCGAGCTTGGAATCAACGACGCTTTTCGTGGAGTGCCGGTCGATCGAATCCAAAGCAATCTGCAGGAGATTATCGATAACGTGAAAACGCGAAATCCGAGTGTGCGCGTCGTGATCGCGGGAATGCAGCTGCCAAATTATGGAGCCGACCGTTATGTGTCCGCCTTCGGAGAAATGTTCAACAAGCTCGCGACAAACAACGGTGCCGCATTGGTGCCCTATCTCCTCGAAGGTGTGGCAGGCGATCCGTCGCTAAATTTACCGGACGGCATTCACCCAAATGCCGCCGGCCAAAAAATTCTTGCCGAAAACGTCTGGCGTGTGCTCGAACCAGTCGCACGCGAGACAGCCGCAGAGCCCTCCTTGCACGTTAGATAAAGAAACGATGGACCCTGCAAGACCAAATGATCCCGATCCGAGCGATCCTTTTAGTCCAGAACGCGCCGATCACGCGATCTTGGAAACGATCGAGATAGCGACGGAAGGCGAAGATTGCGACGAATGCGTGCGCAAACTGCGCGCGCCGCTCATGAAAGTCAAAGGCGTGAAGAACGTCAAAGTCGATCTCGGGCATGAGCGCGTTGTCGTCACATTCGACGCGCGCAAGACGCACGCGCCGGATCTCCACGACGCGATTCTGAAAAGCGGCTACAAGCCGGGACGATTCGCTGAAGAATAATGCGCTAGACCGCGGGTTGCTGTTGGGTGAGGCAGTGAAACGTCCCCAGCCCCCAGATTAATTCCCGGCAGTCGATCCCGATCACGCGACGATCGGGGAAAAGCCTTTGGAAGATCGACAATGCGGCTTCGTCGACGGGATCGGCAAAAGTCGGAACAAGCACGCAAGCGTTCGCAATGTAGAAGTTGGCGTAACTTGCCGGCAGTCGCTGCTTTTCGCGCACGACCTTTTTCGGCATCGGCAAAGTGACGATCTCGATCTCGCCCTGCTCGACTTTGCTCTGGCGCAAGCGCGCAAGATTTTCCTGGAGCGGTTCGTAGTTTTTATCCTCGCGATTTTCCTCCACAACCGTGACGACGGTGTTCTCCGAAACGAAGCGCGCGAGATCGTCGATGTGCCCATCGGTGTCATCGCCTTCGATTCCTTCGGCCAGCCAGAGAATATCCTCAACGCCGAAATAATCGCGGAGGCGTTGCTCGATTTCGGCGCGGCCCAAACTTGGATTGCGATTCGGATTTAGGAGACACGATTCCGTCGTCAGCAGTGCGCCCGCGCCATTTACCTCGATCGAGCCGCCTTCCAAAACCATTCGGGGATAAAAAACTGGTAGATGAAGAAATTGTGCGGCGCGGGTTGGCACGACTTCATCGAGATCGCACGGCGGATACTTGCAGCCCCAAGCATTGTAATCCCAATCGACAATCGCGAGGCGCGGATCGGCATTGCGCGTGAGAAAAATCGGCCCGTGATCGCGGCACCACGGCTCGTTTGTCGGAATCCGATAAAACGTGACGCGCTCCATCGATAATCCATCCAAGACTGCACGCGCCTCGGCTTCGTGCGCGCCGTTGCAGATATTGATACAGACTTCCTCAGATTCGATGAGCGCCTCCACCATCGCGCGCAGAGCCGGTAGAACCCGATTGAACGAATCGGGGAAACTGATTCCTTCCCGCCGGGGCCACGAGAGCCAGGTAGCAGCGTGCGGTTCCCATTCCGCTGGCATGCGATACCCAAGAGCGACGGGAGTTTGCGCCATTGCGTCCATGGAACAACAAACGTTCAACGCGCCGCTCTGAGCGCAAGTAGAACGCGCTCGACTCAATCTGCGATGGTAGGGCGCGACCACCGGGCGCGCTGCAGCCGACGATCCGCCCTGGTCGGGTTACGCCTATGTGCTTAGCGCAGCAAACTCAGCGGCTACGAGACTGTTTGCGTCGCGCCGGGTTTGTAAATCGCACCGATTATCGCTCCTGCGATGGCGAACATGATTAAGTCGCCCACAATCCAGCCACCGAGAATTTTCGTCGTTAGTGGTTGCACGGCGTAGATGATGAAATCATTGCCGACATAAACGAGCGCCACCATGATGCCTAATCGCGCGCCCGCACCTGCGCCACCTGCGGGAATAAATCGCGCACAAAGTAGCGTGAGAAAGAATGCCATCACGACGTGCCCGAAAATTAGCCACGGAAAATAGTTGCCAAAATCTGATTCGGGGCGCCAAAGCAATGGCACTTCATTATGGATGTCATGCATAAGATGCCCGTACCAGACGAATCCAAACGCAAAGAGAAAAACGAAGGCGGCGATGAATGCGAAGAAGAATTTTTTCCAGTTCATAATTTTTCTATTGAGGTTTGACTAACTTCTAAACAACCCTGGCACGTTCATTGCCAAATCGCCGCCGGCTTGTCGATATAAATTGCAGCTGCCGTGTCTCTTCGACATTACGCCAAGGCCGCCGCGGCGTGACTGCGGTCCATGGATTCAATGTCCAACCCGAGCTCGCGCAGCAAGCTGAGATCGAGATCTACTTCCGGGTTTTTTGCGGTGAGAAGTTTGTCGCCAAAGAAAATCGAATTTGCGCCCGCGAAGAAGCAGAGCGCCTGGCCTTCGCGTGAAATCCGGGTGCGACCCGCCGCCAGACGAACGCGCGCTTTCGGCAATGCCATCCGCGCGACCGCGATCAGCCTAACCAGTTCAAAAATATTGACAGGCGATTGATCGGCCAGCGGCGTGCCTGGCATCGCCATCAAACAATTAATCGGCACGCTTTCTGGGAGCGGATCGAGATTGTTCAGAACTTCGAGCATGCGCAGACGATCATTTTCCGATTCACCCATGCCAATGATCCCACCGCAACAAACTGACATCCCACTCTCCTGCACGGCGGCAATCGTGTTGAGGCGATTCTGAAAGGTATGTGTGCTGACAATTTCGGGGTAAAACTCGGGCGAAGTGTCGATATTATGATTGTAAGCGGTGACCCCCGCAGCCTTGAGTCTGCGCGCTTCGGCGGGGCCAATCTCACCGAGCGTGACGCACACTTCCATGCCGAGCTGACTCACTTCCCGCACGATCTCGAGCACGCGCTCGAATTTTTCCGAGCCGTCACGTACGCCCCGCCAGGCCGCGCCCATGCAAAACCGGGTCGCGCCTTGTGTGCGCGCGCGCTTTGCCGCCGCCAGTACGTTTTCAAGCGATAACAACTCTTCGCGCTCGATGCCGGTGGAATAATGCGACGATTGCGCGCAGTAAGCGCAATCTTCGCTGCAGCCGCCTGTCTTGATGCTAAGCAAACTGCAGCGCTGCACCTCCTCGCCGCTCCAATGCTCAAGGTGCACAGCCCGGCTTTGCGAAATCAAATCGAACAGCGGCTGGTGATAGAGGGCGCTAAGTTCCTCGAGCTTCATCGCCCCGTCACGCTAAATGAAAGATCTGCAATCGGAAACCAGAAAGAATGACGAATGGCGAAGCACGAAATGACGAATTAAGCAGGAATGCTCAAATGACGAAACTGTGCTCGAATATTCTCTTGGTCATTCGGTTTCGTCATTGATTCGTCATTAGACATTCGTCATTCGTCGCTTTCAATTGACTCGCTTGCGCGCTCGGGCTTGCCTGTCCGTTTCGCGGCTTTCCGAACCGCTCAATTCACCCACTTACCACCGTCGGAAATGAGGATCGGCAGTTCCTCCATCATGAACTGCGTTTTCCCAATGGCACCAATCATGTGCGTGCCCGTGGCGCGGTACCATTTCTTCGACATGCTCTCGCCGGTATGACAGCCCCAACTCCTGACGTAAGCGCCGCGCGCGAAATCGCGCCGATCGATCTTGGTCAACTCGTTCTCGTGCAACCACGATTTGCAGGCACTATCGATGTTGTTGCTGTAATCGAACATGAAACAGGCCCGGTTTGAATGGCCGAAGTATTCGAAGCCCCCAATCTTCATCCCATCCCGCGACTGCCCAGAGTTCAAGTAATTGATGACTTCGGCGCCGCCGTGAAAATAGACCAGGTTCAGACTGTATTTATCGCGCACAGAATCGATGAAACCGACCAAGTCCTGATGCTCCTGCTGGGCGCGATCCAGATAACCCTGCTTGTATACGAGCCAGGTAATCTTGGCGTCCGGTCCGAGCTCGTCGCGCAATTGCTCCGTCCGTATTCGCGCGGCGCGAACAAAGTTCGCCCACCAATGATCGTGCGGATAAACTTTATAGTGCTCCCATTGATAAAGGGACGGCCCGCCCACGACGATGATCCACTCTTTGTTCGCGGCGGCACTGGCGAAAGCACTGCGGCCAAGCACGAGCGTCAGTAAGATCACGAGTAAGAGAGAAAACCGGCGCATAATACTTATTGGTGGGAACACTATTTATGCGGGACACGAAAATCCGCAAGTGAAGGTGATTTTAGACAGAACCTGACCAAATCGAAGAGAGCATCGATCAGCGACTCAAGCCATTCGGGCTTGATGCAGCTTTTATTCCTGAATTTTGTTCATTCTGTCGAAAACGTCTTTAAAATTGCGGCTCGATTTCTCCGCGGATTAGGTCCTCATTCATCTGCCGTTTTCGAATGAGCGCGAACTTGCCGCCGCTCACTAGCGCTTCAGCTGGCAACGGCCGCGAATTGTAATTCGAGGCCATCACAAATCCGTAAGCACCCGCGCTCATAATCGCGAGCAGATCCCCCTCGAGCACCTTCGGCATTTCGCGATCGAGCGCAAAAAAATCTCCGCTCTCACAAACCGGCCCGACGAGGTCGATCTTTTCGCGCGCTGGGTTGTTCGGGTCACGAACTGGAACAATCTCATGATAACTGTGGTAAAGCGCGGGCCGAATCAGATCATTCATTCCCGCATCGACAATCGCGAATTTCTTTTGACCGGTGCGCTTGATATAACGGACCCGGGTCAGCAAAACGCCGGCATTTCCAACCAACAATCGGCCCGGCTCGAGCAGAATCCGCAAGTTCAAATCGCGCAGAGGCGGCAAAATCGCATCGACATATTGCTGGATCGACAAAGCACTCTTTGTCCTACTCGCGCTCTTGTTCTTGCTCTCGTTCCACCAATCGAGGGTGCCGCTGGCAAATGACGACTCGTAAACGATACCGAGTCCGCCTCCGATACTGAAAAACTTGATTCCGTATTTCGATTTTAAGTCGCGCACGATCGGCGCGACCTTCTTGATTGCATCGGCGAACGGTTTCGCCTCGGTTATTTGCGAGCCGATGTGCATCTGCACACCGACGATGTTGATGTTACGCAGTTTCGCGGCGCGCTCGTAAACAGTCGCGAGACGATCGAGTGCGATGCCAAACTTATTTTCGCGTGAGCCGGTTGAAATGTACTCGTGCGTGTGTGGATCAACATCGGGATTCGCGCGCAAAGCAACGGGTGCGCGCAGATTCTTCGTGCCAGCGATCCGATCGATGTACTCCAGCTCCGCTTCGCTCTCGACATTGAAACTGTAAACGCGTTGCTCGAGCGCGTACTCGATTTCATCACGCGATTTTCCAACGCCCGCAAATGTGCAGCGCGCCGCGTCGCCACCTGCCGCGAGGACGCGATAAAGTTCGCCGCCGGAAACGATATCGAACCCTGCGCCTTCGTCGGCGAGCACCTTCAAAATCGCGCGATTCGAGTTCGCTTTGACCGCGTAACAGATCAGGTGATCGAGCGGCGCGAGAGCGGCGTCGAGCCGCCGGTAATGATCCAGAATCGTGCCCGCGCTGTAGACATAGAGCGGTGTGCCAAACCTCTCGGCGACCCGACCAAGATCGACATTTTCGCAATGAAGCTGGCCATCGCGATAACGAAACGAATGCACTAACCAAAGCTAGCCACGAATGAAGAGCGTGGCTACACCACGTGCGCGGACTCCTGCGCACATAAGCTATCGGGGCCGCCACACTCCAGTTGAATGGTCATATGCCCGATGCCGAAGCGATCGTGCAGTTGATCTTGGATCCGAACCAACAGCGGATCGTCGATCTTTCCATCTGGCTTTACGAGATGCGCTGTAAGCGCGATCTCCGTCGTGCTCATGGCCCAAATGTGGAGATCGTGGACTTTAGCAACCCCGGGCAGTTTGGAGAGATAATTTTCCACGGCGGCGGAATCAATACCCGTGGGTACCGCGGCCAGCGAGAGATTGAGCGACTCGCGAAGCAATCCCCAAGTGCCGACCGCGATGACGACACCGATCAGTAAACTAATAAGTGGATCAAGCCAGAGCCATTGCGTGAAGTAAATCGCGATGCCCGCAGCCGCGACGCCGAACGTGACCGCGGCGTCGGCCGCCATGTGCATGAAGGCGCCCTGCAAATTCAGGTCCCGTTTGCGGCCCGACATAAACATCAGAGCGGTCACGCTATTGATAACGACGCCAACCGCAGCGACCCAGATCATGGTCGTTCCTACGACGGGCTCGGGATGGATGAGCCGCCGAATCGCCTCCCACGAAAGCGCCCCCGTAACAACCAACAGGATGATCGCGTTGGCGAGCGCAGCGAGAATTGAAGACCCACGAAATCCATAAGTGTGGCGGCGAGTTGGCGCGCGCTTGACGAGACAGCTGGCCGTCCAAGCCATGACCAGCCCCAACACGTCGCCGAAGTTGTGACCCGCGTCGGCGAGCAATGCGAGTGAGTGGGCGAAGAAACCAAAGACGGCTTCGATCGCGACAAACCCGGAGTTCAATAGAATTCCGATGATGAATGCGCGATTGAAATTCGTGAGTGAGGGGGAATGTCCGGGAGACATGATTTTGGCTTAAGTTTTCATGAATTCGGTCGCAACAACATTTAATCAGGCTCTAGGGCTTTCGTTGCAATAATGGAACGAATGCGCACAAAATTTAGCGGCGGTTGTGTCAGCCGCGAAAAGCTAGCGCATGCTTGCAGCTTGTAACTTAGTTCTTCTGGAATAGGCGAGCGGAGTTTAGGATGAACGCCAATTCCGAACCAACATGGATGAGCGCGGCAATGATCGGGGCGAGCATTCCGAAAAAGGCGAGCACGATGCCGACGGTGTCCACACCAATCGTGCCCCAGAAGTTGAACATGATCACGCGATAGCAGCGTTTGCTGATCGCGAGCACTTCCACGAGGCGCGAGAGGTCGCTGGTCATCAGGGTCACATCCGCGGTTTCGAGCGCCACGTCGGCGCCCTGGCCCATCGCGATGCCGACTGTTGCTTCGGCCAGCGCGGGCGCGTCGTTCACGCCATCGCCGACCATCGCCACTTTCCGACCCGCGTGCAGCAGCTCGCGAATTTTTTCCACTTTCTGCTCGGGCAAAAGATCGCCGATCGATTCATCGACGCCCAGTTCACGACCGATCGTTTTTGCCGTGTCGGAGCTGTCACCGGTTAGCAAGATCACGCCATAGCCTTGCGCTTTGAGATCTTTCACGGCCTGCTTCGCCTCGGTCCGAAGCTGGTCGGCCAGCGTCACGGCGCCGAGAACGCGGCGGTCGCGCCCGACCAGCACAACGGTTTTGCCCGCGCCGTTACCACCGTCAACCTCGGAAAGTGCGTCTGCCGGAACCGGCACGCCATTCTCTTCAAAAAGAGCACGCGTGCCGACGAAGATGCGTGTGCTTGATTCCTCACAAACGATCCCTTTTCCCGGCGAGTAACGCAGTTGTGAATACTCGCGCACCGGCAAATTGCGCTGGTGGGCGCAACGCACGATCGCTTCTCCGAGCGGGTGCTCGGAATGTTGCTCGGCGATAGCAGCGGTCTCGAGCACGTCATTCTCTGTCGCGTCATTGATTGCTCGCACGGCGGTCACTTCAGGAATTCCGAGCGTGAGCGTGCCGGTTTTGTCCAGAACGATAGTGTCGATGCGGCTGAGCTGCTCGAGGTAAAGCCCACCCTTGGTGATGATGCCGCGACGCGCAGCGCTTCCGACTCCCGCGAGGATGGCGAGCGGCGTACCGGCAGCCACTCCGCACGCGCCAGCGACGATGATCACCGCGATAGTCGAAGTGAAATTGTGCGTGACAACGAGTGTGAAAGCCGCCGCGCCGAACGCGAAGTAGACCAATCCCGCCGCCAGCCGGTCGGCGATCCGCTGCACGGGCGCGCGAGACTTTTCCGCCTGCTCGACGATTTCGATGATTTTGCCAAAGGTGGTGTCGCGCCCGATTTTCTCGACGGCCACTTCGAGCACGCCATCCTTGTTGATCGTGCCGGCGAATACCTTGCTCTGTTCGACTTTCTCAACCGGCAACGACTCGCCGGTGATCGAGGATTGATCCACGAAACTGTGGCCCTTGATCACCACGCCATCGGCCGGAATGCGTTCGCCAGGTCGAATGATGATGGTCTCGCCGGCGACAACTTCGTTCGTACCCAACTCACGTTCCTCGCCGCCGCGCCGCACTCTCACCTGACGCGGCAGGGCGTCGATCAAGGTTTGGATCGCACGCCGCCCGCTGCCAACCGTGTAACCTTCGACCATCTCGGCGAAGAGCACGAAAAACGCGATGACGAGCGCGGTGAGAAACTGCCCGATGCAAAGCGCGGCGATGAGCGCCAGCGTCATCGACAGCTCCATCGTCATGCGCCGCTTGCGCAGGTTCTCCCACGCCTCTTTGAAAATGGGGAATCCACCGACAAGTGTGGCCGTGCATGCAAGCCAGTCGCGCAACATCCAATGCCGCCACCATCCGGTCAGGCTGGCCACGATGACGAGACCGATCAGCCCGAGCCGAAGATACTCAGCACCGCGGGCTGCGTGCTCGTGCTCATCCCCGTGCTCGTGTTCATCATCACGATCATGGGCAGGGCCGGGCGTGCAGGTAGCGACATCAATCGAATCCACAATGATCTTCTAACATCGTGCAGGCTCGCGCGCGAGATCGTGTGAGTCCCGGAAGTGGGAATGATCCGTCCGATGCAACAAGCTCAAGATACTGCGATTTTCACAAGTTCAGGTTAAAAATCGTAGGCAATCGTCCCGTAGAAGCCGCGGCGTTGACCGAATTGCCGCGCCCCGACTTCGATGCCGCCGCGCCGACGGCTTTCTGGGGCACATCGAAGGTTTTCTATGAGACGTAGAAAGTTTTCTGTGGACTTTGGACAACTAGCGGAATCACTTCGACGGTTTTCGCTCGCCACCTTTATCCATGGCGAGCAGCTCGGAGACAGTCACGAATTTGAATCCTTTCGCGAGAAGGGTATCAAAAACTTGCGGCATCGCCGCAATCGTTGGCGGATGGATGTCATGTGACAAAATGATCGACCCCGGCCGCGCTCCCGTGATGATGCGTTGCGCGACGACATTAGAGCCAGGTCGCTTCCAATCGAGAGGATCAACGTCCCACAGGATGACTTTGTAGCCGAAGTCGTGATTCACCAATATGCGCTGCCGTTTCGCCAACTCGCCATACGGAGGGCGCATCAATTTCGGTCTTACGCCAGTGGTCTTCACGATAATGTCTTCGGTCCGCTGAAGTTGAGTTCGAACGCCCTCGTCGGAGAGCTTCGCGAGATTTGGATGCGACCAAGAGTGGTTACCGATCTCGTGTCCTTCCGCCGCCTCCCGGCGGAGAACGTCCGGGTTTTGCTCGATGCATTCGCCAAGGACGAAGAAGGTGAGTTTGATGTGCCTCTTTGCTGCCATCTCGAGCAGCTTGGGCGTGTTGGTCGCGTGCGGACCATCATCAAAGGTCATCGCGATATACGGTCCATCGACGTTAACTTCCGTGAACGTAATTTTCTCACTGCCGAAAGGGTTCGGCACAGGCGAAGTCGCTGGTAGCGCGGAATTTTGCGCATCCGAGGTGGCGAAGGCCGATAGGATGAGAATAAGAGTAAATATTAAAGATCGGATCATAGGCGTAGCATGATCGAGTCAGCTCAAAAGTCGTAGGCGACCGTCCCGTAAAAACCGCGACGCTGACCAAATTGCGGCGCGCCGACACCAATGCCGCTGCCGTCGCGCAGCTCGTAGATCGTGTCGAGAATGTTGACAACATCGAAACGGATTTTGACGGCAGTCGTCTCCGTGATCTTGATCCGGCGCGACAGGCTAAGGTTATAGGTTTCGTACGAATGATTTTTCTTCGTGTTGGCAAACCCACGCCGCAGTCCGTTGCCGTAAAGTCC
>WNFT01003320.1_pt1 | contig 13891 bp, 15 predicted proteins | sample 5400191 | NCBI WGS metagenome assembly WNFT01 (sample SAMN13153359, study PRJNA577476) | soil metagenome | isolation source: 80 cm saprolite under Madrone tree | place: USA:California | collected 2016-06-14
AGCGCTCGGCCGGAGCTCGTCTACATAGTGGGCGCGACGGCGCCTCAGGCGCGCGGAGTTTCCTCGCGCATGTCCATGGGCGTCTTGCCGGGCGGAAGCGGCGGGCGCTTGACCAGGTCTTCGAACGATACGCCGGCCTCGTAGTCGCGAATCAACTGCTCCGGGTCGAAGATGACGCCGATGGGGTTCTCGGCGAAGTCCGGGCCCGTGAAGTACGCGTGGGACTCGTCCATGGTGGCGAAGTTGTCGATCTGCAGCTCGACGCGCAGGCCGTCGGGGTCGCGGTAGTACATCGACGTCGTCGGCCCGTGATTGATGCAGCGGGCGGGCTCGATCCCGCTGGCCTTGAGCCGTCGGTAGGTCGCCAGGAGCTCGCCCAGGCCAGCGTAGGTGTAGGCGATGTGGTGCACGCCGGCAGCGACCGGATCTGAGGCCGGGCTCCCGGGCGTGTTGATGACGGCCACCCGATGGTGCTCGTCATCGTAGGTGAGGAAGGCGATGAAATCGTTGCGGAAGGCCACGCGCGCCTGCAGCACGGTGGCGTACCAGGCGATCACCGCGTCATAGTTCGCGGTCTTGAGCACGACGTGGGCGAACTTCTCCGGGGCGATCCGCTGTGACGACGCCGGGAGAGTCCTGGTCGCGGTGGCCACTGTGTTCATCGCCGTCCTCCTCCAGTCATGAGCGCGCTCCGCGCTGACGCCCGCCACTCCTCCGTGGCGAAGCGCTGCCGCCTGGATGATACTCCCGGGTGGGAGTGACGCCATGACAGCTCACAGTGGTCCATTGAATGGTATCCGCGTGATCGACCTGGGGCGCCATCAGGCTGGGCCGCGGTGCGCTCAGGTGCTCGCCCGTCGGGGGGCAGAGGTCATCAAGATCGAGCGCCTGGGTGGAGAGGAGACGCGCTACCACTCGCCGTGGGTCCGAAAGCAGAGCGCGTACTGGGTCCAGTACAACAGCGGCAAGAAGAGCGTGAGCATGGACTTGCGCAAAGAGGACGCGAAGGCGGCGCTGCGCAAGCTGATCAAGATTTCCGACGTCGTCGTGCAGAACTTCCGCCCCGGGACCATCGACGAGATGGGCTTCGGCTATGACGTGTTGAAGCAGCTGAATCCGCGCATCATCATGGCCAACGTCTCCGCCTACGGGCAGTTCGGCCCCTATCGCGACCAGATCGGCTACGACCCGATCGGCCAGACCATGTCGGGCATCGCCATGGTCACGGGCGAAGAGGGCATGCCGCCGATTCGCGCCGGGGTCCCGGTCATCGACCGCACCACCGCGCTGCACTCGGCCATCGGCATCCTGGCCGCGCTCTACGAACGAAACATCTCGGGCGAGGGCCAGACCATCGACGTCTGCCTTGCGGATTCCGGCTACAGCCTGACCGAGATTCCGATCACCGCGTACCACGGCGCCGGAACCGAGCCCCAGCGCGGCGTCACCGATTCAGCGCCCAGCGGCATGTATCCCTGCAAGGATGGCTGGGTGCTCATCTCGGCCGGAGACCAGCACCACTGGGCTCGGGTGTGCGGCGCGCTCGGGAAACCGGAGTGGGAGAAGGACCCCCGATTCACCACTCGCCGCGAGCGCAGCAAGCATGCCGAGGCGATCAACGAAGCGATGCGTGAATTGATGGGCACCATGACGATGAAAGACGCCATCGCGCACTTCACACGCCACGACGTGGTTGCGGCGCCGGTGAACACCATCGCGCAGGCGGCCCAGGATCCTCATCCCTGGGAGCGGCGGGCGATGGTCGAGGTTCCGGATTTCCTGGCCGGGACCATCGCGGTGTCCGGTGACTTCTGGCATTTCGGCCGCACTCCCGCCGTCGTCGGCTCGACGCCGAAGGTGGGCGAGCACAACGAGGACGTGCTGGGCGGCCTGCTCGGCTACTCGAAGGACGAGCTCGCGAAGCTCTACGCGAATGACGTGATCGGGAACTGGGACCACTACGACACCGTCCCCGGGTAGATCACGACACGACCTGGTACCTCCGCACCGCCGCTTCGTCGAGCTCGAGGCCGAGACCGGGTGCATCCGGAGCGACGAGCTCGCCGCGCTCGAGCCGCGGCATCGACGTGAGGATGCCGGCCGATCGCGGCACGAACTCCACCAGGTGAGCGTTGGGAATGGCGCACAGCACATGCACCTGGATCTCGGGGACGACGTGCCCACACACCGGAACGCGATGCGCGTGCGCGAGCGCTGCGATCTTGCGCCACGGCGTCATGCCACCGACCCTGGCCAGATCGAGAATGAGCACATCGACGGCCTGAGCTTCCAGGAGCTGCCGGAAGGCGTCGAGGTGATACAGGTGCTCGCCGGCGGCGATCGGGACTTCGAGCCGGCGGCGAAGCTCGGCGAGCCCGACGACGTCGAGATGGTGGACGGGATCTTCCAGCCACGCGATTCCCGCGTCCTGGAGCACTCGACCCGTGCGTCGCGCCTGGGCCAGGGACCAGCTTTCGGTCGCGTCCACCATGATCCGAACGTCCGGCCCGACGGTCTCGCGCACGGCCCGGACCCTTCGAGCTTCGAGCTCCGGCAGGGCCTCGCGCCCGAGGCGTAGCTTCACGGCGCCGAACCCAGCGTCGACGTGACGCCTCGCGGACGCCGCGAGCTCGTCGGGGGTCAGGCTGTACCACAGGCCGTCGCTCGCATACGTCGGCAGCCGGTCGCGATAACCTCCGAGGAGACGATGGAGAGGTTGGCCCATCGTCTTGCCAGCGGCGTCCCAGACGGCGACGTCGAGCGGGCACAGCGCACAGTGCAGCAAACCGCCCGGGCCCACCCAGTCACCGCGTCGCGCCAACCTCTCCCAGGCCGCCTCCGGTTCCAGGACGCTCATGCCGATCAAGTGCTCGCCGAGCTCGCGCGCGGCGTGGCAGATCGCCGTCATGAGATCGGGGCGCGGATAGACGATGTAGCCGAAGCCTTCGACGCCATCGGAGGTCGTGACTCGCGCGAGGACGTGCCAGTTCGCATCGACCGTTCGCCCGGCCGCCACGTAGGGGTGAGCGACGGGAACGCGCAACACATTCACGGCGACCTGCGTGATTTTCACGCTGGCGCCCGGTCGCTACGCGGCCTCGGCCGGCACCTCGGCGAGCAGACGGCCGAAGCCCGGCAGCCGGTCGGAGCTCTTGAACGCGCGCAGCATCGCCCAGAACGACGCCTGGTTCGTGGTCACCACCGGCTTCTTGAACTCGCGCTCCCAGGCGGCGACCGATGACATGGTCGGGAAATTGCCGCCGGGGACCACGAAGGCCTCGATCTCCGGCCGATCGACCCTGGCAAACGCATCGCGCGCGTTCTGAGGGCCGAGCTTCCCGATCGCATACGCGTCGGTCGCGCCGAACCCTTCGAGCGCGACCGTGTCGAGCCCGTGCTTCGCCTTGAAGTAGCGGGCGGCGCGCTCGTTGACCGCATCCGAATAGGGAGACACGATGGCGACGCGGCGCGCGCCGAGCGCGCGCACGGCGCGGCCCACCGCCTGCGCCGATGTGATGGCCGGAACGCCGGCGCCGGAGCTCATCCGCTTCGTGACGACGTCGTCGTAGTCCTCGGCAAAGAGACTGGCCGACGTCTGGGCCAGGATCACGAGCTCGACCTTGGCCGTCCCCAACAAGCGCGATTGATAGTCGATGTCCTCGTCGCGGCTCGGCGAAAAGCTCCCGCCGCCACTCGACATGAGCCGCCCGACGTGGGCCTGGTAGGTCGCCGGCAAGAGCCGGCACTCGATCTCGACCGTCGTGTTCGTGGAAGGAATGAGGACGCCGAAATGGCGGGTCATGGGACGAGCACGATCTTACCGCGATGACCCGCGGCCATCACCGCTTCGTGAGCGCGCGGCGCCTGGGCCAGCGGAATCTCCTGGGCGATGACCGGGCGCAGCGTGCCGTTGCCGAGGCCCTCGACGAGCGCGGCGTGGATGCCCGCGAGCTGCGCCGGCGAGGCGTGGAAGAGGGCCACGCCGATGATCGCGGCGTTCTTGTTCATGGCGCCGCGGGGATTGATCGCGATCGTGCCGCGGTTGCCGATGACCACGATGCGGCCGTGCATGGCGACGATGTCCAGGTCCTTGGCGAGGTTCACGTTGGCCAGCATCTCCAGCACGATGTTGACGCCCTTGCCGCCGGTCAGCCGCAGCAGCTCGTCGAGATAATCCGGCGCGGTGTGATCGAGCGCGTGATGCGCGCCTTGCTCGAGCACCAGGCGCCGGCCTTCGGCCGTCCCCGCGGTGCCGAACACCGTCATGCCGCGCGCCCGCGCGAGCTGCACGGCGCCGATGCCGACGCCTCCGCTGGCCCCGTGCACCAGCACCGTCTCGCCGGCGTCGCCGTGGCCGCGCTGGAACAGCGCGTGGTACGCCGTCGCATACGGCACGTTCATCGCCGCGCCTTGCGCGTACGAGACGCGGGCGGGCAGCGGGTGCACCTGGGCCTCGCCGCAGAGCGACAGCTCGGCGTATGCGCCGCTGGCCGTGCCGCCCACGTACACGCGGTCGCCCGGCTTCACGCTCGTCACGCCGTTGCCGACCGCTTCGACCACGCCGGCCGTGTCCGAGCCCGGCGTGTACGGGAGCTTCGGGCCACGGTTGTCGGTGTTCGAGCGCAGGTAGGTGTCGACCGGATTCACGCCGACAGCGTGATTGCGGACGAGCACCTGCCCGGCGTCGGGCTTTGGCGCGGGGATCTCTTCGAGCTTCAGGACCTCGGGACCGCCGTACGCGGACACGCGGATCGCTTTCATGGCTGCCGGCTCCTCTCGGGAGTGTGCTCTCGCTCCACGGCCGCGACCGTACCAGCCGATGACCGCGCCGGCAAGGCCGGGGTATCGTTGTGCTCCGGCGCGCGAAGCACCGGAGGGAGCGCGACGCACCGGAGGGAGATAGTGGACATGGAACGACTGAGCGGGAAGATTGCCGCCGTCACGGGCGGGGCGTCCGGCATCGGTGAGGCCACCGTGCGGCGGTTTGTCGCGGAGGGCGCGAAGGTCGCCTTTGCCGATCGCGACGTCGACCGGGGCAAGCGGGTCGCCGCGGAGATCGAAGCGACCGGCGGCCAGGCGCTCTTCGTGGAAGCGCACGTGGAGCGGGAGACCGAAGCCGCGGGGTTCATCCGGCAGGCGGCGAATCACTTCGGACGCCTCGACGTGCTGGTCAACAACGCGGGGATCCGGATGTACCAGACGGTCGTCGAGGCCAGCGCCGAGAGCTGGGACGAGATCCTCGGCGTCAACCTGAAGGGCTACGTGTTCTGCGCGAAGGCGGCGATCCCGATCATCCGCGAGGCGGGCGGGGGAAGCATCGTCAACGTCGCCTCGGTCCGGTCGGTGGTGAGCGCGGGCAAGACGACGCAGTACGACACCACCAAGGCCGCGGTGGCCGGACTGACGCGCGGCATGGCGATGGATCACGCGGCCGACCGGATCAGGGTGAACGCCGTCTGTCCGGGTCCCATCTTCACGCCGTACCACGAGCGCCGCACCCTGGCGATGGGCAGGACCCTCGAGCAGTACCGGGAGGACGCCGCGAAGACCACGATCCTCAAGCGTCCGGGGACGCCCGCGGAAGTCGCCGCCGGCATCCTGTTCCTCGCCTCAGACGACGCGTCGTTCGTGACGGGCACTCTCCTGTTCGTCGACGGCGGCCACACCGCCATGTGAGGAGCGTTCGACATCATGCGTGAGAACACGCTCAAGCAACGGCTCTACGGCGGGAAGGCCGCGTTCGGTGTCATGTGCACGTTCCCGTCGCCCCCGGTGGTCGAGATGCTGGGCCACCTCGGCTTCGACTGGATCCTGCTCGACAACGAGCACGGCTCCATCACGGTCGACACGGCCGAAGCCTGCATCGCTGCCGCCGAGCTGACCGGCATGGCGCCGATCGTGCGCCCGGTCGGAAACCGGCCCGAGATCATCGCGCCGTTCCTGGACCGGGGTGCGTGGGGCGTTCAGGTGCCTCACGTCAACACGGCGGACGAAGCCAGGGCGGCCGTGGATGCGGTGAAGTACGGCCCCGACGGCCACCGAGGAATTTTCAGCGGCGGCCGACCCGCCGGGTACGGATTCAAGGGCGCCACTGCGGACTACGCCCGGGACGCCAATCGCCAGACGCTGGTGTGTCTGATGCTGGAAGAGGTGGTGGCCATCGAGAACCTGCCGGACCTGGTCACGGTGCCGGGCGTCGACGTGTACTTCATCGGGTCCGGTGATCTCTCTCAGTCGATGGGCCTCACCGGACAGCAGGCTCACCCCGACGTGCAGGACGTGATGGAGCGCGGCATCAAGATCATCACCGGCGCCGGGCGCATCGCCGGGTGTAGCTGCCCCGACAATCTGATTCCCAAGTTCCTCGGCCTCGGCGTCCAGTACTTCCACAGCGGCGTGAATCGACTGCTCCAGCAGAGCAGCGAGGCGTATCTGAAGACGGTCCGCCAGGCGGCGGCCGCCGCCGGCCGGTGAGGTGAGGTCGCCGAGACAGGGGATTCTCACGCTCGACCGGAGCGGCTACACTACGCGGCGGCCACGTCACCGCTGACCCTCAGGAGGAGAGTCGTGATCAAGATCCTCACGCCCAAGCAGCCGGCTCCCGTCATGGAGATCGCCCGCGAATTGCTCCCGCCCGGCATGGAGCTGGTCGTCGCCGACCCCACCGCGCCCGGGTTCTACGATGCGGCGGCGGACGCCGAGTACTATCTCGGGTCGCCGCGCTTCGGGATCGGCAACGAGTTCTTCCGCTCGGCGCCCAAGCTGAAGCTCGTGCAGCTCACCAGCGCGGGCTACGACCGCGTCGATCTCGAGGCGGCGCGCAAGGCCCGCGTGCCCGTCGCCAACAACGGCGGCGCCAACTCGGTCGCCGTCTCCGAGCACGCCGTCATGCTCATGCTGGCGGTGCACAAGAAGCTGGTGTGGCATCACCTGAACGTCGTGGCCGGCACGTGGCGGACGTCCGACTTCGCCGCGAATCGCACGTACGAGCTCGAGGGCAAGACGCTCGGCATCGTCGGCCTCGGCAACATCGGCAAGAAGGTCGCGCGGCGCGTCCGGGGCTTCGACATGGACGTCCGGTACTTCGACATCGTCCGGCTCAGCGAGGACCAGGAGGACGCGCTCGGCGTCCGCTTCGCGCTCTTCACCGAGCTCCTCCGCACGTCGGACGTCGTGACCCTGCACGTGCCGCTCACCGACGTCACCCGCGGGATGATCTCGACGCGCGAGCTCGCGATGATGAAGAAGAGCGCGATCCTCATCAACACCTGCCGTGGCCCCGTCGTCGACGAGAACGCGCTCCATCACGCGCTCACCTCCGGCACGATCGCCGGCGCCGGCCTCGACGTGATGGTGGAGGAGCCGCCGAAGAAGAACCATCCGCTGTTCTCGCTCCCGAACGTCACGCTGACGCCCCACAGCGCGGGACCGACCTGGGACAACTGGGCGAAGGCGTACCGCAACGGCTTCGACAACATCCAGCGCATCCACACGGGCCAGGCGCCGCTGTGGGTGGTGCCGGAGCTGCGCGCGCTGCTCGACGAGAAGCGAACGGCGCCTTGACTTACTGGAGCCCGATCGATAGCATCCTGGTAAGACGATGGAGACGGTCACGCTATCCAGCAAGTATCAGCTCGTCCTGCCGCGTGGCGCTCGCGAGCGCCTGCGCCTTCGACCCGGGATGCGCATCACGGTCCTCGACAAGGGCGGGGTTATTTTCCTGGTCCCTGAACGCGCTCTGCGCGCGTACCGCGGCATCGCCCGTGGCGTCAATCCCAAGGGACTCCGCGAGAAGAAGGACCGCCACTGATCCTGGTCGATTCGAGCGGCTGGATCGAGTACCTGGCTGGCCGCCCGAACGCCGACCGCTTCGCCTCGTACATCGAAGGCCGAGAGCCGTTGCTGGTCTCTGCGATCGAGGTCTACGAAGTCTACAAGGTGATCCGCCGGGACGTCAGCGAGGAGCGGGCGGTCGAGGCGGTCTCGGCCCTTCGCCGCGCGACTATCGCGCCGGTCGACGAACCGCTCGCGCTCGAAGCCGCCGACGTGTCACTGGCGCACGGCCTCGCCATGGCGGATTCACTCGTCTACGCCACCGCCCGGCGGTTTGGGGCGCGGCTCGTGACCCGCGATGCAGACTTCGAGGGGCTTCCCGGCGCCATCGTCATCCGCTGAACCTCCTACCGATTCTGTAGACGCAGGTCCAGGAGGTGGTCAGTAGGGTTCCCTGACGAAGATGAACGTCGTGCCCTGCACGATCGGGGCGCTGGCACCGACGAACGAGACGTTGACGTCCTCGACCTGGCGCTCGCCCGCGCGTCCCGACGCTTGCAGCGCGCCCTCGATGATGTGCCAGAGACCGTGGATGCGTCCGGTGCTCAGGCTCCCGCCGAACGTGTTCAGCGGAAGCTCGCCGTCCAGCTCGATGCGCCCGTCCTGGATGAAATCGAGCGCCTCGCCCTCCTTGCAGAACCCGTAGGACTCGAGGCCGTAGATCACCGAGGCGGAGAAGCCGTCGTAGATCTGCGCGACGTCGACGTCGCGCGGGGTGAAGCCCGAGCGCTCCCAGGTGAGACGCGACGAGCTCCGGCCGCCGTCCATGTAACTCGACAGGCTGCCGATGCGTCCCGCCACCTCGAACGCGAGCCGCTGGCCGTAGCCCGCGATGTAGGCGGGACGCGGCCGCAGATCACGCGCGCGGTCGGCGGTGGTGAGGACGATGGCGACGGCGCCCTGCACCGGGATGTCGCAGTCGTAGAGGCAAAACGGGTACGCGACCATCCGCGAGCTCAGGTAATCCTCGCGCGTGAGCTCGACCTTGTGGAAGTAGGCGTGCGGGTTCCTGTGCGAGTGCCGGCGCTGGGTCACGGCGAGCGTCGCCATCTTTTCCCGGCTCTGGCCGTGCCGCTCCAGCCAGCGCGTGTACGCGACCGCCATGTGCTGCCCCGGCCCGCCGAACCCGTACGGCGCGGTGAATTGCGTCGCGCCCTGGGCATGCGTGCCCGGCAGGTTCTGGTAGGTGCCCTTGGGGTTGTGCATCGCGCGCCAGACCACCGCGTACTTGCACACGCCGGCGAGCAGCGCGTTGACCGCCTGCTGGACGGCGCCGCCGATGTTCACCGTCTCCACCTGGACGTGCCAGGCGAGGTTCGGCAGCTTCAGCATCGTCATCATGCAGTTGACGGAGACGATGGTGACGCCGTCGATGACCGCGTGTCCCGTCGCCGGCAGCTCCGGATACGTGGCCAGGCCGTCGATGTCGGCCAGGGCGAGCCCGGAGTCTTCGACGGCGCCCTTGACCGCCTCGAGCGCATGCGCGGCCAGCGGGATCTCCGCGGAGCGCGTCACGCGGGAGAAGCCCACGCCGCTCACCGCGACCTTGCACCGGTGCTCCCACATTCAACCCGTCTCCTTAAGTGTGCGCCAGCCGGAACTGAGGCAGCGTGATGTCGGCGTTCAGCGGCTCGAAGACCACTTCCACGCGACGGCCCACCTTCGCCTCGGTGTAGGGCGCTTCGAGCAGGTTGGCCGCCAGCAGCGCGCCGGGGGCGTCGTCGAGCTCGACGATGATGCTCGCGTAGGGCACGGCCGGGGCGAAGCGCTTGTCGCCCGCGTGGTACATGATCGTGTACGAGTAGATCGCGCCCGTGCCGCTGACCGGCTCGAACGCGAGATCGATCGCCATGCAGCTCACGCAGGTCGCGTACGGCGGATGCTGGAAGCGCCGGCACGCCTGGCAGCGCTGGAGCGCCAGCACGCCACGTTTGGCCGCGTCCCAGAACGGCTTCGTCCAGTCGTTGGGGACGGGAATCGGCCGGGTCACCTTGCTCCAGTCGCTCATCGTGGCAGGATGTTGGCCCTCGACAGCCATGTCAAGGGCTCGCGCACAGGCGACGAGCACGACAAACTTGACGCTCACGGGCTCGAGGCTCTAGAGTCGCAGCGTTCCACCCGTCGGCTCGGTACAGCGGCGGCCCGCTCGTTCACTCACAAGATCATGCTGACCGCGAGGGCGTGACACTATGAATGGAAGCCGGAGAGAGTTCGTGCTTTCCCTCGGGAGCGTGCTGGCCGCCTGGCCGCTCGACGTCGCAGCACAGCCGCCACCGCGAGTGTTCCGCGTCGGCGTGCTCTCCCCTGGGACGGCTCCACCAGGACCTCTCGACGCGCTCCGACAAGGGCTTCGCGACCTCGGGTACGAGGACGGACGCAACATTTCGATCGAATGGCGATTCGCCGGAGCCAGCAATGAGCCCCTCCGCGACCTCGCGGAGGAGCTGGTGCGCCTCAAGGTCGACGTGATCGTCGCCATCAATACCCAGGCTTCCCTCGCTGCGAAACGGGCCACCTCGACGACGCCCATCGTGATCGCGCGGGTGTCCGATCCGGTCAAGACCGGATTGGTTGGCAGCTTCGCCCATCCCGGAGGGAACATCACCGGCTTGAGCAATTTTTCAGACGAGCTGAGTGGCAAGCGGCTGGCGGTGATGAAAGAAATCATGCCGACGGTCTCGCGACTGGCGGTGCTCTGGAACATCGGGAATCCCGGCATCGAGCTCTCGGTGAGAGAGATGGAGATGGCCGCCAGGCGGTTCGGCGTCGAGCTTCACCTCCATGGAGTGAGCAGCCCGTTCGATTTCCCAGCCGCGTTCGACGGCATCACACGGGAGCACGCCAACGCGCTGTTCGTCTTCGACGACGTGTTGATGGCGACTCACAAGACACACATCCTGAGTTGGGCTGCGAAAGTCCGGCTGCCCGTGATCTCTCAGTACGCCGAGCTCGCCGAGGCCGGCGGAGTCATGGCCTACGGACCCAATATCCCCGACATCTACCGGCGCGCGGCCGTCTACGTGGACAAGATCCTCAAAGGCGCCAAGCCCGCGGACCTTCCGGTCGAGCAGCCGACCAAGATCCAGCTGGTCATCAACCTCAAGACCGCCAGGGCGCTCGGGCTCGCGATTCCGCAATCGCTGCTCCTGCGGGCGGATCAGGTGATTCAGTAGCCCGAAGCGAGGATTGCGGAGCTTCCGCGCAAGGTGTATCACCGGTCGCGGAGGTGTGACATGGCGCGCAACGGCTACCTGATCCTCGACAGCGACCTTCACATGATGGAGCCCGACGATCTGTGGGCGCGCTACCTGGAGGGGCCGCATCGAGCGAACCTGCCGAAGTTCTTCGGGGGTCAGCAGCGAACGCTCACCGTCAACTCGGAGGACAAGGGCAACGCGGACACCATCATGGGGATGGAGGTCGCGGGGCTGGCGATTCCCGCGCACGGCAAGGCGGCGGGCGCCACCGCGTCCAGCCGCGAGCTGCGTCGGCGGAGCCGCGCGCGGCATCCGCACTTCCAGGTCGCGCGCGGAAGCGGCTTCGACCCGGAGTCGACGCTGACCGCGATGGACATCGAGGGCGTGGACGTCGCCGTCATGTACGGCACGCGCGGCAGGCAGATCCTGATGCACGACGACCTCGCGCCGGACTACGCGGCAGCGCTCGCTCGCGCCTACAACAACTGGGCGTCGGATTACTGCCGGAAGCGGCCGGACCGGCTGAAGTTCGCCGCGCAGGTGGCGATGCACAGCATCCCGGCGGCGATCGACGAGGCGCGCCGGTGCGTTCGCGAGCTGGGCGCCGTCGCGATCATCGGCACGCCGAACCCGGTCAACGGCCAGCACCTTCACGACGAGGCGTGCGATCCGCTCTGGAGCGCGCTGGAAGAGCTGAACGTGCCGATCGGCTTTCACCCGACCGGCAACACCTCGCTGAAGGACGACGCCGGGCGGCGCTACGTCGGCCACGCCAACTTCCAGCCGATCGCCCACGCCATCCGCAATCCGGTCGAGCTGATGGGGGCCATCGCCAGCATGACGACGGGCGGCATCCTGGAGCGCCACCCGCGGCTGCGCTGCGCGTTTCTCGAAGGCACCGCCGGGTGGCTCTACTGGTGGCTGTGGCGCCTCGACGACCAGTGGGAGAAGTTCGGCCCCGGCTGCGAGCACCAGCTCTCGATGCTGCCGAGCGAGTACTTCAAGCGCCAGTGCTACATCGCGCTCGACGTGGACGAGGAGCCGGCGGTCGACGTCGTCGAGAAGATGGGCGCCGACTACTTCGTGGTCTCGACGGACTATCCGCACTCCGACGGCGCGTTTCCTGAGGCGATGGAGCAGTTCTTCACGCTGCCGCTCCGCGACGAGGTGCGCCGCAAGATCCTCTGGGACAACTGCGCGCGCCTCTACGGCATCGCCAAGGTGTGAATCACGCGGGCGCGGCGCCCTGCGTCGCGACGTACACCGCGTAGAGCGACTGGCTCGCGGCCATGAAGAGCCGATTGCGCTTCGGCCCTCCGAACGCGATGTTGGCGCACACCTCGGGCAGGCGGATCCGGCCCAGCAGCTTGCCGTCTGGATTCCACACGGTGACGCCGCTGTAGCCGAGGCCGCGTCCGCCGGGATTGCCGTTGCTCGAGACCCAGAGGTTCCCGCTGACATCGGCGCGCACGCCGTCGGGGCCGCACTTGACGCCGTCCACCATGAAGTCGCTGAAGAGCTTCTGGTTCGACACCTTGTGGTCGGCGCCAACGTCGAAGACGTGCATGTCGCGATTGCCGCCCGCGTGCGCATCGCCGGGGCCGCGGCCCGTGCTGATGACGTAGAGCTTCTTGTAGTCGGGTGAGAAGCAGAGCCCGTTCGGATTCGGAACCTGGGTCTCGCTGACCACGAGATCGATCCGGCCGCTCGGATCCGCGCGATACACGCTGTTCGGCAGCTCACGCTTGGCCGTGCCGATGTCCGGCGGCTGCCCGAGGCGCTGCTTGAAGATTCCCCGAGGGTTCGAGAGCCCGCCGGGCGCGTCGACGGTGCCCTCGTAGAACTGTCCCCCGTACGGCGGATCCGTGAACCAGTAGCTGCCGTCCGGATGCGCGACGACGTCGTTCGGGGAGTTGAGCGCCTTGCCGTTGTACTTGTCCGCGATGATCGTCACGGAGCCGTCGTGCTCGTAGCGCACGACGCGGCGGGTGAGGTGCTCGCACGAGAGCTGGCGGCCCTGGAAGTCGAAGGTGTTGCCGTTGCTGTTGTTCGACGGAGCGCGGAACACGGTGACGCGGCCATCGTCGTCGAGCCAGCGGAGCTGCCGGTTGTTCGGGATGTCGCTCCACACGAGGTACCGGCCCTGCGAGCTCCACGCCGGGCCCTCCGCCCACAGCGAGCCGGTCCACAATCTTAAGATAGGCGTGTTGCCCTGGCGAAGACCGTTGAACGCCGGGTCGACGGTGATGACGTCGGGATCGACGTAGGTGACGGGCGGCGCGCCGGGACTGTAGTCGCGCGGCGGATTCGTGATCACGCTGCGCGGCTCGCCGAGCCCAGATGGCGTCTGGGCTCGCGCGATGACTGGCGCGAGCGCCGTGGCGCCGGCGAGCGCGCTCGCGGCACCGAGGAAGCGTCGACGAGAGATGTTCGCAACGTCCATGGGTGTCCTCCTCCGGTGCTTGGGAGTCTCAGGCGAGATGCTTCTTGAAGAACGCGATCGTGCGCTCCCAGGCCAGCTTGGCCGACGGTTCGTGATAGCGCGGCGTCGAGTTGTTGTGGAAGCCGTGCTGGGTGCCCGGATACATGTGCATCTCGTACTGGACGCTGCTGGCTTTGAGCGCGGTCTCGTAGGCCGGCCACATGGCGTTGATGCGCTCGTCGGTCTCGGCGTACTGGATCATGAGCGCTGCCTTGATGTCCGGCACGCGCGCCGTCTCGGCGGCGGCGCCGTAGAAGGGGACGGCCGCGTTCAGATCGCCGCCGAGCGTGACCGCCAGGAAGTTGGTCGTGCCGCCGCCCCAGCAGAACCCCGTGACCCCGAGCTTGCCGGTGGAGAGCGCCTGCGATTTCAAGAAACG
>WNFT01014544.1_pt1 | contig 13891 bp, 17 predicted proteins | sample 5400191 | NCBI WGS metagenome assembly WNFT01 (sample SAMN13153359, study PRJNA577476) | soil metagenome | isolation source: 80 cm saprolite under Madrone tree | place: USA:California | collected 2016-06-14
GATCGATGCAGGAAATGACCGATGAGTGGATCGATTTTTACATCGATTGGTTGAGTAAATACGACACACGATACTTCTATTCGCTCAACTACATCGCTCAGCCGATAGGCGTCATGGGCGAGAGTCGGAACTTATGGAGTCAGCGCCTCGGCCGCAACTGGAGCACACGCCATCATCGCTTGAACATTCCGCTTCTCGATCTAGAGGGGCCGACCCGCGATTTTCTCGAGGCCCTGTACGAAAAGACGCCTGCGACGCGAAGCCTGAAGGAATGGTCAATCGACCGCGGCCTTATGCTCTCCAAGCCGACCTATGTCGAGGGACTCGACCTGCTGCGACAGGACTTCACGATCGAAAACGCCAAAACATTCGTCAAAACCGTGATGGAGAGAATGCCCTATCACCCGAAGGAACTGTTGTACATCGTGGAATGGCTGACGCGGCAGGGACAGAGCGAATTCGAGCCGCTCCGTGGCAAGTTACGGGAGGAACTGGGCGGTTTCCTCTCACACGCGCCTGCGCCGCCGAAAGTTGCTTAACGACCGTGTTGCGTGCTACGTGCGCGGCACGATGGCGGAAGGACGTTCCATCGGAACCCATTGTGTGTACTGAAAACTAGACTCGGCAATACCTGTGTGTGCCAAAAACTTCGTCCGTCCGCTTGCGGCTGGCTTATGGTGCTCGATAGCGTTCCGACGAACGCCGGCGGCCGCAAGAAAGAGTTACGCGCGTGCGTATTACCGAGGGCGGGCGTCAGCACTCAAATGACGCTACCAGGCAGGCTTTCAGAGCTATTGCCGAATCTTGGTGACGGAAGGGAGCGCCGTCACCAAATTTCGCCCATAGCTCAGGCTTTTAGCGTGACGTTCTAAAACCAAGGATGGTCTCTTGCGCCTCGTGGGCCAATTGCAGCCATTGATCCGGCGGGGGAAGGCCAAGCGCAACGGCGATAGCGAAAACTGCAATGGCAAATGAGCCCTTCAATACCCATTGCGTTCCGTATCCCAGCACGCTCGAAACGCCGACAAACACGCCAATGAGAGCCGCCTTCCAATAATTTTCGGTGAGAAAATATATCGCAACAACTGAAACAAGAGCTGCCCATAGGGACAGAACTCGTGCCCGCTGCCCTTCAGTCATTCGCAGCCCCTTACTCTTTGGAGGGTCACCATCCATAGCGTACGCCGCTGCCCCTTGCAACTTCGAAGTGCCCCAAATGACAATCATCAAGACCAATTTCGCGTACCGGAGCGCCCGCCGGCCTGTCGTTCCCGAAAATTCCACCCGCGGGGATTCGCACAATGGGGCAGAATCAGCGCATCATCCGCCGCGATGCTTGCCATCCTCCTGTCCTTCCCGAAAATCATATCCGCGCGTAGCAATGATGCAACCCGGACAAGATTGGTGTGACGATAAGGGTCCCAGATCGTTGGACGAATCGTCGCAGCGGCGCGTCCTTGGCCAACCCCAGGTGCGTGCGCGTCTCATTGTAATAAAGCGAATACAAAGTCAGGATCCGTCGCAAATGCCGTTCGCCCAAGATGACTACGTGTTTGCCACTCCACCGTACCGGTGACGATGCATTCCAGGTCAGGACGGTAGTAATTCCGCACACCGCATTCATCGAGTTTGGTTGTATTCTGTAATTGCGCTCCGGCCATCGCTCAGTGAAAAGGCGTTTTTCAGTAAGAACCTCGGCACGAGAAATCGGATTTTGCACAGCGCGTTGCTGCGCTCTTTCTGATTTACGTGCCATCGTGAATGACCGGCGAGAGCACACAGTATGTTTCGCTCAATTAAACGTTCCCCTTCTACTCGCCCCGGCACGGGCCGGGACCTGCCACAAACGCACCGTCAGGGCCACGTGACCAACCGATCCAACGCTGCAGACTGGCGCTCGGTTCGGTGACCGCTATTTGATCCCGAGCTGCTTAGTGTCCGCCAAATCGGCGCGTCGGCATCCGGGAGAGAAGATGCCAAAGTCAAAGGAGATATTGGTGTCGAGGGCGCCTGAGAAAATCACTCCAGTCATGATCAAATTCGCACGCACCAGGCGTACTCGGCTGTCGTGAGCACGTAGGCAGTTGGAGAACTGCTGTGGCAGCACGACCAAGGAGGTGCCGTCGCTGCGCCCAGAAACGTGCAAACCCCCGCGGATCACTGACAGCTTCATGTCCCGTGCAGGAACTAGCCGATCATGGACCTCAATTGAGAGGACAGCCTGGCGAACAAGATCAAAGTCCGCGTTGCTGAGATACGCAACAATTTCAGCCGCCGATCGTGCAGTCGTTATTTCCGTTGGGCTATAATCGCCGACATTGAAGTCTGAAATCTCGTGTATCACCCAGAGCCCCGGCGGATTGCCGGGCTGACGTCGCGGAAAGTTCAAGGACGGAAAATCTTTTATGCCGGGGATATGGAGTGGCTCATAGCCGCCGATATAGTGCACGCCGAGTGCGCGAAGCGTGCGAAAGAGGACCGCGAAGGAGCCATTGCCGCTGTTGATCCACGGTAGGAACCAGTTCAGGTCGGTTGAGACGTTCCTCTTCAACAACTGTTCGATGAAATAAATCGATTGTGGCGTTACCAACTGGCTGTACTCGTTAATAGTCGGGACAGCGTCAACCCACAGGCTATCCAATGTGAGAAATTCATCGTACCCCCCTGTATAAAACATGACTGAACCGCGAAATTGGGAGTTAACTCTGAGACCAATCTTGTTCCCGAGGTACTCTCTGAGTTCAGGCTCGTTTGACCAAGGCTCATACCAGAAATTCGCGTATTTGCTTGCTTTGAAGGTCGAAAGAACCAGAACGATCGAAATTGTTAGCATAGCCGCGATCTCTGTCACCACTGCGGGTCTCTGCGGCGAGAGCGATTGCAGGCGCCCTTGCCACCGGCTTGCGCCACGCTCGGCGCGATCCGCTTCGTGTGTCCATCGGCGAGCGAGCGCAAATAACCCTTCCACCCCGCCCCGGTAGCCGGCGATTGCCGCCGTCCCGAATAGTGGTGCGAAGAGAGCATGCTCAATGTAGATGGGCAGCGGCAACACCCAATTGCCTAACTCCAAATACAAATAGGCTGTCGCATAGGCAACCAATGAAACCGCGCTCGCTGCCGCCGCAAGGACTAGAGCTTGTGCTCGACCATGCAGCAGCCAAATTCCAAGCGTCCAGCCAGGCACACATGCCCAGTAGAAGTATTTTGCGAAATTCGACCGGAAAATAACCGATGCGAATTCAGGAAGCCGCGGGCGCTGCAGTAGGTCAGGAAATTGAACGCGAGCTGTATATTGTAACAGCGAATACACATATTCGAGCGCGCCGCTGAGGAGCAGTACGATCACGCAACTGCCCAATACAGCACATCGAACGAGGATTGTGTCCCAGCGGAGCGGGCTAAAAGCCACGACGCCGAAAGGCACTATCCAGGCTAGACCGCTCACCATGGTCCATAGTGGATCGCAATAGAGGCTATAGAACAAAAGCGCTAGTAAACTGCCGGCAATGAGCAACACTCGCGGCCAATCAGGCGAAAGCCGGGCAAGTAACCCAAGGGCTAGCACGTGTGGTGCATAGGCAAGGGCCAGCCCCGGAATTGCGCAGAAGACAACCCAAAAGCTCAAAAAGAAAGCGGCAGGCCCAAACAGCATCAGGCTCAATTGCGCCGCGACGACGCTGGAAAGTCTCGGCAGATCAAAGCAACGTGCCATCGCGTAGCAAGCGACCGCATAGCAAAAAAGCGCTACAACACCGGAAATCTTTGTTGCTAATTCCTTGTCAAATAGAGCGAACGGCCAATAGGCGGGATTGACCCATACGTTCATGGGCATCATTTGAGAGCCCAGTCCCTGGAGTGGGTTCAAGTTGCTGATGTCAAATGGTCTGCCGAACTCGAGCGTAGCGAGGATTTCGGCCTGCGCCGCTTTGCCATCAGCGCCGCCGTAATTCGTCCCTGGGGCGGCGATGACCAGCGCCAGTTCCGCGCCAACCAGGACGAAAAAGGCGAATGCGACCAGCGCGAAGTCGGAGGCTATCGGAGCCCGTACCCGACGCATGTTCTGAATGCCCCCAAAGCTGATATGCCCTCACTCACGCCGCCAACTCTTCCACAAGGCGCCCGTCGCGGTCTCGCGCGGCGCCGCGTAGCACATCTCGAGGTTATCCCTTGACCCAGCTAGTTGGCCAAGACATTCGTTTACTATTGGCGTGAGTGCTTCAAGGAACGCTGCTGACCAAAGCTCGGCGCTTCGCGAGTTCAAATGTCCCCCGTCAATAGTGCCTAGACGGTCGATCTTCGGCGCGAGAAACCGAATATGTGTTGTCGCGAGAACTGCCGCAACCTCGCTCGAATTTAGCACGGAATTTGGAGTGCCGATGGGACACTACGCATCGCCGATCAAGTTGCCGAATGGGCGATCCAATTTGAACGGAATCTTTTGCTAGAGTGCCCGAACGGCCTTGAGCGCCGGCACTGACACAGCACTACGGCGCTGCCGCGTGCCGCGTGGCCGGCTGCGCTACGAAGGCCTGGTGCGAGGAGCACGTACGCTGGAGCAAACGCGATCTCTCGGCCAAACGCTACATCTACTTCTGGGTCGACGGCATTCACGTGCAGGCCCGTCTGGGGCTGTCGATTGGCCCCGAACTCGCGGTCGCCGATGGCGCGCTCGGATTCTGGCAAGCAGTCGAAGAGGTATGGCCCCAGACGCGCGGCCAGCGCTGCTGGGTGCACACGACCGCCAATGTCCTCAACAAGCTGCCGAACAGCCAGCAGCCGAAAGCCAAGCGCGCGCTGCAGGAAATCTGGATGGCCGAGACCAAGAAGGATGCGCTTGCAGCCTTCGACGCCTTCGTCGAGACCTGGAGCGTCAAATACGACAAGGCAGTCGAGTGCCTGATCAAGGATCGCGACGCGCTGCTCGGCTGCTACGACTTCCCGGCCGAGTACTGGAAGCATCTGCGCACGACGAACGTCATCGAAAGCTCGTTCGCCACGGTGCGTCACCGCACCGTGCGCTCCAAGGGATGTCTCTCAAACAAGACCGCGCTCGCCATGATCTTCAAGCTCGCCGAGGCTGCCGAAAAACGTTGGCGTCGCCTCAACGGCCACAACCAGTTGCCGAAAATCATCCTCGGTATAAAGTTCACCGACGGAATCGAGGTTGTCAGATCGCAAGCTCAAACCGCTGCCGCCTGATCCCTTCCGTCACCAAGATTCGGCGATACTCCCCCACCAAACCGGCTAAGGCGCTCGCGGACAGTCCAAAGACCCACACTGCGATTGGTCAAGTCATTGGTCATACTCATAGGGCTCGGCTCGCTGGCCTCAACCAACGCAACACCGTGAGATTATGACGCTCAGTGTATGATGTGTACTGCGCGTTTGACGCTTGCTCATGCCGATAACTTTCGCGGTGCTATGGCGGCGAGACACTGCCCTTTAAGGAAGCGGCATTAGGTACCAAATTCACCTTGTAGCCTTTAAGGAAGCGGCATTAGGTACCAAATTCACCTTGTAGCCTGTCGGCCTATCCTGCCTGCCCTGCTACTATCCCCGCTATGAAGATCGGGATCATGTCTATTGCCTGTGCCATTACGCTGCTCACGGGGTGCGGCCCAGCAGACCAATATGCCACCTTCATCCCGAAAGTTCTCCGACAACCGAGCACAGAGCCTCCCCAACCGGACCCCGAACCGGATGTCAAAGAGTGGGTTCGCGCCAATGCCCATACGCTGTTCACGGCCCGTCCCAGCGCCTTGGCGGTTGCACGGCCCCGCCGCATTACCGGGCGAGGATTCAGCGTCTGCGTGAAAGCGATCGTCGCTGGGCCCATGAACCCCGAGCCGCAGCCGATCACGCTCCTCGTGATCATCGAGCACGGTAAGCTCGCCGATCGTCACAGAGCGACGTCGCAAGACGGCTGCGCGGCCGAGACCTATGAAAAGGTTGAGGCGGCACCATAAACACCTTTGTTATGAGCGGGCTAATCAAGCGCCGCGCTGGATTGCCCCCGAGCCCCAAAGTGAGTTTTGCTACTGAATGCCGTAAGGAAGGCGCATCTCACTGTTCAAGATACCGCTGCAGTAGCCGCAGAAGTCGGAGGACGGCTTGTGCTTCATCGCTAGAGCCGAAACCCGCTGCACCTAGTCGCTATTGGAGAGATGCCGATTATCTTCCCGCCATGATGCCTCTTGTGCGTACCGAAGAAGATAAGCGCCGGCGAGATGGTAGTGATGACCGATCTCGGCGCGGCGCATGCGGCTGAAAACTTCCTCTGCCCAATTGGTGCAAGCGCCATCTAGGCTGTACGCCTCACCCTCATCTGATGGCGGAAGTGCTGCCCCAATTCTCCGGGGTTTTGCATTTTTTGAGGCGCGCGGTTGCGTCGATCACCTTGAGTTCGTCCTGGGTCGCGGTGTACTCGCCTTGGTAGGCCACCACGCTGATCGCGGCGCCGCCCGTGCCCCGTCGGGCCTTGTCCATGAGCAGCTTCAATTCCTGCTCGCGTCTTTCTAAAACCGTACGTAGCGGACCGAGTTGTTCGCAGGAATGCCACTCATATTTTCCGGGATCGGCGAAGAATCCCCCCATAAGCGGATTTGAAATCTCCGACGCGCACGCGGCCAAGAGTGCGGGGAAGATTAATGCGACAAATGGTGTGATACGCATGGGACCGGGATGGCCTCTGATCTCGTCAAAAATGGGCACCTGCTAAATTAAATCGGGCCAGTGAGGCTTAAAAACGGCCAACTTTAGACGATATTGGCCGCCGGCAAAAGGAGCTATCAGGTCCGCCTAACAAACGAGGGACCACGATGCTTAAGGCGATCGCGTTCACGATGCTGGTTCCCGTCGCTTTGGCCACGGTCATCTGCGCTGCGATCTCGTTTCGTCTTATGCCTTCTGGCCTTTGGAGAATTGGCCCGGTCATCGGCGTTAATTGGAACGGTGGGGCAAAGGCGCGCTTTGGCTCGGTCACTGTTGGATATCAGTCTGGCAATTGGCTGTTTGAAAGAGGCATCATCTCAGACGATGGTCTGATCTTAGAATGTCCCTTTATCAATGTCGGCCCTTTCTTCTTCCACTACTGCCGCCCACACATTCAATCCATTGGTGTCTAACGCTCCAAGGGCACGCGTTGCCTTCGTGCTCGCGTTCGCCGGAGGTGGCGCACAAGCTTCCGCCAAAACGAACGAGTTAGCGTGCCTTACCCTGACTCATGCACGTTGGGCACGTACAACCCGTAAGGCATCCGCTCCTGAAAGTGGTGGATCACTGCAGCTTCGGTTCTCCGTATCGAAATTGCGAGCGACTCACCAACTGACGTGCGGAACTCGAAATGTAGTTGCCATCAGTCTTCGGGCCATAAATCATGATGCGATTACGCTGTTGATTCATTTCGACGGCCCTAACTTCGCTTCGAGGAAAAGCGCAAGCTCAGTCTGGCGGCGCCATTAGAAGCTCTGCCGCCTTTTGCCACGATTGCCGCAGCTGCGTCGCTTCGGGAAGGCCCAGCATGAATGCCCTAACGTCATGTAAGGTCCGCAATGTCGGACCATCCTTGACCATGATTGGACGGGCGAGAGAGGCGGACTATCGTGGCTGCTTGCGGGGCATGCTATTGTTGGCGAAGCGCGTTCGCGATTAGAATTCTAGCCCCAGGGTGAAGGATCAATCTCATGAAAACATACTACACGGTGGCGTTGGCCGCGCTCACGGGCGTCGGTATCGGGGGCCTAGTGGTCCAGAGCATTCATGCGCAAGCCAAGCCGCCGGCATATTATATCGCCGAAATCAACGTGACCAACGAGGATCTTTATAACAAACAGTGGGCCCCAAAAGTCGACGAGACAATCAAAACCGCGGGGGGCGTCTACGTAGCGCACGGCACAAACATTGAAAGGATCGAAGGAGCTGCTCCAAACCGGGTCTTGATCATCAAATGGGACAATATCGACAAGCTTACAGCTTGGCGTGAATCTGAGGCATACATGAAGACCCTCCCGATCCTCGACAAGGCGGTCAAATCTGTACGGTCATATGCGGTCGAAGGCGTAAATTAGAGGCTGTGCTTCGCGCAACCCAAAAATTTTGCCTACCAGGTGGGAGTGCAGAAGTCGCATGCATGCAATTGACCGGTTCGAACAGCTCCGCCGACTTGCGTCCGGCACGGCTGGCAAATTTAATCCGGGAAGGCGCGCACGCCAACCGCGCGGCCGGCTGCTTGGTTCGCGAGGCCGTGGCTCGGTAGCGGGCCCTGAGAGACGTTTAACGGCAAGGATTACAATCGGGTGAGCATTGATCATCCCGGGCCGCCGCCGCAGTTGTCAGGGTGATGTTGATTTCATGCACGCAATGACGAGCGGATTGTTCGCCGGCGTGCGGGTTCGACAACTCGCGGACCGCTCAGTCGGGTAGACCGCTGGGTTTCTCCCGACACCGCAATAGGCGATCAGCATAGCTTCATCCGGATCGCATTGCGCGGAGCAGGCCGTCGCGGTGCAATTCGTGCGAACCATGCGAACCTGAGATGACGGCCCGGGCGCTGCGGCTGAGCCACCTGCAGCGCCAGTAGAACCCGGCGGACCTGCAGGGCCGGAAGGTCCGGCTGGCCCCGGAGGGCCAGGCGGGCCGGCTGGCCCCGGAGGGCCAGGCGGGCCGGCTTCACCTATCGCGCCTGGAGGGCCTTGTGGTCCTGGATCGCCCTTCAGGCCGGGTATTTTGTCGCAAGCCGCGAGACCTGCCGCTAACACGATTGGCATCAAGTTCCGAACAAAATTCATCCCGCTCCTTGCCCTATCCTTGAAAGTCGCCGATCGCTGTCTAGCGTGGTCGGCCATTGAACGGAAGCGGGAAGTTTTCCCACCATCTCCCTCCGCGTCTTCCGATGTGCCCTGGACGCCCTCAGGAAGGCACGGAAGCCGCTCCCGACGCGGGAGGTGCTGTGCTGCGGCCAAGGGGCCTTACCGATGCCCCGCCCACGGCCGTGCGGGACCTATTCGGGGCCGTTCAATCGTCGCTTCGGAACCACTAGAGCGGCGGCGTTATCGAGGATACGACTGTTCATCCAGCACGGTGGTCGATCCTTTAGCAGCCAACCAGAGCCGAAGACATGCGAAGGTGAACATTGCGACGAGTGCGCCCCAAAGGTCCCCGTCGTTGCTATACAGAGGCTCTAATCGTGAACCCACCAAACCGCCAGCTAAGGCGCTCGCGGACAATCCAAAGACCCACTCCAGTCATGACACCCCTCTCTACGCCGCTTTCGCTTCTTCTGCGGCCCATGCTTCGGCTCGCCGGCCTCGACCAACGCAACCATATTCGAGCGCGTGAACCTGCGCAATTGCATCTCATCGTGAGATTATGACGCTCAGTGTATGACATTGATGTGTACTGCGCGTTTGACGCTCCACAAATCCGCTCGTGCCGATAACTTTCGCGGTCCTAAAGCGGCGAAGCACTGCCCCTTTAAGGGAGCGGCATTAGGTAGCAAGGGCCGGTCGGGGCACTTGATTAGCCAAAAAACAGATTGCAAAACGACAGAGGAAATGCGTTTCACCGACCAAGGCCGCCAACTGGCGGCCCTCAAGGACGACGTTGCAATCCAGCGGTATATACTGCCCATGATGCTGGCCAGATCGTTGACCAGACGGCACCCTTCGCCAGACTGACTGCGCATGCCCTATATCCAGAGCAATGGTCTAGACGAATATACGTCTGGAATCCAAAGGTTACCATGGCGGCACCAGCGTATATCCCTACAACAAATATTGCCCAACGTGGCATGGGTCGCATTCATACCAGTTTTCACAACTTAGGAAAGGGGCGAGTACCGGCGCTCCTCATTAACAAAGGCAACGGCGCGGCTGAATATAGCCGCGTTGTCGCGCGGTAGGTCAATGCTTTGCCGACATTCCACACAGATGAGCGTGGTAGCCTGAGAGATGCGCAACAGCGTCTCATATTGCTGAGAACCGCACGCTGCGCAGCACACTGGCAGTTTGAAGACCGCACATGTATCGACCATGTGGAAATTCTACTGCAAGCTCCGCTCCCCGCAATAACTCAATATCCCTGGCGCTCCGTAATGGATGATGCTGTGGCAAAAAAACCACCAAGAGATCTGTTGGGGAATCCGGATCGCGGTACGGGGCAACCAGGCATGGAAAGGGGCCACTAGGCGGCCAACAAGGAAAACCCGGGAACTGGCCGAATCGTGATTGCTCGCAATTGCAGGTAGTGCCTCAGTTTGAATTTTCCGAGGCGCGCCTCAAAATCCGTTCATAGCTCTTGCCCGGGGCTATCTTGGAGACCATGACGACCGCGCCGATCATGTCGGCGGGGGCCTCTAGACATTGGCTTTCCTGGGAAGCTTATACCGGATTGTCAAGCTGGCACCCTTGCCTTCGGGTGGCCGCGCTATGATCACGTCGCTTGTCCTTTTCTCCGCATACATGGCCTCGCAGCAACTCGGCATTAGATGGGACTGAGCCGGGTATCCACCAACGCGACGATGGAGTTCCCCCGCCTTAATATCGATATGTGGGAGACCGCGTTTTTGAGCGCGGTACAATTGGGCCTTGAGCGCCACCCGGAAATCTTGAACTGAGGGCATCAAGCGGACTTCCTCTAGCCCGCTGACTATGTCCCAAGTCGGTCCATTCGACTACGGCCAGAAAATTCAAACTGAGGCCTACCGTTCCCTCTGTGAGTGTCGTTAGTCAAAAGTCCCCGGCTTGCGCAGAAGTCGGGGCTCCCTCGAGTGACTCAAAAGAGCCCCGCTGGCGGACCGAATATGGGGGACCGTCTAACCCCACTTTCGCATAGTACCTGGTGGCGTCCTAATTTCGAGCTTCTGTCCTAGCTAGTTTCAATCCGCAAGTGTCCGAATTTGCTGAAACGGCTCGCCATGAGCTAGGTTCGTCACATAGCGATGGAGGTATTCGTATGCGCGAGTTCTCGATGACTGTGACGTTGGTTGCCGTACTCGCTCTCGTCGGCTGCTCTGAGGGCGCCAAAGAAGTCAAAGGAGAAAAGGGCGATGTCGGTGAAAAAGGCGAGCCCGGATCGGCGGGCCCGCCAGGACAGAGGGGTGATAAGGGCGACAAGGGTGATAAGGGCGACAAGGGCGATGCAGGAGCTCCCGGCACGACGCTTAGGGTGGTGGCAGCGCAGTCGTCGACGGCCTCGTGCGAGGCCGACGAGATTATGATCAGCGCCTATTGCAGCGGCACATTCAACGCCTACCCGCTAGTCCCGCTGACAAACGGCGCGCGCTGCGGCAACAATCCCAATTCGGCGCTGCGCGTGACGATCGTGTGCGCCAAACGCTAGTCGGTTAGGTGAGGCTCTCCGATAGCCCGCCGATGAAAGTCTCGTCCATCACGCCACTAAGCTGTCCGATGTCCCCGATAGGCGCGCGGTTGGGACCCTCCCATGCGTTTGTAAGACCAAAACCGATGGACCGATAGATTTGAAGCGCGCTCATTCCCTTCTTGCTGGTGAGGATCAAATGGCTGTTGGTGTTCTCCAAGATCGAGTCGTCAAGTCAAGGATAATCGCCCTCCTCGGACCGCAATGCGGGCCCTACTCGCTAATCCAGCCTGATCATTCTCATGAACATGATACCGACCAAGTAACCAAATTTTGATCAAGACCAGCTCGAATTCTGCCCTCTCATTCAGCAACAAGCTCATCGTCACCAATCTCGATAAGCTTGTCGGTGAATTCTCCAGCCGTAGTGAGAACGCATTTGCCCGCAGGGTTGAAGGGCACCCTTCTGCGGCTGATCTCGAGCATTGAGAGATCTGCGTGGCTTCGAGACGTCGACTAACGATTGCTTAAGGATGTTGAGAGAATGCTGTCGCGGCGGGCGGTGATATGAATCGTGTGCTTGAGATCAAAATGTTCCCCTCCATGGGGGCTGTGAAGCGCCCCCTGCCATGCGAGATCTTAGATCGTATCCGCGCACACTTCGTCGGCCGCGTCGTGACGCTTGCCGCGGCAACAGCGTTTAACGCTATCCTCTCGGTTGCCCTTCTACCTCTCGCAACCCGACACCTCGAGGCAAGCGACTACGGGATTTATGGTCTTGTCATATCAATCGTCATTCTCGTGAGCGCCGCGGCAGATGGCGGCGCGGGCCTGCTCGTGCCAGCTCACTACGGATCCGCGTCTGAATCGGAGCGTGCGCGACTGTTCGTCAGTGTTGCCATATTTGCCGGCATGGCGGCGAGCGCCGCGGGACTCCTCGTGATCATCCCATGGCTTTGCCACCACGGCCCCTTTTCGGATGCGGCCGTTCCGCGCGCCGCGATCGTGCTATCGGTCGCTCTGATGCCGATACGCGCGATCACCAACATTTCAGGCATGATATTTTCAGTAACTGGCCGCGGGCTCGCCATCGCCGCACAGCTGGCAATCCAATCCCTCGTGACGTTCCTCAGCACTATTGCCGCCCTTTTCGAATTCGAAATGGGAGGCACCTCACTTTTCGTTGGCGCATTCTGCGGACAGTTCGCCGCATTTTCGAATTCGAAATGGGAGGCACCTCACTTTTCGTTGGCGCATTCTGCGGACAGTTCGCCGCATTGGGCGTCGGTCTCGTCGCCCTCGGACGTCACCACGTATTGTCATTACCGTCCCGCGACTGGCTCCGCCGCGCCGCCGGCAACTCGCCGACTACAGCAGCCTCCGGGATCGTGGACGGGACCCGCGGCTTTGGTGAAAATGCATTACTCACAGGCGCAATCAATCTGCATGCGGTCGGCATCTTGGGCCATGCACGCCTCTACCACGGACTTCTGATGGCACTCAGTAATGCGGTTGGCCACAACCTTTGGGCTAAGTCCCTCGAGGAGGCCCGTAATCCGCACTCTAGCTTCGACATAACTCGAAGCGCTTGGACCCCCGTTCAGATCGCCGTTACTTGCGCAGGGATCATTTTTGCACTGGCAGGGAGGGAAATTGTCGAGATTGTCGGCAATGGCAAGTTCACCGAGGCAGCGCCCTACATCCCGGCACTCTTCGTCATCGCGCTCATCCAAACCACCGAGCAGCCGGCAAACGCCATTGTATGCGCGTTTGGGCGGGCGGCAGCGGCGACTTGGACTCGCACTATTCTGGCGGTTGGGAGTTTTATCGCCCTCTATCCCGCGATCGTATTGCTTGGCATCAAGGGCATCATTGCTGTTTGCATCATTGAAGCGCTTGTGTATCGCCTCTACCTGCGCCTGCTAGCAAGCCGCGAGCGAAAGGTTCCCTTTCAAGATCATGTCGCTGTTTTTGGATGCTTCGCGATCTTCGCCGAGATCGTCTATATTCATTGGACGATGCCGGCGCTGGCCCTCCAACTGGTCTTGACGGCGGCGAGTCTTGCTATGCTCTTCGTTATCGGTCGGCGCTCGGTTTGCGAGATGATTTCGGCGGGTCGTCAGATCGTGATCGGGCGACCAGCATGATCGAAAGGTCGGTTTCTGCCCTCGGCCGACATTCCCCCTGGAAGGGCCAACGCCTCATCGGTCCACATGGGTGGCCGGCGCCGAGTCCTCCGAAGCCGCGCCCAACGGTACTGCGCGTCGCAGAACATCAATCAACGCGCTAGCCCACGCCCGATGCCCGTCGTAGTTCAAATGACCTGCCCCTTTGTGGGCACCGAAACCGTGCAACCTCGGTACCTCGGCTGGTCCACCCACAACGTTGGCAACTGCGGCAGACCAATCGATCAAACGTATTCCGCGGCTGGTGAATTCACGGTCCATGGCCAAAAGCAGGCTGGCCCGCGCGGAAGTTGCCGGACAATCGGGGGGCGGCAGCGGTATGTCGCGAATGGCATAGAAGAGCCGAACGCCATGAGTCTGCGTGCTCTGCGCCATATCGTCCAAGAACC
>WNFT01007768.1_pt1 | contig 13887 bp, 11 predicted proteins | sample 5400191 | NCBI WGS metagenome assembly WNFT01 (sample SAMN13153359, study PRJNA577476) | soil metagenome | isolation source: 80 cm saprolite under Madrone tree | place: USA:California | collected 2016-06-14
TATGACCCAAAACAAGATAGACTGTGTCATTGTGGGTGCAGATCGCATCGCCGCCAACGGTGATACAGCGAATAAGATCGGAACCTATATGGTTGCCGTGCTTGCTGATCGTCACAAGATTCCTTTTTACGTTGCCGCCCCAATCTCGACGATCGACCTCGCGATCGCTTCTGGCAAAGAGATACCTATAGAAGAGCGTAAAGATTCCAAAGAAGTCACTCATGTGCGCGACCGTCAAATCGCGCCCGATGGGGTGAGCGTCCTCAACTTTGCTTTCGATGTTACCCCCAATGAATTAATTGCCGCGATCATTACGGATCGTGGCGTGGCCCGTTCCCCTTACGGTGAAAGCCTGGCAGCGCTGATAGCCACCGGTGAGAGCGCCGTCGCCGCCGGTTGATCAGTCAAGCCGCTCGAGAAGGTGGATTGACAACCACGTGGTGGTTGAATGTTTATAGCCGGATCGATGGAGGTGAGCCGCGCATTCCTTTAGGAGTGCAATGCGGCCAGGCATTTCGAGCCACGGTCGTATTGAATTCTAAAGGAGTTCCGGGATTTGTTTCGATGCCTATATCAATAAACATCAGCTCCTAGCGGAGTTACATCACACATGAATGTCAATCAGCAAACTTTCTCTTTGCCCCAAGAGTTGGCCGCGGCTGTTGAGGCGGCGCTCGATAATTGGGACGCCGAAGACAGCGTCAGACGGTTATGGGCCCGAGATGCTTCGCTGTGGACTAACGGCGAAGAAAGCAAGTGGCTCGGCTGGCTGAGCATAGTCGATGAACAGCAAAGGAGCATTCGTCGCTTTCCAAACTTCGCCCTCGAAATTAAAGACACCGGCTTCTCGAAGGTCTTGCTCCTGGGCATGGGCGGATCGAGTTTGTGTCCGGAAGTAATGAGTAAGTCATTCGGGAAGATCGAAGGATTCCCTGAGCTTCACGTCCTCGACTCGACCGATCCAGCTCAGATAAGGACGTTAGAAAACAAGATCGATTTGGCGAATACATTATTCATTGTTTCGAGCAAATCGGGCACCACGCTCGAGCCGAACATCTTCAAACAATATTTTTTCGAGCGCGTAAAGCAAGTTGTCGGCCATGACGAAGTCGGGAACCGTTTCATCGCCATTACCGATCCCGGATCGAAGCTTCGCGAGGAGGCCGAAGCCGATCGCTTCCGCAAGATATTTTTGGGAGTACCGGGTATCGGCGGCCGTTACTCTGCGCTTTCTGATTTCGGCCTGGCGCCCGCGGCGGCAATGGGAGTTGACGTCGCGAAGTTTTTGGATCGAACACACGCGATGGTGAACGCGTGTGGCGCCGATGTGTCAGCCCGCAACAATCCAGGAGTTATCCTCGGCGCCCTGCTCGGCGTCGCGGATAAGCAAGGGCGGGACAAGATTACCTTCATCGCTTCGCCCGGCATTCACGATCTCGGCGCCTGGCTTGAGCAACTGCTGGCAGAGTCGACGGGAAAGAACGGCAAGGGTTTGATTCCGGTCGACCGCGAGCCACCGGCATCGCCCGAGGCCTATGGCGATGATCGTATATTCATTTATCTAAGGCTCGATGACGATGCGGGTTCTGCGCAGGATGCAGCGATAGAGGCGATTGAAGACGCAGGCCAGCCGGTCGTGCGCATTTCAGTCGAGGACGTTTACAATCTCGGCCAGGAATTTTTTCGTTGGGAAATCGCGACCGCGGTTGCCGGTTCGATCATCGGCATCAATCCATTCGATCAGCCCGACGTCGAAGCCAGCAAAATCGCGACGCGAAAGTTGACCGGCGAATACGAACAGAGCGGATCGTTGCCGGCGGAGACCCCGATCTTCGAGGGCGATGGCATCAAGTTGTTCGCTGATGAGAGAAACGCCAAAGCTCTTAATGAAGCCGCGAGCGAAACTTCGTTGCCCGAATATCTCAAGGCGCATCTGGATCGTCTGGCCGCGCGCGATTATTTTGCACTGCTGGCTTATATTGAAATGAACGACGATCATGAAACGTTGCTGCAATCGATGCGTGGTGCTGTTCGCGATCGACGACGCGTGGCAACGTGCCTTGGTTTTGGCCCGCGGTTTCTACACTCAACCGGCCAGGCTTACAAGGGCGGGCCGAACACGGGCGTCTTTCTGCAAATCACCTGCGACGATGCGGTCGATATGCCCGTGCCTGGACAGAAGTACACTTTCGGAATCGTGAAAGCTGCGCAAGCGCGTGGTGATTTCGAAGTGCTGGCAGAGCGCGAACGACGCGCGTTGCGCGTACATCTAGGCGCGAACGTGTCGGATAGTTTAGCTAAATTGGAAGCATCGATTAAGGAAGCATTGACGTAAAATGCTCGTATGTGTTTCTTATGCCCTCTCCCCTTGGGAGAGGGTTAGGGTGAGGGCGTAGCTGGATAAGAAACAATAAATCAACTCAATGCAGCGCGCGGTCTTAGTCCCTCACCCCAGCCCTCTCCCAAAGGGAGAGGGAGTCTCTCAGCGACGTAACAAGTAGAGGACTCTAACATGCAACTGGGAATGATTGGTCTTGGCCGGATGGGCGCGAACATGGTGCGCCGCCTGATGCGTGGCGAACATGAATGCGTCGTTTGGGATGTGAATCCCGACAACATCAAGAAACTCGCCGGCGAAGGCGCCACCAGCGGCGAGTCGCTCGAAGATTTCATCGCAAAACTAAACAAGCCGAGGGTCGTTTGGATCATGGTTCCCGCCGGTGAAGCGACGGAGAAGACGGTCACTGATCTCGCCGCTCGACTGGAAACTGGCGACATCATCATCGATGGTGGCAACTCTTACTTCAAAGACGATGTGCGCCGGGCACAAATGCTGCGCGAGAAGAAAATCAACTACGTCGATGTGGGGACCAGCGGCGGCGTGTGGGGCCTCGAACGCGGCTACTGCATGATGATCGGCGGGCCGGAAGAAACCGTTCGCCATCTTGATCCGATCTTCAAAACTTTGGCCCCCGGTCCTGGCGAGATTGTGCGTACTCCTGGACGGGAAAAAGTGAAGGGCACGGTTGAAGACGGCTATCTTCGCTGCGGCCCATCAGGCGCGGGACACTTCGTGAAGATGGTGCACAATGGAATCGAGTACGGCCTGATGCAAGCGTACGCCGAAGGCTTTGACATTTTTCACAACGCGACATCCGAAGAATTGCCGGAAGACATTCGCTACGATTTGAACGTCGCCGACATCGCCGAAGTCTGGCGGCGCGGCAGCGTCATCTCTTCCTGGCTGCTTGATCTGACGGCGATGGCGCTACTCGAAGATCCTCAACTCGAGAACTATACCGGCTATGTACAAGATTCGGGCGAAGGCCGTTGGACGATTCAGGCAGCAATCGAAGAAGCCGTTCCGGCCGAGGTGCTGACCGCCGCGTTGTACATGCGCTTTCGCTCGCGGCAAGAACATACGTTCGCCGAAAAGATTCTCTCAGCGATGCGGCAGAAGTTCGGCGGACATCTTGAGCCCCGCGCGAAAGGATGAGGATTTTCCGTTTTGTCATTTGACACTTTTCGTTTGACGTTTGCCGTCGATTTCGAGTGTTCAGAGTACAAGCTTTAGCTTGCGTTACTCGGTGACAACCTAAAGGTTGAACTCTGAACTGTGTTTTTGGCGGATCAAATGGCAACTGAAAAATGTCAAATGACAACTGGAAGATAATCTAAGATCCATGCACACAAATACACCATGCATCATGGTCATCTTTGGGGCGGCGGGCGATCTCACGAAGCGCAAGCTCATTCCCGCGCTCTACAATCTCAAAAAAGGCGATTTGCTGTCTGATAATTTCGCGGTCATTGGCGTCGCTCGCGCCGAGTTGAACGAGGAAGAGTTTCGCCAGCGACTCCGCGACGACATGAAAGAATTCGCCACCGACAAAGTCGATGAGAAGGTCTGGCAGTGGCTGGAAGAGAGACTCTATTACCTATCCGGCGATTTCAAAGACGATCAGACTTTCACTCATCTAAAAGAATTACTTGAAAAAACTGACAAAGAGCGGCAGGCCGAAGGTAATTATTTCTTCTACCTGGCGACCGCGCCTGAATACTTTGCGCCCGTGGTCGAGAAGCTGGGCGCGATCGGTTTGACTCAGGAAGACAACAGTCGTTGGCGGCGCGTGGTGATCGAAAAGCCTTTCGGTCGCGATCTTGAATCGGCGAAAAAGCTCAATCAGGAAATCAAGCAAATCCTGAACGAAGATCAGATCTACCGCATCGATCACTATCTCGGCAAAGAAACCGTACAGAACATCCTGGTGTTTCGTTTCGGTAACGGCATCTTCGAACCCATCTGGAATCGCCGTTACATCCAGTGCGTGCAAATTACCGCCGCTGAGAAAGTCGGTGTCGAACAACGCGGCGGTTATTACGAAGGCGCGGGCGCATTGCGCGACATGGTGCCGAACCATCTGCTGCAGTTGGTCACGCTGACGGCGATGGAGCCCCCCATCTCTTTCGACGCCGACGCCGTGCGCGACGAGCAAGCCAAAATTCTGCACGCTATCCAGCATCCTTCTCCCGAAGAAGCCGCTGTGCGTGTGGTACGCGGCCAGTACGATGCGGGTGAGATCGATGGCGAGAAGGTCGTCGGCTATCGTAGCGAACCAAACGTCGCCAGCGATTCCACAGGCGAAACATTCGTCGCGCTGAAACTCTTGATCGACAACTGGCGCTGGGCCGACGTGCCGTTTTATTTGCGCACCGGCAAGCGTCTCGCCGCGCGCGACACAGAAATCGCAATTCAATTCAGGCGTGCGCCGTTCATGCTGTTTCGTAACACGCCGGTAGAGCGGCTATCGAGCAATCGCCTCGTGCTGCACATTCAACCTGACGAAGGTATAAGCTTGCGCTTTGGCGCGAAAGTTCCCGGCCCGACCGTGAGCATCGGCGCCGTCGATATGGATTTTGATTACGAAGATTATTTTGGCAACACGCCCAGCACTGGCTACGAGCGCCTTTTACATGATTGCATGGTGGGCGATGCAACGTTGTTTCAGCGGGCCGATCAAGTCGAAGCTGGCTGGAGCGTCGTGGCGCCGATTCAGGAGGCCTGGAAAACAGCGCCGCCGCCCGACTTTCCAAACTACAAAGCGGGAAGCTGGGGTCCAAAAGAAGCCGACGAATTATTGAGATGCGACGGAGCGGAATGGGAGGAGACGAAGGATGTTCGTCAGAGCCGCCCGCGGTAGCGGGTGGTTGGCGATTGATTCCCTCTCCCTTTGGGAGAGGGTTAGGGTGAGGGCTTGGCGGGGTAACCACCTGCCTCTCAGTTTTTCTGCTTCCATACCGACAGAACCAAAAACAAGGGGATGAATTCTTAGGTTTCTCCGCTACGCCCTCACCCCAAACCCGCTCCCATAGGGAGAGGGAGCCTTAGAAAGATCAACCGCCCGCTAACGCAGGCGGTTCTGACACCATTTCATAACGCCGCGTGCGATGCGCGCGTCGCCATCCAGGCTTTGTATTGAATCGTTTCTCTTGGCGCTCGACACATTCCCAACATGAGAAATGCGGCCGATTGTCGTCGCCAATCGATTCGATTACACAATCGGTTTCGCGATCGCATCTTTCGCAGCGATGCACTTTGTGATCCAGCAGACTCATGAGATGAACTTAGCGTAGACTTCAGTCTGCGTCTAGCGTCGCCGAACATTCCACCCGATAACACGCAGACCAAACTTTATGCTACCCAGCCGTTTGCCCAAGCTTTCGCATCAATCCTTCAAGCACCTCGACCTTCTTCTTCAACATCCGTTCGAAATTGAGCGTGTCGGTGTGATTAAGCTCGTGAATCATGTGCTTTTGTTTTTCTTCGAAAATCTCGTTCAATAGTTCGCGTTCTTCTTCCGTGATTTCCAGGTTCATACGTTTCTTCCCTTGCGGTTGATTGGGAAAACTTTGTGCGCTCTATTATCAGACAATCAATCTTCAGTTTCCAACACGCCGCGGTATGAAAGCTTCCCGCCGATGATGCTGGCCGCCGAGGTGAAGGGATGAGTTTGTGATTTCCCCGCGGCCATGATGTGAGTTACCTCAACTTCGTTTGCTTTCAGATAATCTGAAATCAAGCTGCGATGACAACGCCACCAGACAGCTTCCGCGCACATGATCGCGGCCCGCTGTTCGCGCGCAACTTCGAGCAGCAGCGCAATTCCTTTTTGAAAGTCCGCTGTTTCCATGTAATCCGCATAGCCGCGAAACGTTTTGCTTTGCCACGCCATATTAAGTGAATCCGGTTTTGCACGACGCCGCCCCCCGAGGTCGGGAAGATGGATGTATTCAATTCCCGCTTCGGCGAGCGAAGCCTTTAAGTTTTCTTTGTTGAATTGCGGACATCGCCGCGAGCCCGGAAAGCTGCGCACGTCGCCGAGAATTTGAATCTCAAACGATTTTAACGCGTCGGTGAATTCATCAATCGAACGCGTCGAATGTCCAATCGTCCAAAGCTTGAGTTGGTTATGCGCCATCGCAATTCGGCTTCGAGAGAATTCTAAAGAAGCAATTGGAAGGAGTCCAAGAGATGGATACGGACGTTTACGCTTTTGGCCGTCGCATTTTCAACCGCAAGCCTCGTTTTATTGAATGAATAAGATGCGTTGTTCAAGCAAAGTTCTTGACACGCACAAGGCCGGCAGAGTATAAGCCGCCTATTCCAAGAGGCGTTCTGCAGCGCGCCACGCGGCGTGTTGTTCAATTAACCACTGCGACTTCGCCACGGTTTTGCTAGTAGCTATAGCTAGTGACGCCGCCATTGCCCTCGGGGAGGTTCCGCGAACGTTCGCGAAAAATGTTTCGGCCGTCAAGCGCTTTCTGCCTGCTCTGTTACTTAGAGAGTTGGCGAACTTATACGATCGAAGGGAGCTAGGAACCTATCATGTTCAATTCTCAGATTCTCGATGTAGCCATTGGCTTGATCTTCGTGTACTTGCTGCTGAGTCTAATCTGCTCGGCGGCGAATGAGATTATTGAAATAGCCCTCAAAAAACGGGCCATCGACCTCGAACGGGGTATTCGTGAACTTTTGGTCCCGGGCAGCGACTCTGGTACTGCTGACGTCGTCCAACAGCTGTACAACCATCCCTTGATTAATGGATTGTTTGGAGGCCTGTACCAGGAATCGCGGATTGGCGGGGCGTTGCGTTACGTGTGGCGCACAAAGTTACCAACATATATTCCGTCACGCAGCTTTGCGCTTGCCTTAATGGATCTGATTCTGCCTGGCCAACCGGGTCCTGCGCCAGGCACACCCTCATCCGGCGCGAGTGGAGCAGCTCCGCCGACTTTCGACGTTAAGCTCGATACCATTCCGCGGCCACCTCCGCCCATAAGTGCCGAAAGTACTCTCAGTAGTCTGCGCAGCGCACTGGGAACAAACGCTTTGCTCGCCGACGCTCCTCAGGCCCAGCAGGCTTTGGTCACTCTAATCGATTCTGCCGGAAATGACGCCGCCAAAGCACGACAGAACATTGAGGACTGGTACAACGCCTCGATGGATCGTGTCTCAGGTTGGTATAAGCGCCGAGCGCAACTCTTCATCCTGATCATTGGTTTCATTGTTGTTGTCTTCCTGAACGCCGATTCGGTGGCGATCGTCAAAGCGCTTAATGCAGACAAGAACCTGCGTGAATTGGTAGTGGCGCAGGCAACCAAATATGTGGATCAAGCAGCATCATCTCCGGTGCCCGATTGCGGGAAAGACAAGGACAAGGACTCACCGCAATGCAAACTGGAGCAGAGCAAGAAGCAGCTTGAAGCACTGGGACTCCCGCTCGGCTGGAAGAATCCGGACGACCCAGCTCGTCAATTGACGTGGGACGATTTTTGGAAAGCGGTTCCGGTGCATTTGCTCGGCTGGCTCCTGACCGCCTTCGCAATTTCACTCGGTGCACCTTTCTGGTTTGACCTGCTGAACAAATTCATCGTCGTTCGTTCTACAGTCAAACCTAAGGAGAAGAGTCCTGAGGAGAAGTCGAAGGATTGAGCAGGAGACCTATTGCGACAGACCGACCGCGACATACGAGAAACGTTTGAGCGCTCTCGCTCATTAGAAAGTAGAGGGATTGCTTGACCGTCGAAGGGCCGACGACGGCCTTGTTCAGCATAGTTGCGAGGAGGTCGCAACGGCTTCGCCCTAAGGGAGATTGATTCAACATGCCAACACCACCAAAATCAGCGCTGCTGAACCAGCTGCATAGCTTGCAGCATACTGGCTTTGCGAAGAAACTCGATCACTTCGCGAACCAACACGCTTTTCCTACAACTTTCTTCTTCGCAATCGCGAGTCGCGAAACTAACTGTATCAACGAACTGGGCGACCCACGAAACGGAGAGTTCCATGGGGTTGGGATCGTCCAGATCGATATCCAACATCCGATAGCCCGACAGGCTCGCGACAGTGGAAGTTGGAAGACTGATCCCGATCCGCTTATCGACTTTGGCGCTCAGATACTGCAAGACAACATTAAGAAGGCAGCTGAGAGATTTCCCAATTTCAACTCTCAACAGCAATTGAAGGTCGCGGCGAGCGGCTACAATTGTGGCATTGTTTCGGCCATAGCCGGCGCCCTCAATGGTGATAGCGACAAGCATACAACTGGCAAGGATTATGGCCGAGATGTGGTAACGCGAATGGCGATCTTCGAGGAACTGATCGCCGACGGCAATTAGAGCCTAATCACGGTCACGGTACCGCTCGGCAAGTGATTCCCTGGCCCCAGGGAATTCTAGACGCTTTTGGGTCAGCAGGATTTTCTGGGCCGGTAATTTCAAGTCGCGCAAGGACTGTATGGATTTCCAGTTAGCAAGCAGATACTGAACAGAACTTTCCGCTGAAACAAGTTTCTAACCATACGTTACACCGCCAAGAAGAGCCGGAGGAGAAGTCGAAGAGCTAAGCACAAGAGTCGCCGCGACAGACCGACCGTCGCACACGAGAGGGTTTTGGCCGTAGCGCGCATAAGAAGTGGAAGGTTTCCCAAAGGCGCGCGGGATTGAAATGCAGTTGCTGTTCGGCTTTTCAAGGCTCAGGTCGTCTGGAAGCGAGTGTTGAGCGACTCGAAGCATCGGCGGCCAAAAGAGGGATTGATTTAGCTTGCCGAACAAGTTCATCGCAGTGCGCCCAACCGTGAAACCGAAAGAACCGAAAGAGAAGAGTCCGAAAGAAAAGTTGAAGGATTAAGCCCGGTAATTGACGTTGCTTATTGCGGGCTTTTCCAAGGAGCAAAGACATGAAACAAATTCCGCCTACAAAAAACATCTATCATGTATGCCCCGGCGAAGAGATCACGATGGTATTCACCCCTTTCGCTGGTGCTGATCCGACCATGATCACCATCTCCCACGCGAACATGCCCGGCCAAGATGGTCATGCGCTCGTGCCCGATCCCAATACCCCGGACACGCCGACGTTTAGATTCACGATTTCGCAGTCACTGGGGGGAAGTGAAGCCGTCGAGTACCAGTGTGACTTTTCGGGCAACACCACCAAAGACACAAGATTTACGTTGGCGTTACTTACATCGCACTCTCATCGCCATCACCCTGGTCTTTATCATGACCATTCTCGGCCTGGCTCAAAAGGATCCAATCGTTTATCTGAAACAACAGATCGCTGAGATGGAAACGATCGATCGCGATCCCGCCACGTCGCCTGAAGTCAGAAAGCTTAACCGCGAGTTTCTGCTGCGACGTCGCCAGGAACTTTTTGCCGCGTTGCAAAAGGCAATTGAGGATCTACAAAATTACCAAGCTCGCGTTTCTCTATCGCGTGAGGAAAAGGGCATCGTCGAAGCGTCGATTGCGGCGAAAGAGACCGACCTCAAGTTGCTTGACGGACTCACGAACGAGAACCCTACTACTTCCGACAAACGAGCCGTGGTGCAATCACGCACGCGTCAACCGGCAGCAGTTAAGACTTCGTTTGCAATTGCAAACGGGACTGAAAGCGCCGCAGTGTCGGCGATCGTAACTACCCCGCCGATGGCGGATTGTATTTACACCGATGTGCCTGAGGTTATTCGGGTGGACGTGGAGAACGTCGCCTCTGATATCGTGGAAAGAAACGACGCTAGCCGAATTGGCAACATTGGTCAGCGGTCGATTTCCTTTGCAATCATCGACGCGCTCACTAGAACTGAACCTGTAAAGCTGAGCGCTCTCAAAGCGTATACCTATATCGGCGAGACCACGAGAACTGACAAGCAACTGGGAAGCACTGCGGCGTCGGGCGGCTCTACCAGCGCCATCGAGAAACCGGGTTGGTCAGATCTGTTGGGATTCGCGATCGAGCACGGCGCAATTCAGCAGCAAGTCGGCAACACAACTTTGACTCTCAGCAGCACACCGTACGCGTTTTTTGTCCCAAGCGAAAAAGACACGGCCGCGGCCAATCGACACTACGGCTATCTCAAACGCCTCGGCTTGTCAGCCAGCTTCAACATTAGCGATAAGAACGCTGGACTCGCCAATGCCACGAGAAAGAATCTTTCGCAGTATTCCGCCAAGCTCAGACTGACGCCGGAGCGCGGCCCAAATTCCAAAGAGTTCGACAATGATTGGCAAACGCTCATCAAGCCCGCAATTCAAAGTTACTTGGACAAACTTAGCGGCGGAATCGAATCGATCTTTGGGACAAATACAAATCTCCAGGACTATCGCACTGCTTTCCTCGTGGCTGGGGACACTGATATCAAAACAGAACTGGCGAAGCTGAGCGCATCGCTTGGATCGCTGAGCGACGCGAAGAAACTTGAGGCTAAGAACGCCACGAAGGCTAAGGTAGCGGCAATTATCCTTTGCGCTCTCAAGACGAAGGTGTTCGACGAAGTCAAGACAGATGGCACCGGAAAGATCAAGATCGATAAGGCGACTGCGGATCACCTTGTGGGCTCAGTTCTTCCGGGCCTTATTAAGGCGCGAGGCGAGGTAGGTGAAGCGAAACGCATGTTCGATCAGATGCTGAAGGAATATGAACGAAAGCCGGAGGCCTCAATTTCTTACGTTAACAACCGGCCTACAACTGGCACCGAATATGGCACGCTTAATTTTCTCTATCAAAGATATCTTGGTGATACACCAATCAAGATGACCTTCAACGCAGGGCCATCCTTCTATCACCGGCCCGATGCGAAGAAGAATCAGTCGACCTTTCGCGATTTGGTTGCGACATTAAGCCTCGAAGGCCGGCGCAACAGTCCATTCAACACCACACAACTTGATTTGAGTCCCATGACCTATTCGCTTACGGCCCGATACCAGAGACTGCAAGAGAACCGAGGTCTACCAAAGAAGAAAGCCGATCTTGCAGTTGTTCAGTTTAAGTTAGACATCCCGGTCGCCAAGGGGTTTAGTGTTCCGTTGTCTTTGACTTATGCTAATGCAACCGAACAGCAGCACGAAAAAACCGTGAGAGGAAACTTCGGCGTGACATTCGACGTCGACAAGTTCCTGGCAATAAAAAAGCTTCTGAGTCTTGTGCAATAAGGAAATTGATTCCGCTCGACAATGCTTGGGTCGCAGAAGTCGTCAAGCTTCTCGGTGCAGTGGTGGACATCTTGTCCCTAGAAATTTTGCCCGCACCTGTTAGAATGCGCGCGGCTTCAGTCATGTGAAGGAGGAATCATGGCTACACTAAAACAAGGATCGAAGGGCCCAGAAGTCAGAGCTCTGCAACAACAATTGAAAGACCTCGGGTTCGATCCGAACGGTGTTGATGGAAATTTTGGGCCGGGCACCAGGGCGGCCGTGATTGCTTTTCAGCAAAGCAAAGGTCTCGCCGCCGACGGCATGGTGGGACCTGCAACCTTAGCTGCGTTGGGGCTCGGCGATGGTCAGGCTAACGCCGACACAACAAGTCCTGCGATTACCGACACGGCGAGTACTGACACTGCGAGCAATGACGCAGCGAGTACTGACACAGCAAGTCCGGCAGATACTGACGCAGCCGGAGCATTGAACCTGGGCGGCCTTACCGGGAAGCTGCCGGCGGCGGTGATCGCGCAGATCCCTGATACTGCGAAGGAGTTTGGGATTACGACGAATTTAAGGTTGGCCCACTTCCTGGCGCAGTGTGCTCTCGAGTCGACTGGATTTACGGCTACGGTTGAAAACCTGAACTACAGCGCCCAGCGTTTGGTGCAGGTATTCCCGAAGTACTTCCGCGGTGTGGATCCTAATGCCTACGCTCGCAATCCGGAAAAAATCGGCAGCCGAGTTTATGCGAACCGAATGGGCAATGGTGATGAAGCTTCCGGTGATGGATTTAAATTTCGTGGCCGCGGCTACATTCAGTTGACCGGCAAGAATAACTACACGAGCTTTTCTAAGTTTGTCGGTGAAGACTGCGTGGCGAATCCTGATTTGGTAGCGACGAAGTATCCGCTCGCCTCAGCCGCATTCTACTTCAACTCGAATAAGATTTGGGCCATCTGTGATCGAGGCGCAGATGATGCCACCGTGACGAGCGTCACTAAGGCCGTGAATGGCGGTACACACGGTCTGGCAGAAAGAATTCAGAACTTCAAGAAGTTTATGCGGGCACTAGGCTAGGCAGGGAAAAGTTTGACTTCCCTACCGCGGAATGTTTTTCCGAACAGCGGCTGAGTTCAGCCGGCCAAAACTTATCTATAGAAGAGGACGGGGAGTGATTACGACCCGTATGAGCTTTGAAACTTCGGAGGTGAAGCCGAAGGTACCTGTTCAGGAGTAGATTTGATTCAACCGAAATCAAATCTCAGAACGTCGAACACGAGAAACAATTCCTACTTAACAAAGTGAGAGGAGACTAATAACTGTATGGCTAAGATCGAATCTTTGGTTCCGGTCAGTGGTGTTGGTTTCGTTACCAACAATCGAACTGACAATTCTCATTTCGCGACGCAGGTCGTACATGACTTGCTAATTGAGATCGCGGGCTTGTGGCATGATCTGCATCCCGATCACCCTGTCTCAATCGGCCAGATTTCACATAAGGGTGGTGGAGATTTCCCGCCGCATCACCAGCACAAGCTTGGCGTCGAAGCTGACATGCGCCCGCTGAGCAAAGACGGACAAGATCTTCACCTTACTTTTAGCAGCGCTGAGTATAGCCGCGATCTAACGCGCGAGTTTGTTCAGTTTCTAAGAGCGAATGCCAGGATGCACAGGGTCTTCTTTAACGATCCTAAGCTAATCGAAGAATCCTTGACGAGTCACGCTGCCGGACACGACAACCACCTGCATCTTTGGTTCGAGGACCAGCAAGAATCTACTCCTCGCGTGCTTCGTAACGGCGACCAAGGCGAGGATGTGAAGCGATTACAAGAAAAGCTTATCGCAGCAGGCTTCCCAATCGAGGGCGGTGCGGATAAGAAGTTTGGAACGCATACCGAGGACGCGGTGCGAGCGTTTCAGACTGCACACCCTCCGCTGACTGCCAACGGCATTGCTGACGAGGCCACACAGAGTGCACTCGGGCTATGAGCGGCTGTGTCAAAACACGGACCCTGGAGTGTTTCGACGCGTATCACCTTCGCCTGGAATATTGCGCCAATGTCCGCGGGAAGACTCGCACGCCTGCGGGCATTTTATCCATTGAGATTTTGTTCGCGCCGGTGAGAATGTCGCGCGCGGTCATGCCGTAGACTTGCAGGTTGTCGTCGTTGTCAGGCTTGATTACTACGCCCTTCAACTCCAGGCCGGCGAAGGCGCCTTTGCTGCGCGAATAAGAAAGAATCTGCGCGTTCAACTTCACATCGGTCGAAGCGCTGGCTGAACGTCCCACTGGCCCAGCGGCAGCACTGCCTTCGCCGCCAATTTCAAATTTATCGCTGAGCAGACTCTCGACTGCGTGTTCGTTCATGAACAGCAGAATGTAGTCCGTCGAGGCCGCGCCGATTT
>WNFT01007951.1_pt1 | contig 13887 bp, 15 predicted proteins | sample 5400191 | NCBI WGS metagenome assembly WNFT01 (sample SAMN13153359, study PRJNA577476) | soil metagenome | isolation source: 80 cm saprolite under Madrone tree | place: USA:California | collected 2016-06-14
TCGGCGCGGGTGTAAACGCACTTCACCGGCCGTCCGGTCTTCTTCGATAGCAACGCCATAGCCGGCTCCGCCCGGATCTCATTCTTGCCGCCGAAATTGCCGCCCACCACGGTCGCCACAATGCGGATGCGGCTCATGGGGATTCCCAAGGTGCGCGCCACGTCCGCGCGGCCCAGCGTGATCCGCCCCAGCGTGGAATAGATCGTGACACGGCCGTTCGCGTCCCACTGTGCAATACACGCATAAGGTTCCAGCGGCACGTGTTCCACCATTTGCGTGCGGAAGCTGCCCTCGAAGACGTGGTCGGACTCCGCGAAGGCCTTTTCCACGTCGCCCTTCTTGATCACCTTATGCCCGTAAATGTTGGCGCTGGGCGCATGCACGCCGGGAGTTTCCAACTTCAGCGACTCCAGCGGATCCAATACGGGCGTTAGCAGTTCGTAGTCGACCTTGATTTTCTCCAGCGCCTCGGTGGCAATCTGCTCGGTCACCGCCGCCACTGCCGCGACGCCGTCGCCCGCATGGAACACCCGCGTATCAGCCAGCACCGGCTGATCCTTCAGCGAAGGCCCAAACGAATTGCAAGGAATATCGCGGCCGGTGATCACCGCCACGACGCCCGGCATGGCTTCCGCTTCTTTCGTGTCAATGCTCTTGATCCGTGCGGAAGCCACGCCGGCGCGCTTGATCTTGGCAAAGAGCATATTGGGGAAATACATGTCGTCGATGTATTTGGTTTGCCCCAGCCCGTGCAGGCGGCCATCCGCGCGCGTGGCCCGCTGGCCTACCGCGGGAGTTTGCTGGCGCACCTCCGGCACGACCACTTCGATTGGAAAGGTGACCAGCGGCGCGGGTGCCGGCGGCCTCAATATATCCGGCTGTTCCAGCACATCCGGCTGTTCGATAACTTTGGGCTTCTTTGCCATGATGGGGCTCCCCTCCGCCGTGAGGTTAGGCGGACTTGACTGCCGGCACTTCCTCGCCGCGCAAGATGCATGCGGCGCCTTTGATCGCTTCGATCATCTTGGTGTACCCGGTGCATCGGCACAAATTGCCGCCCAGCGCGTCGCGAATCTCCTGCGTCGATGGATCGCGGTTCTCATCCAGCAGGGCCTGGGCCGACATGATCACTCCCGGCCCGCAAAAACCGCACTGCAGCGAACCGAAGTGCTCGAACAATTTCTGCAGCGGGTGCAGGTGATCGGCGGTGGCCAGCCCTTCGATGGTCAGCACATCGCGGCCATCCACCTGACCCACCAGCATCAGGCAGGAGTTCACCGGCTTGCCATCCACGATCACGGTACAAGCGCCGCAATCGCCCACGTCGCAACCGAGCTTCGCGCCGGTCAGATTGAATTGATCGCGCAATAACCTCAGCAGCGTCGTCTCTGGAGGAACGCTGGCGCTGCGCGTCTCGCCGTTGACTTTAAGCGTTACGTTTACCATTGGATCCCTCCAGTCGCCTCGTCTGCGCCAGCGCCCAGGCGCCCTCCAGCGCTCGTTTCGTAAGCACCGCGACCAAATGCCGCCGGTACTCCGCGGAAGCGCGAAAATCGCTGATCGGCTTGGCATCGCCCACGGCCACGCGGCCCGCCTCCGCCATCGCTTCCGGAGTGATGGCGCGTCCCTCGAGGTAAGCCTCGGCTTGCGGCGCGCGGATCACCTTCGGCGCCACTGCCCCGAGCGCGATTCGCGGAGCGAGGAAGGCGTTCTTTTCCCAGTCCACCCAGAAACTCGCGGCCACATTCACGAGCGCCAGCGCCTGCCCTTTGCGCAATCCGAACTTCAAAAAATGCGTGGGCTTGCCCACATTTTGTTTGGGAATAATGATCTCGGCAAGCAATTCATCAGGTTTGAGAATCGTCTTCCGCGGCCCCACAAAGAATTCGCTCAGCGGCACCTGCCGGCGCCCGCCGTTTCCCGCGATCGTAACTATCGCCTCGAGCGCCATCAGCGTCGGACCGCTATCCATCGACGGCACTGCCGTCACCAAATTTCCGCCCAGCGTGCCGAGATTCCGCGTTTGCACCGCCCCGATGGTGTGCGCCGCATCCACCAGCGCGGGAAATAGCTGGCAAATCAGCGGCGAGCGCATGATTTGCGTGTGGGTCACCAGAGCCCCGATGTTCAGCCCTTGCTCAGTTATGGTGATGTTCTTCAGGTCATCGGCGCGCGAGATGTCCACGACCACGTCCGGCCCATGCGCCGCGAATTTGAGGTCCGCTAAGAGATCGGTACCGCCGGCGATGATCTTGACCTTGGCGTTTGCGGCGTGCTGGGCAAGGAGGGCTACGGCGTGGTTGGAATCCTTGGCTGCAAAGAATTCAAATGACTTCATTTATCTATCTTCTCCCAGCGCCTGTGGCGATTTTCCCGAGCACATCGCGCTGGCTCATCTGCGCCTTGCAGGCCAAAAACAGGGGTGTAGCTAACGTACCATTTTCGCGCCTGCCTCGCAATAGGCCGGCGGACCGGGTCTTGGCGCAAACTTCCGATACCCGTCACTCACGAACAATGAGCAAGTTATCGGATGGAGCCGCATGTTCTGCCTGCCGGTACGGACGGCGAAATTTCTTGCGCAGCACTCGGTTCCACCACATCAGAGCCCCTGTAACGGCTGAAACGGCAGGAACGAGCCCCAAGATGCTCCAAAGCACCTTCGTGAACCAGTCGAAATCTCCCAGATGAAGTCGCGCGATCAAGGTGAAGAAAAGAGATGAGCCGCCAAAAAGGTCCCGCGGGTGAATAGGGGCACCGAAAACTGCGGGTAAACAAAAGTAGATGCCCGAGATTCCCCAGGCGAACAGAAAGAACCAGCACCAAAAGCCGATGGCGCTATGCAAGTCCCAATTGAGCCGAGGAAACCTTGCTTTCCACTTGACCGTGGTGCTGCGCCGCCAATCCTTGATTCCCGGCCACCAGAGAATGGCTCCAGTTAAGGAAAGTAAAGTAACAAAGCACGAGCCGATACCGTTCACCAGCCGCCCGGTGCTTCCCGCCAGAAGGTCGTTATGTAAGTCGGCGAGCCATTCGAAAATGCGCTCAATGACCGTGTAACGATCGCCCAGATCTGCGCCCGTATAGGGATCGAACAGGCGTTCGACGCGTTTGTGGGTGCGCTCCAATACAACATCGTCCGGCTCTTCGGGCGTCTGTGCCTCGCGAATGTTATCCACTTCGTAGGTTGGGTAGGCTCGCTGTGCCTGTTGTGTCAGTTCCTCCACACTCATGCGGCGCCCGGACTCGGCCACAACTACGGTTCTGCGTGAGAACTTCCTCGTAAGCTCTGGCCCATAGACGAGCGCGCCGCCGGAGAGGCTGATGGCCACGACGTAAAGGCCAATCCCCAAGCCAACCCACAAGTGCACCTGAAAAAAGGCCTTGCGAATCCAAACGCTCTGAGGGCGTTGAACCCACTGTTGCCACGGTGTCATTTGCCGTTCGAGGGCGCCATTCTACTGCGAAGGCTGTCAACACCTGCAGCTATTCAGAGCGCGGATATTTCGGTACTTCAATAACCGCGGCGCCAGCTGTTGATTCTTTAAGATACCAGGCCCCTGCCCGAATTTACATTTTCCCGGCTGTCCGTTACCGTGGTCTTGCCCAACCGTTTTTCCTCCAGCCTCGCTTCACGAACGTCGTTTACAAGGAGCTGACCATGTCCTCAAAGCCTCCCGGGAAGAAATCGCCGCAAGCGCAAAAACATCCGATCCGTATTGTTCCCTTGCATCGGCCGGAAGCCCCGGCCGCTGCTGCCGCGGCGGCGCCGCACCTCACTTACCGCAACGGTCCGCTCCTCACCGCTGTTGAGGTTTTTACGGTTTTCTGGGGCTCCGCCTGGGAGCAAGCGCCAAACAGCGGCCTCCTCACGCAAGTCAATCAGTTCTTCGACTATATCCTCACCAGCCAGCTCATGGACCAGCTCGGTGAATACAGTGTCCCCGGACAGGCCATCGGCCATGGCTCACGCATCGGCACGACCGTCCTCACTTCACCCGATCCCGGCACGTCGGTCCAGGACAGCGCCATCCAGCAATTGCTTCAGCGGGAGATCGACGCGGGCACGCTGCCCGCCGCCAACTCCAACACTTTGTATTTCGTTTTTCTGCCCGAGGGTGTTACGGTTGTCAAAGGAAACAGCGCCTCGTGCCAGACTTTCTGCGGTTACCACGAATCGTTCGGTAAGAATGTCTACTACGCCGTGATGCCCTACCCGGGCTGCTCCGGTTGTACGGGCGGCTTGGCTGTCCTGGATGCTCTCACGTCGACGACTTCGCACGAACTATGCGAAGCGATCACCGACCCCATTCCCGGGCAGGGTTGGTATGACGATAACAACGGCGAAATCGGCGACATCTGCGCTTGGAAAACCCGCAAGCTGGGCAACTACACCATCCAGCTTGAGTGGTCCAACAAGGCTGGCTCATGCATGTAGAAGGCAATTCACTCCTCACAGCGAATATCATCGCCTGCCATTGAACTCGCCAGCGCCAAGTCCATCGCGGCCGCTTGTCCTTGAACCGCGAAAGTCGCTCGTGTATCATGCCCAAATCCAACCGAAACCAGTGAGCGCATTGGAGTTCGCTCGTTCGGCGACGCCGGCGATTGGCGTGATGAATTTACGGAGGCTAAATGAAGACCCCTTGGAAGACGGATAAATGGTTTATCAGTCCCTGGCCTTATCTCCCTGAAATCACCAAGAAATACAGCTTCGCCCCCAAAATCAAAATTCATGACGTGACCCTTCGCGATGGCGAACAGCAGACCGCGGTCGTTTTCCGCCGCGAAGAAAAAGTGGCCATCGCCAAGCAACTCGATGCCCTGGGGGTGCACCGCATTGAATCCGGCATGCCCGCCGTTTCCGACCAAGATAAAGCGGCCATTCAGGATATCGCCGCCCTGGGTTTGAAGTCGGAAATCTTCGCCTTTGCCCGCTGCATTCCCGAAGAGATCAAGGTGGTCAAGGCCTGCGGCTGTAAGGGCGTCGTCATCGAGATTCCCGCCAGCGATCACATGATCAAGAACGCCTATGGATGGACCTTTGATCGCGCCATGAAGTCCTCCATTGACGCCACGCGCGCCGCCAAAGAAGCGGGCTTGTACACCGTGTTTTTCACTATTGACGCCACCCGCACGGAAGTCGATCGCCTGCTCGACATCGTCGAGAAAGTCGCCACCGAGGGCCACATGGACGCCTTCACTCTCGCGGACACCATGGGCGGCTGCACCCCCGACGCCATTTACCATGTGGTAAAGAAAGCCATCGAGCGGCTGAAGAAGCCCGTGGAAATTCACTGCCATCAGGACTTCGGGCTCGGCGTTGCCAATACGCTGGCCGCCCTGCAGGCCGGAGCTTCCGTCGCCCAGACCACCGTCACCGGCCTGGGCGAGCGCGCCGGCAACGTGCCCATGGAAGACGTGGTCTTGTCCTTGCTCTGCCTGCACGGCATCGATATCGGCATTCGCACGCAAAAATTCTGCGAAGTTTCGCGTTTCGTCATGGAGAAGGCCAAGGTCACTCAGCCGCCGAATCGTCCCATCGTGGGCGACAGTCTCTACGAAGTCGAATCCGGCATCATCGCCGGCTGGGTGCGCATGGCGCGCAAGGAGCATCCGCTCGAATACGTGCCCTTCTCTCCCGATCTCGTCGGGCAGAAGCCCGTCAATATCGTCCTCGGCAAAAATAGCGGGCCGCCCTCGATCGAGGAGTGGTGTGAGAAGTTCGGCATCAAAGCCACCGAGGAGGAGCGCATGGCCCTGCTGCAGGCCGTCAAGGCCAAGGCTTTCGAAAAGAAGGACTTGCTGACTGCCGCCGAGTTCAAAGCCATAGCGGACCGCGTGCTGCAGAAAACCGCCGCCCGCGCCTAGAGCGCCATATTCGTAGCTCGGGGTGCCGCGATACAACGTCGCGGGCCGCCGTTTTCTCGCTTGCATGTTTCTTCACCGCGCGGCTTACTGTTTCTCCCCAGCTAACCGTCCGACCGAGCCGCGAAGCCGCCAGCGATAGAAAATCGCGCCGCAGAGAATCGTCACCAGCCCCAGAATGCTCTCGTGCGGGCGCAGGACAAACGTCCAGATCAGCATCCACAGGCTGACGACCACAAAAAGAAGCGGGATCGCCGGATAGCCCCAATTCACCACGCGCAGCCGCCGGAAGCCCGGCCGCTTACGCAGCCGCAATAATCCGGCGACAGCCAGCGCCGCAAACAAGATCAGCGAAAAGCCTATATAGTAAATGAGCGCCTCGAAAGTTCCGGTGAGCACCATGAGCGCCGAGGCCATCGCCTGATATGTGATCGCTTTCACTGGCGTTCCCCAGCGCGGATGCACTTCGGCCGCGCCCGCGGGAAAACACCCGTCTCGCCCCATGGCGTAGTAGACGCGCGGCCCCACCAGGGACATCGCGCTGACGGACGAAAGCAACGCTCCCGCCATGGCCGCACTGAAAAAATCTCCGATGTGGCGGCCAAAAAGCGCGTCCGATGACGCCGCTCCCACCGCGACCACCCCTTTCATTGCTCCGAGAGGCAAGGCGTACACGAAAGCCACATTCAGCGCCACGTAAAGGAGCGCGACGAGCCCGGTGCCCAGCCCCAGCGCCAGCGGCAGGGTGCGCTGCGGGTCCTTGATTTCTTCCGCGACGTAGCTCGCCGCATTCCAGCCGCTGTATGCGAACATCACAAAAATCAGCGAAACCGCGAACTGCGCGCCCAGGCCATGACTCGAAGTCCGCGCCGTCGCCATCTGGAAATGCGCCCAGTTTCCATGGCCGACGGCAAACGCCGATATCAGGAACACCGCGATCACGCCAAGCTTGAGAGCGGTCAAAAAATTCTGCAGCCTCGACGCCAAAGACAATCCGAGGATATTGATCGCTGCAAAAAAGAAGATCACGCCGATGCTCACCCATTTGGCATTCCCCGCGTGCAACCAGCGCAAATGTGGGTTTTGAGCGGAACTTGCGGCAAGCGACGGGAAGTAATGTCCCAGATATTCTGAAAAAGCAAGAGCCGTCGCCGCAATTGGAGCCGAAAATCCCGCAAAGAACGAAATCCAGCCGCTCAGGAAGGCCCAGCCCGGACCCCACGCCTCCCTCAAGTATGCGTATTCTCCGCCCGCTCGGGGAATGTTCATGCCCAACTCTGCGTACGCAAAGCAGCCGGCCAGGGCAACGATCCCGCCCACCACCCAGATGCCAAGGACCAACAGCGGCCGGCCCAAATCTCCCGCCAGAAATCCGGTGGTGGTGAAGATGCCCGTGCCGATCATGTTCGATACGACCAGGGCGGCGCAGCTCGTTACCGTGAGGACGCGGCGAAGGGGTGCGGTCATTTCGTACTGGAGGAAGAATGCGCGGACATAAGTAGGCTGGAAGGCAACGGGAAGCTCTTAAACCGGGTACAGAACGCGACAGCATACCAGTGCCCGCTCTCGCGGCCTATAAGAACGTTGCATGTTCTTTCGGCCTGCAGAATAATGAGCCAGGAGCCTTCTATGCGAAATAGACGAATGTTGATCTTTCTCGGCCTCTTCGCATTCACCTTTAGCCTCTCTCATGTAGCTGCGGCCCAGTTGGCCGCGCGTCCCGCGGAAGACTGGACCAAGACACTTGAATCGCATGATCGCGTTGCAAACCTCAAGATGGACGAGATCGTCGCGAAGCTTGGACTCAAGCCCGGCGACACGGTTGCGGATATTGGGGCTGGCTCCGGTCTATTCGAGGTGCCGCTGGCGAAGGCCGTTTCGCCCGGCGGCAAGGTGTATGCGGTGGATATCGATGCGGGATTTTTCCCGCAAATCAAAAGGAAAGCCGACGAGGCGCATGCCACGAATGTTCAGACGGTGCTGGGCAAGTATACCGATCCGAATCTCCCCGCGAAAAATATCGACCTGGTCTTTTTCCATGACGTCCTGCACCACATTCAGGACCGCGCCGGATATCTGAAGGCAGTCACTGGGTATCTGAAGCCCTCGGGGCGCGTCGTGGTCATCGACTACGAACAAGGCCAGGGGCCGCACAAGGCCACGCCCGAACTCGAGGTCAGCAGGGAACAACTCGGCGCGTGGGCCAAGGCTGCGGGTCTGAAGCCATCCGAAGACGTCAAAATGTTTTCCGATCGCTATTTTCTCGTCTATTCAAAGTGACTATCCGATCAGGATAGGTCATCCCGTCTTCCGGCGAAAGCCACCAACACGCCCGGGGCGGGAGCTTTCGCCGGCTAACACGGTCCAGCGCGAGCGAGGGATCTCTCTGACCTCTTGCCGTTAACGAAGGTACGATCCGACCAGCATCGTCATCCCCCAGCGATCCGCCCTGGGGGCGGACGAGTGAGGGATTTCTCCGCGCATTTGCGTGCGCTGGGGTGCGAGCGAAGCGCAACTCAAGCGGGAGCGGGCTTCCGCGTTGCGAGAAGCCGCCCAGGGTGGGATTAGGGTCTGGCCGAGGGCGCGAGCGTGCCCGCGCCCTCGGCGAGTTTTCGGCGCCTGAAGCTATGGCCGCAGACTAATTCTTGGCGACCTTCGTGCCCGGCGTTCCGATGGCCGTGCAGGCATCCTTCACCAGTTGACCCGTGGAGTGTCCGGTTTCAGAAAAGAGCTCTTTGCCACTCTTGTTCATGACTTCGATCTTGCTCGTCTTGTGCACCGCGTTCGTCAGCCCGAAACCGCCCTTCACGCCTTTGCTGCCCGGCTCTCGCTCAAACGTTACATCGTATGCTGCTCTTGCCTTGCTTTCGGTGAGCGCGACGTCCGGACAGTTCTGCTGAAAGGCTTTGGCAATATCTGAACTCAGCGGCTTCTGGCCCGCCGAAGCACCCGACGGCTTTTTCGCTGAAGTACCGGCGGCCGTAGTCGTTGAACTATCGGCGGTCTTACGGTTGTCCTCTACGTACACGAGCGGCTTTGGCGCACTCTTCTTGGCCGCCGCGGCTGATTTCGCTGAGGCCGGTTTCGCCGTAGCCGATTTCGCCGTCGACGTCTTCGAGCTTTGCTGGGCCCCACTTCGTTGAGCAAGGGCCGACTGCGCCATAGCGGGCGCAGCACAGATCAATCCACTCAGGAGCAAACCAGTAGCCAGTCTTTTGTTGAGCATGGGTTCCCCTCCCTCCAAAACGTGGACCCAGACTACGCTGCAGAGAACCCTCTGCCTACTGTACCAAGGTGCAGTACCCTCGATTTAGGCACCGGTATACCCGGCCGGTACCGCGTTTGCGGCCACCCGCCGCTGCCCGAACGAGAGGAGCCCCGGATTCAATCCTCGATTGTCTAAATTGGCCTCCACGAGTGTATGCTTGCAAGTTCGCAGGCGGATCGCCTAGCGCGGCGAACCTAGTGCCGTTCCAACTTGTTTGAGCAAATCGTCTTTCGTCTTGAGCCGAACGAATCGACTTTTCACCTGCTCAACGGCAGCCGGCCAGATGAATCGACCGATGCAGAGTACGTTGCCAAAGGCGCAAAAATCATTCCGGAGCGCCGCGACCTCTTCGCCGCCGCTGAAATCGTGGTTCAGGTGCTCAGTTACGGCTCAAACGATAGAACCGGCCAAGCAGACCTGCCTCTATTTCATAGCGGCCAGGTACTCATCGGATTCCTTCGGCCGCTCGGCGCGGTGGGGCCCCTGCAGGAGATTGCGGCGAGGGGCGTAACCTCCTTCGCCGTGGAACTGATGCCCCGCAGCACGCGCGCGCAGAGCATGGACGCGCTGTCTTCGATGGGCACAATTTGCGGATACAAAGCCGTGCTGATCGCCGCGGACACGCTGCCGCGGATCTTCCCCATGCTTACGACCGCGGCAGGCACGATTACTCCCGGACGCGTTTTGGTAATCGGTGCCGGCGTTGCCGGTCTGCAGGCCATCGCCACGGCCCGGCGTCTGGGAGCGGTCACTTCGGCATATGACTTGCGTCCTGCGGCGAAGGAGCAAGTGCAAAGCCTGGGAGGGCGCTTCGTCGAGCTGCCCATCGAAGCGAAGGACGCCGAGGATGCCCGTGGATATGCCAAAGCGCAGGACGAAAACTTTTATAGACGGCAACGCGAGCTGCTGGGCAAAGTGGTGGCGGAAAATGACGTGGTCATTACCGCGGCCGTTATTCCGGGGAAGAAATCGCCTCTGCTGGTGACGGCAGATATGGTCAAGGGCATGGCGCCCGGTTCGGTAATCGTCGATTTAGCAGCCGAACGCGGAGGAAATTGCGAACTCACCCGGCCGGGCGAAGCGGTGGTGGAGCATGGCGTCACCATTATCGGCTGGTTCAACCTCGCCAGTGCGGTGCCGTATCACGCAAGCCAGATGTACGCGCGCAATATCACCGCTTTCCTTCTGCACCTGGTAAAAGATGGCCAGCTTCGGCTGGACACCAACGATGAAATCATCCGCGAAACGTTATTGACTCAGGGCGGCGAAGTGGTGAACAAAAGGGTGCGGGAGTTTTTCTCCTTGCCGGCCCTGCCAGCGCAATCTTAGGAGGAAAGAATGCCTTCGGATTTCATCTCCAATCTTTTTGTGTTCATTCTCGCGGGGTTCGTGGGATTTGAGGTGATCAAGCGCGTTTCGCCGTTGCTGCACACGCCGCTGATGTCACTGACGAACGCGCTGGACGCGATTGTGGTTGTGGCGGCCATCATCATCGCGGGCCGGCACGAAACGATGCTCTCCACGGTGCTGGGGATCATCGCGGTGGCCGCTTCATTCAGCAACATGGTGGGCGGATTCCTGATCACGGACCGGATGCTGCGCATGTTTAAGACCGGCAAATCGAAAAAATCATGACCGGATTCTCTCCCCAGCAGCTCATCGACCTCACCTATATTGTCGCGGCCGTTCTGTTCATCCTTTCGCTGAAGTGGCTCAGCTCACCCGTTACTGCGCCGCATGGGGTCTTGGCGGGCGAGATCGGAGCTGCGCTCGCAGTGGGCGCTACGCTCTTCAATCCCGAACTGGTCCAATACCGATGGATCGTCATTGCGCTGATTATCGGCGCGGGCATTGGCATTCCGCTCGGCATGGTTCACATGACGGCAGTGCCACGCTGGTGACACCGATCGGCGGCGCGGATATGCCCACGGTGATTTCACTGCTGAACTCTTACGCAGGACTCTCCGCCGCGCTGCTGGGATTCGTGCTCAACAGCAAAGTGCTGGTGGTGGCGGGCGCGCTCGACGGTTCGTCAGGCTTCATCCTTTCCGTCATCATGTGCAAAGCCATGAACCGCTCGTTCACCAATGTGCTCTTTGGCGCCTTCGGCCAGGAGCAGGTCACCGCCGCCGGCCACGCCGAGGCACGGCCGGTGCACAGCGCGACCGCCGAGGAGGCCGCCGCCATTCTCGGTGCGGCTAACAAGGTGGTCATTGTGCCCGGGTACGGAATGGCCGTGGCGCAGGCACAACACAAGGTCCGCGAGCTTTACGATGCCCTGACGAAGCGCGGCATCGACGTCAAGTTCGGGATCCACCCCGTCGCCGGACGAATGCCCGGACACATGAATGTCTTGCTGGCGGAAGCGGATATTCCCTATGACAAGCTGCTGGATATGGATGTCGTGAACGGCGAATTCCCGCAAACCGACGTGGCGCTGGTGATCGGCGCCAACGACGTCACCAATCCGGCGGCTTTGATGCTTTTCGGGGATGCCAAAGCATTTGTGGGCGATATCGTCCGCGAATTGGGCGGAACGCACGCGTAAGTCGCTATCTCGAGCAGCTTGCCACCATGGATCGCGAACGCGATCCTCTACGTCATTCTGCCCCGGCTATTGTGCAGAGCGAAAGATCGCCCCGCGATGCCTTTATCCGTTTTGGAACACCCCGGCCTAGATTGAGACGAGTCGTCTTCTGTGCGGCACGCGCTGGGCTGTAACTGGCTCATTCCACGTATCTGCAAGCGCGCCTAGTGGTAGGCCGTGTGCTTAAAGCCAAGCAACGCAAACTCGAGGGGCAAGGAACGGCCAATATTAGGATCGCTCGTGCGCCTTTTCGACACAATCCATCCAGATCACTTGGACCGTCGCGAGCTGCAGCTAACCCTGCTGGCCTGCTGCACGATTCTGGTCTTAGGCGCCGGACTGGCGCTGCTGATGTATCCGGTAGTGTTTTCTTACTCGAGTTCCATACTGCGGAATGCGTTTTACGGCTTTTGCGGGCTCTCGGCGCTGCTGGCGCTGTACCTCGTGGACCGCCAAATCACCATCCTGCACCTGCGGCGCCAGGTCGCGGAGGCCGGCAGGCGCGCCGCGGAAACCAAAATAGAAGCGAGCGCAGAACTCTTGAACGCCATACCGAATCTGAATTCGTTCAAAGATCGTCTGGCCATGGAGTATCGCCGGGCGGCGGCTGCCGGCCAGGTTTTATCCGTACTAGTGGTCACCGTGACGTTGCCGGAAGAAGTCTCTTCGACGCCTTTTGCCATATCTCTGCTGAGCGATGCTGCCAAAGCAATCTCCCGCAAGCTGCGCGGGGAAGATTCCCTTTATGTCCTCCGGCCGCATTGTTTTGGGACCATTCTGCCCACCGTCAGCCGGCCGGTCGCGGAGCGCATAGCAAAGCGCGTGGCGGACGGCCTATCCGACGCCGCCGGCGCCACCAATCGATTTACGTACAAGATTAGTGTGGTGAACTGGCCCGCGAACGCCGCGAGCGCTCATGAACTTCAAGAGGCGGTGCTGACTCTTTTGCCTGCGGATAATTCCATGCGGTCCATGGCGGAAGAAACCCTTTAAGGACTCGCGCCGCTCTGGGCGCAATCCTCAGGAGCGGTACATCGGAAGCTGCGAGCCGGAGTCGAGATCCAATCCCAGTTGCAGCTTTGCGGCATCAGACATTCGGCCGGGATTCCACGGCGGATCGAAGACGATCTCGGCGTGCACTTCTTTTACCTCCGGCAACTGCGCGAGCTTGCGTTCGATATCGGCCCGGAGCACGTCTCCCATGCCGCACCCGGGCGCAGTCATGGCCATTTTGATCTCGATTTTGTGGCCGCTGCCCTCGGCGGGCGTGATCTGGCAGGAGTAGATGAGGCCAAGATCAACGACGTTGACGGGGATTTCTGGATCGTAAACGGTCTTCAACTGGTCCCAAACGAGCTTCTCGCTGAATTGGCCGGGCGCGGCCTGTGCCTCTTTTGACTCCACAGCGACTCCCAGCGCGTCGGCATTCTTGGCCTCGATGCGCATCATGGAGCCCTGTTCAGTGGCGACCGTATACGTGCTGCCAAGCGACTGCATGATTCTCACCCGCGTTCCCGCCGGCAATACCTGCACGCCGCCGTAGGGCACTTCGGTGGCTTCACAGTCGCGACTCAGAACAATCACATGGCTCGACATCGCTGACTCTTACTCCGTGGAGACGGCGTGCTGCTCTCCCTGCAGGGCGGCGCGCAAGGCGTGCCATGCCAGGGTGGCGCACTTCACGCGGACCGGATATTCCGAAACTCCCGCAAACGCCGCCAGTTTGCCAAGTTCATTTGACTCCACCCCGTTTTTCCCCGTAACAACGTGGTGGAATTTTTGGAAGAGCTCCTCGGCCTCCTCGGTGCGCTTGCCCTTGACGGCTTGCGTCATCATCGAGGCGGAAGCCTTGGAGATGGCGCAACCGGAACCTTGGAATGAGATATCGCGGATCTGGCCGTCTCCGACCTGCACATAGATCGTAAAATGATCGCCGCACAGCGGATTAAACCCCTCAGCCGTGCGATTAGCGGCTTCCAGCGTGCGGTAGTTCCGGGGACGCTTGCTGTGTTCCAGGATGATGTCTTGATATAAATCGCGCAGGTCCGGCATCAGGCGAAAACCTCCCTGACCTTTTGCAGCCCATTCGCAAGCGCGCCCATCTCCTCGATCGTGTTGTAGAGCGCCAGAGAGGCGCGTGCCGTAGCCGGCACTCCGAAGCGCTCCA
>WNFT01003325.1_pt1 | contig 13885 bp, 13 predicted proteins | sample 5400191 | NCBI WGS metagenome assembly WNFT01 (sample SAMN13153359, study PRJNA577476) | soil metagenome | isolation source: 80 cm saprolite under Madrone tree | place: USA:California | collected 2016-06-14
GAAAGGAATTCATCGAATACGACAACCCATTCGATGTTGGCATGACCGGTTTGCTCGGGTTTTCCTCCGGCTATCACGCCATGATGAACTGCGACACGCTGCTGATGATTGGGACGGACTTTCCATATCAACAATTTTTCCCGGAGCACGCGACTATCATTCAGATCGACATCCGCGGAGAACAGCTCGGCCGACGGACAAAAGTCGACCACGGTTTTGTCGGCGACACGAAGACAACGCTTCGGGCAGTCTTGCCAAAATTGAAACAAGCTGCCGACGACAGGCATTTGAAATCTGCGCTCGAACATTATCGAAAAGCACGGGAGGCGCTTGACGAACTGGCGATCGAGGGACGTGAAGGAAAAGGAAGCCATCCTCAATTTGTCGCCCGCGAGCTCGACGAGCTGGCCGAGGCGGACGGGATTTTCTCTTGCGATGTGGGCACCCCGACGATCTGGGCGGCACGCTATCTGAAGATGAACGGCAAGCGCCGACTACTCGGTTCCTTCAGTCACGGTTCGATGGCAAATGCTTTGCCGCAGGCGATCGGCGCGCAGATGACTCACCCGGGACGCCAGGTGATTTCAATGTCGGGAGATGGCGGTCTCGCCATGCTCATGGGCGATCTGCTTTCGCTTCGGCAACTGGAGTTGCCCGTCAAAGTAATTGTCTTCAAAAACGACGCGCTCGCTTTTGTCGAACTGGAAATGAAAGCGGCGGGGATCCTCGAATTCGGAACGGATCTGCACAATCCGGATTTCGCGAAGATCGCGGAGGCCGCCGGGCTGCTTGGTCTGACGGCTGAATCATCGGATCAAGTTCGCCCGATGATTGCGCAGGCGCTGAAGCACAACGGTCCCGCTTTGGTTGAAGTGCTCGTCCATCGACAAGAACTCTCTCTTCCTCCGACCATCACGCTTGAGCAGATGACTGGGTTCAGTCTCTTCGCGCTCAAAGCAATTCTGAGCGGACGCGGCGACGAGATTGTCGATCTTGCCAAGGTGAATCTGCTACGGAGATGGTTCACGTGAAAATATGGAAGTGGAAGAGAGCAAATCTACCTTCCGTTAACCATTCCGCGCGCACTGCGGTCGCGGCGACTGTTTCGTTTGTTATCGCGCGGCTATTTCGACTGCCGGAAGCCTACTGGGCTCCGATCGCGACCGTGGTCGTCATGGAATCAACGTGGCGAGCAACATTGGCCACATCATTGCAACGTATTGCAGCGACCGCGCTAGGCGCTGCCGCCGGAGCCTTGGTGGCGACTTACTTCGGCGGGTCCGCACTTGCATTTGGCGTTTCAGCTTTCTTGATTGGGTTGCTCTGCTGGCTCGCGCGTTTGGAGAAAGGCGCATATCGCTATGCTTGTGTCACGCTGACAATTGTCATGCTCGTTCCGCGCCTAACGACACCTTGGATGGGAGCAGTGCACCGTTTCTTCGAAGTTTCTTTGGGAATCGCCATCGCTCTCGTGGTGACCGCGCTTTGGCCAGAGCGCGAATCCGGCAGCGGCAAACATTCCGCTGTTAGTGGCTAGTTTGGAAACTCTACCCCGAAAGGGGGAGTACGGGTCACCCCCGGAGTAGCAATAGAAAATCCCACGCACGCGCCATAGCGGCAGCGTGACAGCAACCGATATCCTGAGTCATGAAAAGCAACTGCTTTCTAACTTGAACCTTCACTGAGGAAATTAACCATGTCTGCCCAAATTCATTCTTACACCGCGCTTCAACAGCAGATCCACGAAGACCTGCGCATTCAGCATCCGGACTGGGTCGAGCCCAACGGCAATTGCCCCACCTGCGATTCCTACGAGTCGCGCCTGGCGGATCTACTCGGCCTTGGCCAGCGGTCGACGGCTATTCGACTGCGCAAATCATCGCGTATGGGCTTGCCGGGGGGAATGATTGAAAATCGACAAGGGCAATGAACATGAAACCAACCATTGAAATCAATGAAGCAAACTTCGAGATCGAAGTTCTGAAATCCAAGCAACCGGTGCTGGTCGAGTTTGCCACGGGATGGAGTCTTCCTTCGATGATGATGAACGGAGCGATGGACGAAATTGCCGCTGAGCTTGTCGATGTTCTGAAAGTCGCCCGGGTCGAACTCGATCGCAGTCCCAATCTCGGATTGTGGTACGGGATTCGATGTCTCCCGACGATATTGTATTTCAGTGACGGCGAGGTACGCGTCGGGATTTTTGGAACCACGAACAAGGAAGCAATTCTTTCCCAACTGAAACCGATCATAAATAGCGGCGCGATCGGCCAAATGAACAGTCTTCAAGACATCCGCGTGTGATAAAGACCATCTCCTATCTCGGCCTCGGGACCATGGGCAGCGGCATGGCCTCCAACCTTCTCAACGCAGGTTACAACCTTACCGTCTGGAATCGCAGCGCTGAAAAATGCGAACCCTTCGCCAGGAAAGGCGCGCGCGTCGCCGAGACTCCTGCCGACGCTGTCCGCGACGTCGAACTCATCATGTACAGCCTGAGTAACGACCAGGCCGTCGAGGAGGTTGTCTTTGGCGCAAAAGGAATTCTCACTGCGATCAAAGCAGGCCAGATCGCGATCGACATGAGCACGGTTCTTCCCGCGACGAGTTTGCGAGAACAGGAAGCTTATGCAAAGCACGGTGTCGATTTTCTCGATGCACCGGTCTTTGGCAGCAAAAATGAATCGGTCAAGGCCAAGCTTTGGATCATGGCCGCGGGCAACAAGGCCATTTTTGAAAAAGTGAAATCGGTCTTAGCCAAGTTGGGACAAACCGTTCACTACTTTGGCAAGAACGGAAACGCAGTGGCCATGAAGCTCGTGGGAAACCTCATCGTCGCGTTGGAACTGGAAGCGCTCGGGGAAGGATTGGTTCTCGCGCAAAAGGCCGGCCTTGATCTGAGCACCGTGATGGAAGTCGTAAAAGTCGCCGACTTCCGCTCACCGCTGCTCGTGAGCAATGGCCAGAATATTTTGAAACGCGATTTTTCTCCCAGCTTTGCACTCAAGCTCATGCTCAAGGACGCGGGTCTCATTGAAAAATTTGGTCAAAGTCTGCAGTCACCCATTGCGGCGCTGCGTGTCGTCCAAAAAAATCTGGAATCGGCCGTTGCCCTTGGCTTCGGAGAAGAAAACGCCTCCGCCCTAATTAGAGCGCTCGAAAAAGAAGCAGGCGTCGAAGTGAAGACCCGCCGCGTTTATATTCGTCATGGGAGACTTCGTTAATTGGTCCGAGTCGGCAGACGAGCGGCGGCGGCTTTGGGGTGTGCTCATCTTTTTGTTCCTCGGTGCGCTCGCGGGAGGTTTGCTCTTAGTCCACGCGCCGCTTTATGCCCCAGTCCTACCTCTTGTCGCCACGGTTCTTGTCGTAGGAACCGCGGCCATAGCTTTTCACCGTATTCCTAATACCTCGAATGAGGGAGCACTGATCACCTCGCTGGCGGGAACGAAAAATCCCACCCATGCGCAATAGCGCGTCTGTGATCACGGAGCGAAACTTAGCGCATGAAAACGAACCGCTCTTTGATGAACGCCATATCTCGGCGGTTTGCCTTACTTAGCCAGATCGGAGGGACGTTATGTGGATTGTTCGCTTAGCTCTCAGTCGCCCCTACACTTTTGTGGTCGCAGCAATACTGCTGCTCTTGATGACTCCTTTCGTCCTGACCAAAACGCCGACCGATATTTTTCCGTCCATCAATATTCCGGTGGTCAGCGTGATCTGGCAGTACACCGGTCTGCCGGCCGACCAAATCGCTCAACGAATCATTTACAGCGAGGAACGGGCGCTCACCACTACGGTTGATAATATCGAGCACATCGAATCGACGTCGTACGACAGCCAGGGGGTAATCAAAGTCTTCTTTCAACCAGGTGTGAACCCATCAACCGCCGTGGCGCAGTTAACCGCCGTTTCGCAAACCATTTTGAAACAGCTGCCTCCGGGCACTACTCCACCGCTGATCCTGCAATACAGCGCGTCCACCGTTTCCATCCTGCAATTCGGAATCAGCAGCACCAAGCTTTCCGAGCAGCAAGTCTTCGACACCGCCCTGAACCAGATTCGCGTCGGACTAATCAGCGTGCCGGGCGTGAGCATTCCGTATCCCTATGGCGGAAAGCAAAGGGTGATTTCGGTGGATCTTGATCTCAAGGCCTTGGAAGCAAAAAACCTGGTCGAATCGGATGTGGTCACTGCCATCAGCAACGGGGCTTTAACTTATCCGAGCGGCATCGCGAAAATTGGCGGAAAGGAAGTGCCGATCGATCTCAATGTCAGTCCGTCCCAGATCGACATGTTAAACGCTCTGCCGATTAAAAAAGTCGGCGGAACCGTCATTCAAGTAAGCGACGTGGCGCAGGTACGCGACGGCTACATGCCGCAGGAGAACATCGTACGGCAGGATGGTGTCCGCAGCACACTGCTGAGTGTTTTCAAGAATGGCAGCGCATCCACTCTCTCGGTCGCGGCAGGGGTTAAGCAGGCAATGGCAAACATTCTTAAGACCGTGACCAGCGACGTGCACGTGAAACAATTTGCCGATCAATCGCTCTTCGTGAGTGCCGCAGTTAGCGGTGTCGTCAGAGAAGGCGTGATCGCGGCTGCCTTGACCGCGCTAATGATTTTGCTCTTTCTCGGTTCGTGGAGGAGCACCCTCATTATCGCGGTTTCCATTCCGCTTTCGGTGCTGGCCTCTCTCGCCATTCTCAGCGCGCTAGGTCAGACGATCAATATTATGACTCTTGGCGGTTTAGCGCTCGCGGTCGGCATCCTCGTAGACGATGCGACAGTAACTATCGAAAACGTCGAGCGCCATCTGGCGACGGGCGAACCTTTGGAAGACGGCATCCTAAAGGGTGCGGGTGAAATTGCCTTGCCCGCCATGGTTTCCACGCTCTGCATCTGCATTGTCTTTGTCCCAATGTTTTCGCTGGCGGGCGTGGCACGCTACCTCTTTGTGCCTTTGGCCGAAGCGGTGGTGTTCGCAGTTCTCTCTTCCTACGCAATCTCGCGCACCCTGGTGCCGACCATGATTATGTTCTTCGAGCGCCATCACCAGAAACCAGCAGCCGGCCAACAAGAACATGTTCCACTTTGGGTGCGGCCGCTGGCTGCTTTGCAGCATGGTTTTGAAAATGCATTCAATCGTTTCAAGGACGCCTACAGCAATTTGTTAGGCTCGATCCTCGAGCGCAGGGTGACCTTCGCAGTCGGCTTCCTGGCTTTCTGCGTCTGCTCCTGGCTGCTCGTGCCATTCCTGGGTCAAAACTTCTTTCCCGCGGTCGATGCGGGAACGTTTCGGTTGCACGTGCGCGCTCCCACCGCCACGCGCATCGAGCAAACTGCCAAGTTGGTCGACGAAATCGAAACGAACATTCGCCGCCAAATTCCGGCCAAGGAGCTCGAGGGCATGATCGACAATATCGGACTTCCGGTTTCCGGCATCAACCTGAGCTACAACGACAGCGGCGTGGCTGGGCCAGCCGATGCCGACATACTAGTCTCATTACTATCCGGACATAAGCCGACAGCTGACTATGTGCGCAATTTGCGTCTTAGTCTTAACCGCGATTTCCCTGGCGTTACCTTCTACTTCCTTCCGGCTGACATTGTGACCGAAACCATTAACTTCGGGCTCCCCGCTCCCTACGACATTCAGGTTGTTGGGCGAGATCAAGCGGCTGACCAGCAAGTTGCCAATGCGATCGCCCAAAAAATTCGTGGCGTTCGCGGCGCCGTAGACGTGCGGGTTCAACAGCCTAACGACTTGCACCGGGTCATGTTCTCGGTCGATCGAACGAAGGCCATGCAGCTCGGGCTTTCGGAGAGAGATGTGGCCGGCTCAGTTCTGCTTGCTTTGAGCGGCAGCAGTCAGGTGACGCCAACTTACTGGCTCGACCCAGCCAAGGGGGTTCAATATCTCGTCAATGTTCGCGTGCCGGAACCTCAAACCACTACGCTCTCCGACCTAAAGTCGACGCCGATTAGCGCGTCCACTCCTGGTACGGGTAATGGTCAATTACTGGAAAACGTCGCCGCCGTTTCACGGACTACCAGTCAACCCATTTACTCGCATTACAACGTAATGCCGGTGGTCGATGTCTTCGGCAGCGTGGGCGCACGAGACCTGGGCGGTGTGCTTGCAGACATCAAACCCATTATTGCGGACGCTAAAAAAACGGCGCCGCCCGGCACCGATATCATTCTGCGCGGGCAAGCATCGACCATGAGCTCAAGCTTCACCGGATTGAGCATGGGAATGCTGATGTCGATTGCGCTGATTTATTTGCTACTCGTAGTCAACTTCCAGAGCTGGCTCGATCCATTCATTATTCTAACTGCCCTCACCGGCGCGTTGGCCGGTGTAATTTGGGGACTTCATATCACGAGCACAACGTTAAGCGTGCCGGCGATGATGGGTGCGATCATGTGCCTGGGCGTCGCCACAGCGAATTCTGTTTTGGTCGTGACCTTTGCGCGCAACCACCTCCAGGAAGGGATGGATCCGCTGAAAGCAGCATGGGAAGCCGGCACCGGCCGTTTGCGCCCAGTGATCATGACAGCGACGGCGATGGTCATCGGAATGTTACCGATGGCGCTTGGTCTCGGCGAAGGCGGCGAGCAGAACGCGCCGCTCGGCCGCGCGGTAATCGGCGGCCTCATACTCGCAACCGTGGCCACCCTCCTTTTTGTCCCCGTGGTATTCAGCCTCTTGCATCGCCAGGCAGTCGCCCCCGCTAAGGCAGAACCGAAAGAAAATGTCCCATCAACCGGCCTCGAGGAGGCCATTCCCGCAACCTAAACGCATCTCTATACATATGAGCACAACTACTTATTCTGGCGGCGTCGGCCTTACCTCCGATGAAAATAAAGCAGATCCCGTCCGGTCACGGCGGCGATTTCGTCGCATCATCATTGTCGGCGGCGCACTGCTCCTGATCGCATTGGTCGTAGGATTCATTCCTCAATGGCGGCAGCGGCAAACAGCCACGGCTGATACAAACCAGTTGGCGATCCCTACGGTGGGGGTCGTCACAGCTACTCTTACCACGCCGGGGAGTGGGCTTAACTTACCAGCTGAAGTCAAACCATGGCAGGAAGCCTCCATCTTTGCGCGAGCGAATGGATTCCTCAAAAGCTGGCTCGTAGACATCGGCGCACATGTCGAGAAAGACCAGTTACTCGCGGAGATCGACACACCTGATCTTGCTCAACAGCTCGCGCAGGCCCGTTCACAGGCAGCGCTGGCGCAAAAAAATTTGGAGCAGGCCAAAAGTACGAACGTCAAATGGCAGCAGCTATTTCATCAAGGCGTCGTCTCAGAGCTCGACTCCGAGAACATGGCTACCGCCCAGGCCACGAACCAGGCCAATACCGAGGCGTTTGCCGCCAATCTTCGATTTCTTGAACAGGAGGTGGCATTCCAACGGGTGACCGCGCCGTTCGCCGGCACGATCACGGCGCGCAACGTGAACGTCGGCGACCTGATCACCGCGAATAACACGAGCATCGAGATGTTTCATATCCAACAGACAGATCCGCTCCGTGTTTATTTCCGCGTGCCGCAGCCCGAGGCGCCGAACATCGCGGTCGGACAAACTTTCGATGTTCAGGTCGGGGCAGAAAGCGCAAAAACGTATTCCGGCAAAGTGGTCTCGACCTCGGAGGCGGTCTCGCCCGACTCCCGCACGATGCTTGTCCAATTACAGGTGGATAACTCGAAGAATGAGATCTTGCCTGGAAGTTACGCTACGGTTCGATTGCCGCAGAGCGCTTTAGGGAAGCTTCTTATCTTACCTGACAACACGCTCATATTTCGTGGAAAGAATCTGCAAATTGGAGTTGTAGATGCCAACGGCGTTGTCCAACTTCGCGACGTTAAAGTCGGCCGAGACTTCGGCGTCCAGTCCGAGATCCTGAGCGGCGTCACCGAATCAGACAAAGTGATCGTCAACCCATCCGACTCCCTTACCAGCGGGACAACGGTCCGTGTTTCCACGACGCCTGCTCCGTCCTCGACTCCAGCGGTAGCTAAGAAATAATCTTCGCATCGTTGCCTTAGCGCGTTAGGAGAAATCGTGGCAAAAAATTTCAAGGATCTTTCTGAACAGGAGATTTTGGCGCTGGCTATTTCTTCCGAGGAAACGGATGCGCGCATTTATGCCGATTTCGCCGCTGGATTGAAAACCGATTACCCGGCGACCGCTCAGATCTTTAAAGAGATGGAAGCAGAAGAGGATGAGCATCGCCGCAAACTGATTGAAAATTATCGTCGCCGCTTTGGAGAACACATCCCGCTAATCCGTCGCGAGGACGTGAAGGGCTTTGTGCACCGCAAACCGGTGTGGATGATCCGGCCGTTAGGAATCAAAACGGTTCGACGGCAGGCCGAGATTATGGAGACAGAAACTCAGCGCTTCTACGAGCGCGCGGCCAGTAAAGTCAGCGACGCCTCAACGCGAAAGTTACTCGGAGACCTGGCCGAGGCGGAGCGAAAGCATGTCACCCTTGCCGACGATCTTCAACGGGAGCAACTGACTCCCGAAGTTGAAGCGCAAGAGGAGAAAGCCCATCGCCGGTTGTTTGTCCTGCAAATTGTGCAGCCTGGGCTGGCCGGTCTTATGGACGGTTCGGTCTCGACCCTGGCGCCGGTTTTTGCGGCCGCGTTTGCGACCCACAATAGTCACGCCGCTTTCCTGGTTGGCCTCGCCGCTAGCGTTGGCGCGGGAATTTCGATGGGGTTCGCGGAGGCAGCTTCTGATGATGGTAGCCTGACCGGCCGTGGCAAACCACTGCTTCGTGGTTTCGTTTGCGGAGTAATGACGACAGCAGGAGGAATCGGTCACACGTTGCCATATCTGATTCCCGATTTTCGAAGCGCTACCGCAATTGCGGTTGTGATTGTGGCAATTGAACTCTTGCTCATCAGCTGGATCCGGAACCGGTATATGGACACACCATTTCTCCGCGCCGCTTTTCAAGTGATCGTCGGAGGAGTTTTGGTGTTCCTAGTTGGGATTTGGATCGGAAGCTCTTAACGGTTTGGGGCGCATTTACAAGTAATCATGAACGGGAAGTAACCGCCAAGGCTCGCTCTCCTTTTGTTTGGGGTTGAGAAGAACGGCGAGTGTAAGTCTGGCGCGTCTAAAGGCGCGCGAATAACGATCTGGTAAGCATTCATTCTCCGTTCGAGCCGTGTAGGTCCCGAGGCGAATGGCAAGACTTTGCGCGAATATCGCGGCCGTCGACAACGCACGCCGAATTATTAACTTTGTAGTTCGCAGGAATGCTCAAGCGCCTTGCACCCGATGGCAATACGACAACCGCAATCGGATCGAAAAAGAACTGCTTTCCTACGTGAACCGATACCGACCTCTCCCCACGCGGAGCGAGCATCGTCAAGGTGGAGCACAGCGGAGCGAGCAATACCTTTACGACGCGCAGCGAGCGATACAATCGCAAGTTGGCTCGTGTTGATCAGAAGAGAAAATTCAGCGAACGCGACTAGCAGAACGGATATGTGAACATTTTCGCGCGTGAAGCTCTGCGCACATCGATTGACGACGAACGATCGCGATCGCGCATGAATGAGGGCGTTTGGTCGCGCACTGATGCGGCTGCGCAAAGCAGCGGCATCCTCGAATCTGGGATGGCGCACGAAGTCTCCGGGGCGTGCGCAGGCACACGCACGGAGAAAGCCCCGGAGTCTTCGCGTTTGCCGAATCGTTTTAGATCCGGGCGCGCCTATGCTTTGTTTGTGCGGGATGATTGTGCGCCTCTTGAAACTGAAGGAGCGGCGAGACCGCCTTTGCCGTTGATGGCAAGGTTGCTTTGTCTGTTCATCGAAAGGTGCGTTGACTCAGAGGTTGCGCCGATCGGCGACACGCGGATCGCGGGTCCGTGGGCGCTGTACTGGTGTTTCACTTAGCTGCGTCTGGTGTCGCGGTTGGAGAGGCAGTTGAGGATGCGAAGTTTGTCGAAACAAATGCAGTTCGTCGGCGGGTTTGCGATCTCAACACCATCGCCTCCAAGATTGAATCGCTCACGTTGCCGTGGTGACGTTGAATGGTCGATCATCTCTGCGAGAAACCGCGCGATCGTCACGCAGCTTACAGTTACGTTGACCGTAGCGAGTTAGGCCCAATGATGCGCCCTTTTGCCGCAGCTCGCTGATGCCGTCCTTGAGTGGTATTAGCTTAGCAGTGACCGTTCGGTCGCGGCGGCGCGAATGCGCAGACGAACGTCCGTTGAACGTTGTGTGTGCGCTGCGATGTCAGCGGTGTTGCGCATCAGATCAGCGGCGGGTTAGCAGCGAGCCAGAAATTCCTTAGTGATGCTAAGGGGTAGGGCGTCCCTCCTAACAAAGCCCACGGATCCTTCTGTGGGCAAAGATGCGTTTGAGCTTTTTTTTGTCGCATGTTTCCGGCGCTTCTTTTGACGCAACATTGCTCCTGACTTGGTGCTCCGGCCAGCTTCGGTGCGGGAAATATGTGTGACATGCCAATCAGCGCGGAGAAAAACGAACTGCCATCCCCTAGCGTTGCATTTTTGCGTGATCTTTTGACGGTCGAGGAAGTAGCAGAGCGATTGAAAGTCGCTCCAAAGACAGTTCGAAAACTGTGCCTATCACGCCGCCTGACTGCGCTCCGCATCCAGCGTTCCTGGCGCATTCCGCTGGCGGCGCTGGATGAGTTTCTTCGAGAACGACTCATCCCTCGCGTCTGATCGAGCATCATTGGATGTCGAGCACGGTTGGATTCCGGGCCGTAGATCGAAGTAAGCTGCGGCGGTGGCTTCGTTCATCGGCCGACGATAGTGCCGGAAGATCACGTCGGGAGAGTTGCCCATTTCCAACGCAAGTGCATCGGCCGATTTCAGAATTGGCAGACGGTACGTGCCATACGAATGACGCAGGATGTCCATTTTCCACTCATCCATTCCAGCGGCTCTGTAGGCTTCGCGAAACTTGCGGCGCGAATAGTGAATCGCGCCGTCTCCGCCGCGAAACTGCATCAACCATTTGCCGAGGTTCGGCTGGATCGGAACGAGTCTATAACGGCGGGTCTTCGAATGTCGTGCCCTCACTTCGATTTGCATCGTGTCGAGATGAATATCGGGCCATTCGAGGTTCGCGGCCTCAGACGGACGTAAGCCGGCGAACGCGCAGATTGCAACGTAGGGCACAATCTCAGGCGCGCATTCGCTCAACAGATTACGCAATTCGTCCGGCGTAAGAATCGACACCTCGCCTTCGGGGTGCCGCCGAATTTTGATGTCCGCCGCAGGATTCGCGCGAAGATATCCCCGGCGGCGGCCGAATTCGAGCAACACGCTTACATTACGCCGGTACGACTCGCGAGACACGGTCCCGATGTTGAGGCTCCGAATCCAAGCCTCGATTTGAGCAACGGTCAGGTTGCACACGAGCGAATCATGAAGTGAATTGACGAAGCGGCCAAGTTTGCTGCGCAGATCCGCGAGATACTTCGGGCTCACATTGTCCTGTTGCTTGACCGACAGGAATTCCTCGAACAGCTCGTTCAGGGGGATCGACCTCTTGGTCTGGTCGAGGTACGCGAGGTAATGATGCACTGCGTCAAGCAAGCTCGCGTCGTGTCTCTCAAGCAGCCGGTAGCACTCGGACGCTTCAAGTTTCTTCCGGTCAGAAAGCCCGAGCGCCTGGCTGTGGTAGTCGCCAAGCTGCTTCGCGAGCCGCTCAACGTACGCTTTTGCAATCGATTCTTTCGCGAAGAACTTTTTTCGCGCCCCTTCGATGCGTTGCAGACGTGGCGGCACGCGCACCATCCAAGGAGCGTTTGGTGTGTAGTTCGTTTTGACGACTTTCAGAACGGCGCGCCTAGACATGCTGCACCTCCTTTGTGTCATCGATTGAAACAGTCGTGGAGAACGACTCTGCGCTTGATCGGGAGCGGAGTGCCGAGACCGTTTTAGTGGCAGTAAACGGCAGTGAACCTGCCTTCAGTTTTGTCGGGGCTGAGCGCTTTTGCTCAGTAAACGACTGTTGCGACGGAGCTTGTAATGGAGCCGGCAGTCGGATTCGAACCGACGACCTGCTGATTACAAATCAGCTGCTCTACCAACTGAGCTATGCCGGCATTTACGAGGGAAAACTCCTCTCTTTCACAGCGCTTTCAAGGCCGATTGTATACGCCATTTGTATACGGTGGCATAAAACCATGACCAAGCGCGCAATTCGATCCGGGTGCCACAGGGCGCCACTGTCCGCGTTCTCATTCAGCAGGCAAGCTGATTCATTGACGCGCCTGCGCGACTCACGCGCAGTTTTTAGGCGCGTGCTCCGGCCGTCGAGCAACTCGCCCACGGCTTTTTGGAAGCATGGCGAAGCGCTGCGCCATGTCCGACACAAAAGAAATCCTTTGGGAGAGCACAACCGTTCAGAACTTGATCCGCCATCGACCATCCGGAACGTATTTCGGACGTTTCAGAGTTGGCGGAAAGTTGATTGACACCGTGCGCAAAGGTCGGGGGCAACCGATCGATCCTTTGGTGCACCTACCTCACAGGCTGAAGTCTTTGACTGATAGCTTCTGCAAACTTCTGGGCCACCGGGATGGGACGCATGTAGATAATGATGTGATCGATCTTGCCAGCTTTGTTGAGGTGGACCTGATCGATCGCCTGAAGCTTCTCGCCTCCGAGCTCGCCCTCAAAGCCAAGAAAATACCAATTCTTCCCTGGCAGCCCGATTGGCTTTCGCAAGACCGACATCGTCGTTGCCCATGCGCAATTATCCGCGTGGATGAGCAAAGATTGCAATCGAGGCGATCGCGAAAATTACAGGAACGATTACTCGGCAGTAGCGATCGATCTTCTTCGCTCGCTCGATCTGCTGTTTGTTATCGAGAATTGTCGTGACCAAAACTTCGATCAACGAAAAGAACACGAGCAACGTGCTGACCAGGAAAAAAACGTCGAGCCGCGTCATGTAAGGCAACCGAGGCAGTTGGGTGTCGACGGTAAAACGGTACGCGATGAGCGTGAGCATTGACGTCACAGCGATGCTGAACTGAGTGTTCGAGTTCGTCGGATCAGTCCAGAAAACGCACCATGACATCATCACGATCAAGACGAGGGGGAAAATCACTTTCAGAATGTAATTCTGCACGTTTCGCGTGGCCGTGAATTCGAAAGCGTAACCTGAATACTCGAAGCCCGGCGCGAGCGCATAGCTGAGCGACTTAGTGTTCCAGTTTTCGATCGCCCAATCCGGTAGCGTGATCGACGGCGCGATACCGCCAGCTTGTTTGAGCCCGTTATCGATCCAATCCTGGTCCGGCACAAACGTCACTTCGTTAGGCCGATAGCGGACGGCGACAAGCTGGACGCGAAGAGTTTGCCGATCGAACGGGAACGATCGCAACCGCAATGGCTGAGAAAACGCTCCGGCATAACGCTGGCGATAAGTCACTCTTCCATTAGGCTCGACCTCGACCAAGTCCGGGAACTTGCGACTCACCGAGTTTGTTTCATTCACGACGGCGATCCGCGGATGCCAAACCTGTTCGAGCGGGTAACGCACGATTCCGTTTCCGGTGTGAGCAAATCGCGGGTCCTTCCAGCGTAGCACGATGGCGATCTCAGCGGTGAAGTTTTGCTGCGCGCTATCAATGCCAGTGATGTCCACCATCCAGATTCCGATGGAAACTCGCGTTGGGCCGTCATCCACCCCCGGCCGCTCAATCACGGCGGGCGCCTCGGCGCCGCGCGCGAGTTGGATGAAGATCAAAAAAATAACAAGCAACGGGAAATGGATTCGCTTCATGAAATCGCTACCGGGAATCGGCCAGATTCAGTTTGAGAATCCGATCAACTTCTTGAATCGCCTGCGGGTTGTATTGCGCGC
>WNFT01003326.1_pt1 | contig 13885 bp, 19 predicted proteins | sample 5400191 | NCBI WGS metagenome assembly WNFT01 (sample SAMN13153359, study PRJNA577476) | soil metagenome | isolation source: 80 cm saprolite under Madrone tree | place: USA:California | collected 2016-06-14
GCTTGACCGCGGCCGCGTCCAACAGGTCCTCGCGATCCTCGGTTCCCTCCGCCGGCACCTCGAGCGAGAGCACTCGATAGACGTACTCCCCCGGCGCGCGCAGCGGCTCGCGGCTGGTCGCCAGCACGCGGGCGTACGGGTTGGCGCGCAGCAGCGCCTCGGCCATGCGCGCCGCCGCCTCGATCACGTGCTCGCAATTGTCCAGCACGAGCAAGAGGCGCTTCGCGGCGAGCGCCGACGCCACCCGCTCAGGCGACTCCGCGGCGGCAGGGATCGTGAGCCCGAGCGCGACCGCGACGGTGACCGGCACCAGGCCGGGATCCGACAGCGGCGCGAGCTCGGCGACCCACACCCCGTCGGTGAAGCCAGGTAGCTCCTGGCGCGCGACCTCCAGGGCCAGCCGCGTCTTGCCGATGCCGCCGGCCCCGATCAGCGTGACGAGCCGGTGGACCCCCAGCAGCCCCGTCACCTCCGCGAGCGCCGTCGCTCGGCCGATCAGCTCCGAGGTCGGCGCCGGCAGGTTCGTCGGGGGCGCGGTCCCCAGCAGCGCCGTCGACCGGGCGGACAGACGATCGGCGATCGGGGCCGGCGCGACGTCCCCGCTGGCGGGGCCGGACCCCTCGGCCCGGTCTGGGCGAGTGGCCCGCGAGCGCAGGATCTCCTGGTACAGTTGGGTGGTTTCCGCCTCGGGCGGCGTGCTGAGCTCCCGCTTCAGCGCGTCCACGCACAGCTGGTACTGGCGCAGCGCAGCCTCCCGGCGCCCGAGCCTCGCATAGAGCCGCATGACCGCACGGTGGACGGGCTCCTGCAGCGGGTCCAGCGCGAGGAGACGGAGGCCGGTCTGGACGGCCGGCTCGGCGGCGCCGGCCGCCTGCTGATGGGTGAGCAGGCGCCCCAGGGCCCGGATGGCCAGCTCGTGCAGCCGCTCCCGCTCGGACGTGAGCCATTCCTCGAACGGACGCTCGGCCAGCGTCAGCCCGGCCAGCAGGTCGCCGCGGTAGAGGCCGGCGATCTGCTCGAGGGCCTCGGGGCGGCCATCGGCGACCAGCCGCTCGAACCGCGCCACGTCTACGTCCACGACCCCAGGGTCCAGGGCCACGCTCGGGCCATCGAGAATCATCCCGGACCGGGCCGTCTTGGGCAGGGCCTTCCGGATTCTCGAGAGGGCGTGGCGCAGGTTGCCCCGAGCCTGGGCGTCCGCCATGTCTCCCCACAGGAGGGCCGCGAGCTTCTCGCGCGGGTGGGCCTGGCCGGGCGGGAGAGCCAGGTACGCCAGGAGGGCCTGGGCCTTCTTGGTGGGGAGAACGAGCGCCCGGCCGGGGTCGAGCTGTGCGTGAAATCCGCCCAGAACCGTAACCTTGAGGCGCACCTCCGACTTCAACGTTCCTCCCAGACTGTCGGCAAGAAGCGCCGCTGAGTATGACATAGCCACCCCACCCCCTCCACCCAGCCCCCGCCCGCTCACGCCATTTTTCACGGTGCCGGGCACGATTCGGGCACGGACGCCCGCGTACAACGGCCACGAGAGAACAGGCATGGGGAATGACCAAGGACGCGAGCGGATGGAGCCGCCAGAGCATCTTGGCGAGTACACGACCCTCATCGTTCGGATCCGACAAGACGACGCCGGACGGCTGAACGGTGTGGTGGAGCGCGCGCGGACGGGAGAAAAGGTCCGGTTCCACGGCCTCGAGACCCTGAGCCGCGCCGTCGCCTCGCTGCTCTCGAGCACCGTCGAAGGGAGTTGACGACGATGACGACACGGGGAACGAGTTCGGACGGCCACGCCCTGCCAGGATCCAAATTCAGGCGAGTGGCCCAATACATCCAGCAGAACCTCGACAAAGACCTCTCGCTCGCCGAGCTCGCGGCCGTGGTCTACATGAGTCCCTACCACTTTGCGCGCCTCTTCAAGGACAACACCGGGGTGCCGCCCCACCGATTCGTGGTCCGGCAACGGATCGCCCGCGCCCGCGGCGTCCTGGCCACGCCGGAGCTGTCGATCGCCCAGGTCTCGCGGATGGTCGGATTCCGAACCCCGAGTCACTTCACCACGGTGTTCCGGCGCGTCCTGGGCATCACGCCCGGAGCCTACCGAGCGGCGGCACTGCGAGCAGACCAGTCCGGCGGAGAAGGAGGGTGAGATGAATGGCACGGCGATCGTGGTGGAACGGACCGATCAGGAGCCCGGGGTGGCCGAGCCGCGTCCGCGCGTCCCTCGACCGACCATCGATCCGGACGCCGCCCTCGTAGAGCAGCTGCGCCGAGAGGACCCGGGGGCGGCCGAGGCCCTCGTGGGTGCCTACGGGGATCGCGTCTACCGCCTGGCCAGTCGTATCACCGGCCACCCGTCGGACGCCGAGGAGGTGGTGCAAGACGCGCTGTGGACGGTCGTCCGCAAGATCGACACCTTTCGCGGGGAGTCGGCCTTCGGGTCGTGGCTCTACCGGATCGCCGCGAACGCCGCCTACCAGAAGGTCCGCGGGCGGCGGCGCCGCCCGGACGTCCCACTCGACGACGTGCTGCCATCCTTCCACGACGACGGTCACCACGCGGCCTCGATCGTCGATTGGTCGCCGACGGTGGATGATCCCTCTCGCCAGGCCGATCTGCGACTCGCGCTCACCGCGGCGTTGGACGCCCTCCCGGAGGACTATCGCGCCGCCGTCGTCCTTCGCGACATCGAAGAATGCTCGATCGCCGACGTGGCGGAGATATTGGGGCTCAGCGTCGCGAACGCGAAGAGTCGCGTGCATCGTGCCCGCTTGTTCTTGCGACAGCACCTCACCGTGTCCCTGGGCGACGAGCAGGGAGTCAGCGCATGAACGCACCGCGCCACGAGGTCGTGGCGGAGGAGACTGGGCGGAGTCACGTCCCGTGACGGGTGGACGGAATGCGTGGAGCCCTGCGGATGCCCCGCGCAACGTCGACCGCGCCGACGCTGATCGGAGTTCGAGGCCCCGTGCCCGGGTGTCGGGGCCTTGCTGAAACGACCGCGGCGGGCGGCCGGCACATCCGCGACGCCATCTCAAGAGTCAGTCATCGGCTCATGGTACGCGGGCGGCTCGATTGAGAGCACCGAGGACGATGCGACTTCGCCAGCGGAGCGATCGACCTCGGACTCACCGCACGCGGGTGTGGCGTTCACAGGCCAACCGCCCACGGAGCGACGCTGATAGCGCTCAGCAAATCTGCGGGCTAGTGCTCGAGCCGGCCCGCAGCATGAGTGGGAGATGGCGCGGCGCACTACTTCGGGTCGTTGGTCTTTACGCGGGTTTGCAGGTGCTTGTCAATTCGTTTTGGCATCTGACCCAGACGGCTTGAGCAGATCGTTCAGCTGCCTTAGTGCTTCGGCGTCCTCGGGGCTGACTGTCGTGGCCTTGCACCGGGGATCAGTCCGTTGCAAAGCGCCACTCATGGCGCGCGTAAGCGGAATTGGAGCGCAGCCGTGGTCCGATTCACACACGAAATCCCACTGCGGACGGGCTTGAATGTGGCAACCAAAGCAGTTCCCTCCAAAGCGATTGACTACCTCCGCAAATCCCCTTTTTCGAATTTGCGTTCCGTCCTTGGAGACGTCTAGCTCGAAGAACTCCCAGTCATGGGTTACGGGGTTGAAGCCTTTGTCCCGCTTCACCATGGCCTCACCCGGAACCAACTGTATGACGGAGCCCGCTGGATAAGTACCTCCCGTCGCCGAATCGGCAACTGCCAACGTCGCGTCGAGGTTTCCCAGCAAGTTGTCGACGTAAAAGTGACGCACGTGGGTCATCTCCGTAATACATCGAAATGACTTCGCGTCAGCGTGGACTTTGCCTTCGACAGCGCTCTCCTCTGCGGTGCTACGGCCCGCACACAGTAAGAACAGGGTTCCGCACAAGAGGGCGGGAATGTGGTCCTTCCACATGTTGTATGGCGGCTCGATCCTCAAACGGGGTCTCCAATATGGCGGCATGTCTTCCCTCCCTCGTGCCGTTGAAACGTCCTTTCGCCACGTTGACCGACATCATCTCGCAGGCGCACGTACCATTGGCAGCTCCGTCCTTGTAACTGTGGCTACTCCACGTGTCCTTTTCAGAGACACCGCCGCCGCCTCGGCCCGGGTGGGGTGCCACGCGAGACCCTCGACGTGCGCCACGATCTGCGGGAAGAGGGGCCGTGTCAAGTGGCTCTCGACCCCAATCCGGCCATTCGTGCTCGGTGACAGGGACGGTTCCCGCGGCACCGGCGCCGTTGATTTCGCAGGTCTCTCGGGTCTCCTGACGCTGCCTCCCCGCCTCGCGCCGGCTGGATTCGAATCTGCGCGCGAAACGTGGCTGGTGTTCTCTCCTACACCCGCCTAACCCGCCTCGATGGCTCTCTGGGCTTCGGCGACCGTGATCATCAGCGTCATGGGGTCCATTGGGGACCCAACGAATCCGTGGCAGCGGCGGCAACGCGGTTGTACGAATATTTCCACGAGCCGCCGCCGGATCGCTTGGCTATGGTCGGCTGCCTCAATGCTGAAGTTGCCAATCAGAGAGCCGTTTCGCATCTCAGCCTTCTTCAGGAAACGGATCTGTAGGTCCAGCCATGCTCGAAGCCGATCTAGCGGTGGTAGTGAGTCGTTACGGAGCGTCTTCCGAATGCCTTCACGCACCTGGGCGAAGCAGAGGTCGAGAATCTCCAGACCAAAAGCTTCTTTCGAGGCGAAGTGATTGGTGAACGATCCCGGCGGAACTCCTGCAGCTTGAACAACGTCGCGGACGCTCGCCCCGCAAAATCCGCGCTCCAGAACGACGCCCAGGCCTTCGGTCAGGATCGTTTCACGATGGGATGACTTAGGCATTGCTTAACTATGCCGCTCCGCATCTACGCGAGAGTCAAGCTTCAGCTGGGCACAGTCGATGCTCTCCAACTCGCGATAATACCATCGTCACAATATCGCAACCTGACGCTCGTTCAGCTTGAATCGACGGAGCCGAGACGGGCATGTACATATACGGACGTACGTATTATACTGTCCACCGGGCCAAGGAGGAGGACTGAGATGAGCATCCCGGTCGTCCGCAACGGACATACGGTCTTCTCCCTAGCGCGGCAGCCCTTCTGATCTCGTGTCGACAGCATGGAGAACACCGGAAGTTCGGTGCTGAGCCCCCGGCGGTCTCGGGACGCTGGAGAGCCGTTCGAGCCGGCGACACGGTGTTCCAGGGCACTGCCTCACCTGAACGACACTTCGATGAGGCGGCGGAATCTTTGGCCCACAGGAACCACAACCCGGAATCTCGAGGAGGATATGACTCGGACCAAGGAGTCGCAAAACAAAGCCCTTGTCCTCGAAGCCTTCGATACCCTCTTCAACAAGAGAGACTATGTGGCGGCTGAGCGCTACTGGTCTCCCCACTACATCCAGCACAGCGCTCATATCAAGCCCGGCCGCGATGGTCTCTTCGATCTGGTCAAGAGTGTCCCGGCGACGCTGAAATATGAGCATGGCGTGATCGTCGCCGACGGGGACTTCGTGATCGTCCATGGACGTTTCTTGGGGAATGGCCGGCCAAAGAACTGGATCGCGGCGGACATCCTCCGCATCGTCGACGGAGTTCTCGTCGAACACTGGGATGTTCTTCAGGACGAGGCTTCGCAAGCGGAATCCAAGAGTGGTCTACCTATGTTCGGAGGCACATTTGCCGAGTGATACCGGGACTAACCCGAGCCCGATCTTCACATCACGGTTCGCGGAGAGTTGCGAGGCGGGCAACGCGACCACGAGGGCCAAAGCGCGCCTAGATCGTTAATCGCACACGGGTCTATCCAAGACTCCGACCAAGGAGGAACACCATGAAGTGGCTCGCTCAACTCGTCGCCGCCGCCGCCTTGCTCACAACCCCGTTGGCCATCTCGGCACAGAGCCTCACAGAGGCACAAGCGCGCGGCGTGATTGCCCCCTGGTACGGTCTATTCAACCAACCGGTCCAGGGCGACATGAAGACGCTACAAGAACAAGTCCTCACCGGGGACTACGAGTCTTGCTGGGGCTATTTGACCGGCGAATGCTGGGGCCGTGATGCTTCGATCAAAGTGGTCGGAGGCTTTGCCAAATCCATCCCCGACATGAAGTTCGACGTCAAGGAAGTCATCGTCGCCGGGGATCGTGTAATCGTACGCGGTGAGGTGACTGGAACACCTGCCGGGGATCTCTTCGGTGTGCCCCATAGCGGCAAGAGCTTTAGGATCATGGCAATCGATATTCAGACGATCAGAGACGGCAAGATCGCTAGAACCTACCATGTCGAAAACTGGCTTAGTGCTTTGGGGCAGCTTCGCGTCAAGTAACCGCGAGCAGATGTGGCCAGCCTGTTCGCGGCAACATAGGCAGCGGTGAGGTGAGCGTGACCGGACCGCGGCGCAGCCGAATCTGGTCGGTCGCACCGCGATTGTGGGCCCGCCATCTTCACGTTCGCTGGCTGTTCTTCTTGGTGCCGGGCCCTTACACCCTAGCGACCGCGCCGGCGCCGCCGTCGCGCCGCAGTTCTTCCCGGTGATGCCGGTGTGCCCTGCCCCGGCTTCTTGCCGAAGCCACGGCTGCACTCGTTGCAGAATCTTTGCGCCTCATCCTTGAGTTCTCGCTTGCAGGTTCCGCACCTGACCATGGCCGTCCTCCATCACGCAACGTTAGCCAAAACCTCGCCCGCGATCCTACCACTGCCTCGCATCGTCACCTAGACTAGACCGTCGGCAATAGCTCGCACTCATGTACACTACCTTTGCCCTGGGAGTCCGGCTTCCGATTCCCAGCAAGCGACGGCTCTGTCCCGCTACCCGGGACCGCTCCGGATGAGCGCGGGGTCCCAGACTGGAAATTCCCGAGCTCTTTCTCCGCCCATTTTCGGCGCCTTGCCTTGGTCCGTAATGTTCGCGAGGAGGGCCGGCGTCAAGCGTGAGCAGGAGGTGGCCTCCGGCCGACTCTTGACCGGAGGCTCGCGCTTCTCCTCTATGATATATAGCTGATATATACCTTATATCATGATACTTTCCCGTGAGTCAAGCGAGACCGGGGAGAGGAGGGCGGGTCGTGCATTTCGAAATGTTCGCGACATCGGCTCTCGTCGGGCTGATTGCCGGCCGGCTGGCCACGAGCCCCACGAAGGACGGAGAGTACGGGCTGCAGGCGGAGATGATCCTCGAAGCCCGGTTGCCTGCGTGCCCCGGCCTGAGAAATGTCAGGGCCCGCACCGTGGCCAACTGGCTCCGGACATTTACGACCCCCACCATGGCCCTCCCGCCCCTTCGGGCCAGCTGGGAGCCCTTGTGGGCGGCTACACCCGCCTTCTCCGGCCCGTGTAGATCTCGCGGAGCTCCTTCTCCGCCCAGGCGATGGACTGGTCCATCGTCAGCTTATCGATCACGTACTGCGTGGACATGTCGGGAATGATGTAGAGGTCGAGCGCCCGCTGGGACGCGGCGGCTGGAAGCTGGAGAACCTCGCTGGAAAACGTCTGCTCGATGGAAGGGTTTGGCCGCACACGCGCGGCGACACCATGTGCGCCAGCGCCACTCGAATGCTCGGGCTTCGCTACCGGACGTGCCATGATTTTCCAGTGAAGAGAAAGGCGATGAGGACGGCGAACTGAACAACGAGCACAAACCAATATGTTTTCGGCCTGTCCCCTCGAGTAATGCGTGGATGCCACCATGTGCCCAGTGCCTGTCCAGACATGAGTTGCCAAAGCCAGACCCCACTAAAGAACAAGGCAACCAAGTAGTAGGTGGTGGTGCTCACGATTTACCTGGGACCTAACGCGCCGGGTGAGCGGCCGGCGAAGCCGGTCCGCTCCAGTCGGCAGTTAGACGTGCCATCAGTCGCTTCCCACGCCCTGTCCTGCATCGTGATGATCCCGACGAGTTCGCCGAAATCGCGCAGACTCCAACCAGTCTCGTGCCTCCCGTCCGGAATGTCTCTCAAACGGTAGCACGCCGCGTCTCGGATCGGCGACAGGACCAGCGTCTCGACGCGGTCAAGGACTTGACCACGCGCGATCGGGAGGGGGCGGAAATCCTGCCCGCGAAACGTGGCTGGTTTTCTGTCCTGCACCCCGCTTAACCCGCCCCGATGGCTCTCTTTGCATCGGCGACGGTGATCATCAGCGTCATGGGGTCGATTGGGGACTCGACGAACCCATGGCGCTCGTAAAACCGCTTGGCGTCCTCCGAGATCGCGCGCACGAGGATGGCGCGAATTCCACCGACCGCGGCGGCTTGCAGCGTTCGCCGAACCGCGTCGCGCAATAGGCCGCCACCGAGCCCGCGGTCCTGATACGCCCGGTCCACCGCGAGGCGGCCCAGCACCATGACCGGCTCGGGGTCAGGCATGTTCCGCCGGACGCGGCCGGTCGCCGCGGCCTGCGCCACACCGCCGGTCGCGAGCGCGTAGTATCCGACGACTCGGCCGCCCGCACAGACCACGTACGTGCGGGATGCGCCCGCTGGTTCGTTGGCGAGGGCGCGTCGCTTCAGCCAGTCGTCAAGCGCGGGGACTCCGGAATCGAAGGCGGCAACGTTGTGCTCGAGCGTGAGATGTTCTGGCGCGCTGATCTCCTCAGCGCAGCCGGTCATCGCTCCCAGGGCGCCTTCGAGGCCAGGAGACGGCGCAGCTTGGGATTGTCCGCCGGCGGCCTATCGAGAGCGGCCGCAAAGCGCTTGTACGCCTTCTCATCTACCAGGAAGAATCGGCGGTCGAGCAGCACGGCGTCCGCTTCGCGACAGGCCACCTCGAGCATGAAATCGGACCGGTTCTTACCGAGTGTCTCGGCCGCTCGGTCGATCAGGGCGCGCTGCCGCTGGTTGGCGCGCAGGTTGATCGTAACGTCGCGGGGCTGGCGCTCTCTTACCCGGGTGCTGGCCATCGCTTGTCCCCTGTTTGCCTCGTATCAACCGCAAATATTGTACTCACAACAAACATACACTGCCGTGTGGACATCGTCAATACGTGCTGGAAGGACACGGCTGGCGCCGCACGATCTCGCGAAAGTCGTGAACCTGTTCGACCAGAACGGAGGTGGCGGGCAGTAGGGGTTTCCGTCCCCCCAGGGGCGGGACGGAAATCTTTCGCGGAAAACTCCACCGAAGTCAACTTGGTGGCCCCAACGGGATTCGAACCCGTGTTTGAATCACGATCACGTTTTCGCCAGCTTCATCAGCGACTTGCCCGTCGCCTTCTCCCTTTGGAGAGGACGCGACTAAAACACGCCGCCTCTTGAGCCGAGCTTCGCGAGAATCCTTGCCAGGAACCTAAGACCGTGACATCTTTTCCCGAAAGCGAAGCGGCTCGCCACCTTACGGACGAGCCCTTTCAAGTTGCGGGAAGGGGGTGACCGCAGATGTCTCTGATGTGTTCGATCGCAGCATGTAAGGCGAAGGCGGGGATGTGCACGCATGAGAAGGTGACGTCGGGTGTGATCGCGCTGCTCGTCGTTGGCTTTGTCGTGGCGAAAGGCTCTAGCTTCTTCTAGAGGGATCGGCCGGGGCCGCGGGAGACGCCAGATCGAAAGCGTCAACGAAGGAGTACACCGGAGGAGGTCATTCAGCTGCGCGATTAGGGCCGTCGGATGCTGCGGCTGTGCACGCGCAGCAGGTCCACGACCAGATCGCCACAGCGGGCGCTCAAGGTCTCCGATCTCGTCGACCGCCTCTTCAGATCGGGGACGCTCCCGATCCCGCAGACCGTCCATGTCTTTAACTGGCTCGCCGACGGGCCCCGTCGGGGCCTCGATCGTACACATGGCCTGATCCGGCCGCGCTGGTGTGGCAGCGGCGACGGCCGGACCGTGACGGAGCTGCTGGAGGCGGGGCTCCATCTCGACTGCCGCGAGGACGTCATGAAAGGCATGCCCGAGATGCTCGACGAGATCCAGGTCGAGGGGACCTTCCCCGACGGAACCAAGCTCGTAACGATCCACCGGCCTCTACGATGACCGGGCGTGTGAAGCGGAGAAGGCGCGGGCCCGGCAAGCCCGCCGCGAAGCGCAGCGCGCCGCCCGCGCGGCCCCGCATGGTGCCGGGCGAATACCTCCTCGCGGAGGGCGACATTGTCGCCAACGCGAACCGGCAGACGGTCGTGCTGGCGGTCGCCAACACCGGCGACCGCCCGATCCAGGTGGGATCCCACTTCCACTTCTACGAGGTGAACCGCGCGCTCCGCTTCGACCGGCCGAAGGCGTTCGGCATGCGGCTCAACATTCCCGCCGGGACCGCGGTGCGGTTCGAGCCGGGCGACGAGAAGCGGGTGACCCTGGTCGAGATCGGCGGTGCCCGGCAGGTGTGGGGGCTCAACGGGCTCACGAACGGCGCGGCGGTGCCCGACCTCGGACGCCTGCGGGAGTGGGAGGCAGGGCGGTGACGCTCCGGCTCATTTGAGGTGAGATGATCGGGCCAGCCGCGGCCCGCGGCAAGTCGCCGCGGCGCGGCCGGCCCCATGAGGCGAGAGCCGTGGTGGGCGGGTGACCCCGTCGGGGTTACCTCGTGATCACCCCGCATGCGATGCGGGCGCCGGCGTTGCCGGCAGGATCCGTCGTCTCGTCATCGGCGTGCTCGTGGATCACGAGCGCCGTGCCGGTGGGCGGGAAGAGGGAGTGCGAGTCCGCATCCGACCCGAACGTCACGTCACGAGCGATCATCTCCACGTCCGCGGAGCCGTCCGACTTCACCACGATGTTCGGCAGGTCGCCGAGGTGCGGGCCCTCCGGGTTCTTGAGGCCGTGCTTCCGGACCGCGGGATTGAAGTGGCCCCCGGCCGAGGTGAAGGCCGGCGGATCACAGCGGCCGATGGCGTGGATGTGGAGCCCGTGGGGTCCGGGCAGGAGTTTAGCGAGCCGCAGGACGATTCGCACGCCGTCCGGATCGTCGGTCAGCGTCGCCGTGCCGACCGCCTCCCCCTTGGCGTTGCGGAGATCCGCCCGTGCCGCCTGAGCGCGCGCCGGCGCCGGCATGATCAGCGCCAGCAGGAAGAGCCCCGCCAGGAGAGCGGCCGTGAGTCGTCCCGAAGTTCCGCGCGTCATCGACATTCCTCCTCGAGTCCGTATTCGCGCAGCCAGACATCGTACGTAGGATGTCCGGTGTCGAACCCGCTGTTCACAGGATCAGTCCGGGCGGAAAAAGCTCAGCGGGCGACGGTGTGTAAGTCGCGGCTTCGTCGAAGTATAGTTCAGCTCCGGCCCCGGGGAGAGGCGCCAGGCGCGTGCGAGCGTAGGATCCCTCCCCCTTGGATGCCGGCGAACCGTCCGCTTCACGCAGGTAGCGCAACGCTCAGGACGAGCAGCACGACGGCGATGACCTTGCCCGCGACCCTGGCTAGTTCCGACGTTCCCACAGGCGTTCCCACTCTTCGAGAGCCTCCCGGAACTCCTCTAGCTCCCGCTTGCGCCATCGCTTGAAGTTGTCCGTCGTGATCAGTACGCCCGTGCGCTTGTAGGCATGGATGTAGGCCGGATCAGCGCCCGCATGCCTGAGAGCGTCGACGACCATCCCATCCAACTGGGCGTCAGCCATCGGGCGCGGCTGATCCGCCTCGGGGTCGAAGAACAGAGGATCCTCCGGGCCGGGATCACGCCCGAACTTCTGCCGGAACGCTTCTAGCTGCTCCTTGAGCGCCCGCATCAGTTCCGCGTCGAGGCGAATCGCCCGCAACTTCCTGCTTCCCCTGCGCCGTCCCATCTCGCCGCCCGTCTGTTACCGCGCCGAGCGTATGCCGCATTCCAGCTCGACGCAAGCCCCAGCCTTGGTCGACCTCGAGGGTGTGCCCGTTGAGACACCGGCGGACCGCCCCGTCCCCGGGGCCGAGGCCCTCTGTTATCGCCCCTGTTACCAGGGGAAAGGACGCGAAACGCTTGGCAGCTCGACTCGGGCTCGGCTGCCGGTCTCGCGCCCCACGCGTACACGCCGATCCGACTCGCCGACCGAATTCGCACCGCCGCGGCGGTGATCGAGGGAGAGCGCAAACACATCACGGTGCTGTTCGCAGACCTCAGAAATTCGATGGAGCTTCACGCCGCGAGCGCCGCGATCGGGGTGGCCACCGCGCAGCTCTATCCGACCATCACGCTGTCGGCGTCCTGGACGTTGCAGACGGCGACGGCGGGAGTGCTGTTCGACACGTCGAGCTTCATCTCGAACTTGACGGCGGGTCTCACCACCCCCCTCTTCCATGGTGGCGCTCTCGAGGCCCAGCGGCGGGCGGCCATCGACGCGTTTGACGCACAACTCGGCGACTACCGGCAAACCGTGCTCCAGGCCTTCGGGCAGGTCGCGGACGTGCTCCGAGCGCTCCAGCACGACGCCCGCGCTGCTCCGCGCCGAGCGCACGGCCCTGACGACGTCGACGGCGTCGTCGACGCTCGCGCAGGACGCCTATGCGGCGGGTTGCGGGAGGCACTGAGCTCGGGCGCGTCGCGATAACGTCCACGCGTGCTCTCCCTGCCCGCCCAGGGGTCGTAGCCAGTGACGTGGAAGTTGTCCCCGGATCGTAGGTTTGGATGAGGGCGAGGTCGGCGCCGCCGCGTGCCTTCCGTCTGTCGGCAGGGACTCGGGCCTTCCCGAGGCCGACGACGTGCGTGCAGAACTCGGCATCGTGACCTGCTGCGAGCGCCGCCCACGGGGGAGGAGCCGCGGCGCTGGAGGAAGACTCCTGTAGTGGGCGGCGCCACGGTTCGATCGGTCGACCCGCCGCCGGCAGGAGGTCGCGCTGAGTGACTCGGCACCAGGCGCCGCTCGCCCTCGAAGGCGAAGGAGCCCGCAGCAAAGCGTCCTTCCGTTCGCGACGTCATCCTCGCAGGCGGCGGCGACGAGGCGGGGGCGACCTGCAGTCGCGTCGATCCTCGCTGTCGCCACGGTCATCAACGGCATCCTAGCCTGGCTCCCCGGGCTTGGGGCGGTCGCCGCGTGGGGCGGCGGCGGTTGGGACATCGAGGCGACCCGGGATGGGCTGCGGTTCGGGCTCAACGTGCTGGCGACTGCGTGACTGAACACAAGCGGGCGCTCGCCGGCCCGGCCAGGCGTCTCAGTGAGACGGCGCTGTCTCAACTCCCGGCGTGAGACGTCTCGCGTCGCATCCACGTCGTCGATAACGCCGCCCCCACAGGGCGCCTAGGCTAAACGTCCAGATCGCCGATGGCCTGGATTGGTTCATCAATATGCGCCCTGAGCACCTTCTCGACGGCGTCCAGTGTCGGTGGTTCGTCGCATTCGAGACGGACGACAACTTCTCGCCCCCCGTCTCGATGACGAGTGACAAGCGCTTGGCTATCCCTCCTCACGCCTTGAGCACGCCATCACCGGGGCGCACGAAGGTAGTGCCAACATCCGCCAGCACTTGCGGCGGCCACACCGAAAGGACGGCCTTGCCAGATGTGCGTTTCAGGTCGTGAACCTTCATGCAGCGCTCCTTCGGTGGACGTTGACCACGCCTTCGATGACTGCAGCTCCCGACGGCCCGTGAAGGCGGCGCCAAGGAACCCTGCCGCGTGCGCGGCAACCTGTCTACCGAGGCGAGCCGGGGTACCGCCGACTGCTACGTGGCGCGTCCAGCCCGAGCGGACTCTACGCCTTTTTCTTCCACGGCGCCAGTGGCGCCTTGCGGTCGATGTTGCGAGGCGGGCTGAACGGTGACCACGTTTTTATCGTTCGCCAAACGATGAAGGAACGTCAGGCGACCTCGACGTCCGCGCAGAACTCATCCTTGCGCTCGACGGGCAGCAGCCGGGGCGGAATGCGGCCCCGGTGCAGCAGATCGCACATGCGCCGGTTGTTCTCGGCCCAGCCGTCATCGTCGTCCTCAGCGTGGTGAGCGCACGCTCTACCTCGAATTCGGTCCAGGGGAAGTCCCATGCCGGATAATCGGAGGAGAGCC
>WNFT01003636.1_pt1 | contig 13885 bp, 14 predicted proteins | sample 5400191 | NCBI WGS metagenome assembly WNFT01 (sample SAMN13153359, study PRJNA577476) | soil metagenome | isolation source: 80 cm saprolite under Madrone tree | place: USA:California | collected 2016-06-14
CCCGGCAGTTCTTATGGAGCAAGGCGTCTCCTTGCAAGCCCTTTGTCGAGGGGGCTTAGACAGAGTTTAACATATAAGGAGTAGTTTCTATGTGCTCGACAGTAGGGATCGTCACCGAGTTTCCCATTCCCACGGCCGGCGGCATCACTACTCTTACCGACATCACCAGCGGGCCGGATGGCAACCTGTGGTTCACTGTCTCGGGTGAACCGAGCCAGATCGGGCGCATCACCCCTCAAGGGTCCGTCACCATGTTTCCGCCCGTCAGTTCTCTTTCCTACATCACCAGCGGGCCGGATGGCAATCTGTGGTTCACCGAGCAGGTTGACAAAATCGGGCGCATCACCCCTTCAGGGGTCATCACCGAGTTGCCCATTCCCACGGCCAACAGTTCACCTTTCGGCATCACCACCGGGTCGGATGGCAACCTGTGGTTCATCGAGAACGGTGCCTACCAGATCGGGCGTATCACCCCTTCAGGGATCGTCACCGAGTTTCCCATTCCCACGGCCAACAGTTCACCTTTCGGCATCACCACCGGGCCGGATGGCAACCTGTGGTTCACCGAGTCCAGCGCCGGCCAGATCGGGCGCATTACCATACATTAAGGACAGATCAGCAAGTGAGCTCTCCCCCTTTCCATCTAAAAACGAGGAACTTGGTAGCGTCAGGCTGCCAAGTTCTTTGTGGTTTTAGTAGGTGCGGTCTGCTTGAGAATACAGTGGGGGAATCAAGTGGTACACTTTTCGGCTCTCATTTCGAGAGAACATTAGGGGGTGTGGCAAACTTTCTGGTTAGCAAGTGGCCACTTTTCGGGGTCTCCCTCGCATTTGGGGAATGCTGTCTGTTTGCTGTCTTGATTGATGCTCAATGATATACTCCTGCAAAGATGCAAGCAAGGTACTCTCGCTTTTGAGGAGGATGATGGCGATGGAAAGCTCCCCATTTCTGCCCTTACCCGAAGGGCTGGTCATTGGCCAGGTGGAAATCACCCCAACTCAGCTCACGGTGGAAGTCATCTCCACCCAGCCTTGCGCCCGCTGCCCTGGGTGTGGAAACCCCTCCGACTCTATCCACTGTCAGTATCAGCGCACCGTCCACGATGTGCCATGCGGGGGCCGCCGTGTCATGCTGCGGCTGTGTGCACGCAAGTTCGTTTGCCGCGTGCCCACCTGCCCCCGCAAGGTGTTTGCTGAACGCTTTCCTGATCTGGTCCAGCCTTGGGCGCGTGTGAGCAATCGCCTTCTGGAGGAACTCAAAGCGATTGGACTCTCTGCCAGTGCTGAGGTCAGTGAGCGGCTGACTCCCCGACTGGGGATGAAGGTGAAAGCTCCCACCCTGCTGCGCTACCTCCGCACGATCCCTCCCGTAGCCAAGACGTTGGTACGCGTGCTAGGAATCGATGACTTTGCGCTGAAACGTGGGGATTGCTATGGAACCATTCTGGTCAACCTCGAGACGAGCACGCCCCTTGAGCTCTTGCCAGATCGCACGGCCGAAGCGGTCTTGCCTTGGCTCAAAAGTCATCCAGAAGTGCAAGTCGTCAGCCGCGATCGGGCCGGTGCCTATGCCGATGTGCGGATTGTAGATGAGTTTCGCCGCATTCGGAAGATATGTTTCGCCGCGCCTTACGCTCAACAGAGGTCTTGCACCTTCTGGATTCAGAAGATTTGTTTCGCCGCGATGTTGATAGCGGAAGCTAAGTCTCACCACGATATGGCCAGAAGCATGCACACTTCCAAGCTCAAAATGCCAGGCTGGATATGGATCAGTACGTCATCGGATGAGGTATTGATTTGGAGTCGCTCCCCTTGAGATGCCGGACGAAGAGAATTCGGAAGGTAAGTTTCGCCTCGGTAAATCGGAACGTATGTCTCGCCAGATGGCGAAACTTAAGTACAATCCGCACGATGCAGTGAAGCGGGCGCTGCCTCATGCGACTCAGGTGGCCGATCGCTACCATCTCGTCCAAAATCTGCGCGACCATCTCCAACAGTTCCTGGATCGTAAGCGCACCTGTTTACCAGAGGTTGAGGATATCCCGCTCCGAGAAGGATCTGCCACCAATCAAGGCTTCCGAGATTCTCTTGCTGATCAGACAAGCACCGTGGAGAGCCATGCCGAGGCTCAGGTGGGGGCAGAAGCGCCCAAGACCACCAGGGAGCAGGAGCCAGAGCTTTCTTGCTTGACCTACGCCGAACGCAAGAAGAAGATCAGTCGAGACAAGCGTTATGCGTGCTATGAGCAGGTTCTGACATTGCACCAGGCGGGAATGGGACAACGGGCCATCGCCCGAGAGATGCACATGAGTCGGCGCATCGTGCGGCATTTTCTTAGTGCAGAAGCCTTCCCAGAACGCGCCCCTGGTTCTGGGGTGCGTCCCAGAGGCAAGAGCAAATTAGCCCCGTATCTGGCCTATCTGCGTGAACGCTGGAACGCCGGGGAGCATACAGGCTCGCATTTGTTTCGCGAGATCCAGGAACGTGGCTACAGCGGCTCAGAATCCTTACTCAGACGTTTGCTTGGGGAATGGCGAACCGAACTGCCACCCAAGCCCAGGCAAGGTCCCCCCCGCAAACGGCGCCTGGCTCCCAAGCCCAGGAAACGCCGTCTTTCCTCGCGCGCCGCATCCTTCCTCATGATCTTACCGCCCTCGAAGCTGACGACGGCTCAACAGCGACAGGTTGAGCAGATGAATCGCAACGAGGAACTGCGTGCCGTCTACCTGTTGAGCCAGGAGTTTGTGAGCATGCTCAAAGAACGCCAGGCGGAGGCTTTGGACTCCTGGCTGAAGCGAGCAAAAGCCTGTCATGTGGCTGAACTGAGCAGTTTTGTCAATGAGATTCGTCGAGATGATGCCGCTGTTCGCGCCGCTTTCTCTTGCGAATGGAGTAATGGGATCACGGAGGGACATGTCAATCGGCTCAAATTTCTCAAGCGCCACATGTTTGGTCGCGCTCATCTCGATCTGTTACGCGTGAAAGTCCTCCATGCTGTCTAGAGGCGGGTCTCAAGACGAATACATTTCCCGCACCGTCCCGGCTACCCCGATGCTCGCGCTCTCACGACGGTAATACGCCGAGCTGGCGCAGGATGCCAGCGAAGTCGAAGTAGACCCGCTCGCACACCAACTGCTCCTCATCAAACTCATACAGGCAAGCCATTCGTGCGTCGAATGAGCGTCCAGTGGCCGGAATACCTGCGAAGTCGCCCTGCTGCGTTGCTGTCATGCGGATCTCGACGAAAATGTGGGTATCGCCATGATAGAGCGGTCCCGACTCCTCAATATGGAGGTCTGGGAAGGCAGCCAGAAAGCCTACCCACATCTGGCGGACGGCGTCGGCATCGGCGGGCTGCCCTGCCTCTCCAAAGGCAACAACGTCGTAACTGGCTCGGGTAGGGGAAAAGGTGGCAACAACACCATCAGGGTCATGACGGTTCTCGGCAGCGATGTGCTCCCTGACTATTGTCTCGCGGCGCTGCCGCAGGCTTGTCTGTTCTGGCGTGGTGGTCATCGGATAGTCCTCCTCTTTGTGGGTATGGTTTCCTTTCTCGTCCACCTGTTTGTGCTACAGCTTACAGATTTCTGGGGTCAGCATGAAAACGACACGATGTGCGGAGATCGAGGTATCCATCAGCGAGTATACTTGAAAAACACAACGAATGCAACAAAAAAGCCGTCCAATTTCGCAAGCTCTTTGATTTTTCTGCTCCTCATGTACAAACGTGCCTGAAAATGCAGGGGTGGAGAGCGAAGCTCCCTTGCGGGGAAACCATCACCTCCAATTTGGCAACATTCCAGATACAAGCAAACCGTGTTCCCCAAATGCGAGGGAGACCCACTTTTCGATTAACGAACACAAACGGGGGTTAATCATGAACAAGTTAGTATCACTGAGAACATGCGCGAAACTGTTAGGCATCCATCCTGTCCAGTTGAGCTGATGGGTAAAAACTTACCCAACTAAAATCAAAGTCCATAAAATCTCAAGTCGCAGGGCTATGCGCCCTAACACCGTCAAAAAGGCGCTGCGGAAGCTCGCGGACAAAATAGCATAGAACTACTTTTATCGACACGAGAACAGCAATGCTCTATACTTATCTAACAGGAGGCGAGCGGGCATAAGAATACCTCAATTGTAGAAACAGATGCCCAGACGGATTATAACCATTCATTAGACTCTTCAGAAAACCTATCAGTCTTTCCAGTAACATCTAAGATGGTGCTATGTTCGCGGGTTGACCTCATAGCTTTCGACACAACAAGTCCTTTCATCCGCGAGCTCCTGGCTTAACTTCACTCATGTTGAGCGGAACGTCATGGCCTGACACGCCACTAGACGGGTTCTACACGGATGCGCGTGGCTTGAGACGTAAAGGTACCAGAAGCAATCACGTTCCCATTAAGATCGAGCACATCGAATTTGCCTGAACCTGTGTACGCGTTCCCGCGCTCACTGAGCACAGCGGTCTCCCGAATTTTGATGGTGCCCGTAGGCTTTCCCTGTGAGTCAAACGTAAAATTGATATACGTCGAAGCGAAGGCATCTTCTCTTGTGCTGACCCACACCCCATGCCTAGGACTATCTGGAGACTGGGGGTTAAAGCTAATCTGGTCTGTTTCAACGAGGCCTCCCCCGGCGGCATAAGTGTAGAGAGCTTGGAACAGCGGAAAAGCAGGCCCCGATGTGATGGTCACAGGGCCAATCCAGGAGCCCTCGGGCCCTTGGGCTGCATCATTCTGCTTGGCTAGCGCTGTTGTCGGGCTCAGAAATGCTGCCGTAGCGCCGAGGATTCCTGCCCTTTTCAGTACCCGGCGCCGAGTGGATCGTAGGTCTGTCATGTTCTTTACCTCCTTCATATGACAACCTCCTTGTTGCCATCTATCGTAGCGGTCATAGTCATGCGAAACAGACTGTTCTTCAACTGTTCAAAGTATACAGTTAAAATATAACTGTAGCAAGATGAGAAACACGTTATACTATGATGGAACTCAGAGACACAGGGGAGCATGCAGAAACACAAGGAGCCCATCCATCTTTTCCCACCTGCATCCCAAGTAGGAGTATGATCGACATGCCAGATGCCCTCAAGGCTCTTGTTCTGGAAGGCGAATAATCGGTTCTTGTGTGTGCTGATTTGAGTGAACAGTATCTACCCAACCTCATCTTAGAACACTAGGGGTTATCATAGGTGGCAAGTTTCAGTAGGTGGGATTATGACTTCTTTGGGAGTTGAATGATCTTTCTTGGTTGCGTGCCAGGCTTCAGCGAGCGATAGTTCCCTTCACGGTGCCTTCGATGCACTTCTGGATCATAGAGCATGGGAGGCGGTGGCTCTTGTCCAGGAGGCACTTTGCTCAAGGTCTCTTGATCGGTTTTGAGCACGGTGGCTTTCTAAGCTGTATGGGGCGAAAGCAACAATCATCTTGCGCCAGATCATACCACCTGTCCAGCATCTATCCTCTTGGTTGCTTGCGGTGCTTTTCTAAAAACGCTTGCAGTTCGGATGGCTTAATGCGATAGCGGCCCCCTAGCTCTATCGCTGGCAGTTCCCCTGCTTTAATCCAGCGCCGTACTGTTTTTTCATCTACATTAACCCGTCGCGCAACCTGTTTAATGGATAATAACTCTTCATCTAGCATAGTAAGCACTCCGAACTGGTTTACCTCATTCTAACACAGCACGTCAATTTTCATGAATAAGGTAGAAAAAGTATATAAATGGGTAGACATAATAAGACATGATGTGTTATCATGTCTACATGTTGCTACGTGTAACGGGTTCAACACAGCTAAGAGAGAGGGAAAGCGCCATGCTTCAATTTGTTGACAGAAAGATAACACCGCCTTCGTATCTGGAAAAAGTCACCTTGTATTTTCATCCTCAAGGCAGGGTAGTGGTCATGATGGGAAAACAGCACTTTCACGCCACGCTCGAAGAGGTAGACAAGCTTATCAAAAACCGCTTAATGCATCACGCACAATACACAGAACTCGAAACAGTATCTAAAGCCGTTGTAGTGCGATTGCAACAGCTTTAGATACAAGTTGAGGGATACCATGAGTAGAACATTTAAGGCACCAGAAGAGTTAGCGCAAGAGAGACAGCAAACGATGGGCTTTTTACCGGTGAAATTGCCCATCAATAAATTGCTTGTAGCCTACGGGCGGCAATCCACAGTAAAACAGGTTGTACACAACAAAGAGAGCGCACAGCAACAAGCCATAGACCTGTTAAACTACGGCTTAGAATTGGGCTGGCCTGATGATAAACGCTGGCTGTTTATCGAAAACCAGCTTAAAGATGGTACGATTAGAAACGCATCGGGGCGGCTGAGAATTGACGAACGCCCTAGATTGCAAACGGTAACGAGCTTGATTAAAACAGACACAGTGGGCGCTGTGCTGGTACGTGCCGTTGATAGGCTGTTCAGAGATGAAACTATGGTTGCGCCTGTGGTGTTTGCCAACATCTGCAAACAACACCATGTGCTTATCCTCACGCTTGATGGTGACTACTACGATTTCAACAACCCCGAGCGCGACGATCTGAACCGCTTTATTCTGGAAGCGACGAAAGCCAAAGACTATATTGAGAAGCATGTGAAGGGCGTCATGCTCAAAAACCGAGAGCGCAAGGCGTTACGTGGAGAATTTTCAGGGCATGGTGTGCCTACGGGCCTGATGCTTGACGATGAGCGCAAGCACTATATTGAAAATCCACTATGGGGGCCAGTGGTAGCGCGATTGTTGAAACGCTACCGTGAGCTTGATGGGAATTTTGGACAGCTACGGCGCGAGGTAGCAGGAAAGCCCATTTTTCCTGAACTGCCAGAAGACATCTTGAAACGGACAGGGCCTATCTATCTCACGAAGGTAGAAGGCGGCTATACAGTACATACATGGGTAGGATTGCGCGATATTCTGATAAACGTCGCCTTGATAGGACACATCAGATACGACGGACGCTTGATTAAAAACACCCACGCCCCCATTGTGGATGAAGCCGATTTCTGGTATGCATTTGACAGGTTAAGCCCCACAGATATAGAGGGCATTCCACAACAGCACAAGAACACAGTACGCTACAGTAAACAGGGGAGAGACCCACACACGGCGCTGTTAGATGGAACGCGGTCTAATGGGCAAGCCGTGATAACATCGCCACAAGGGGATGTGTATGTGTTTCAACGAGCGAACCAAGCAGCAGGGGCGGCGTATGCAATCAGAAACTACCGCGTTGCGTTTGACCAGTTTGTGACCTCTATTCGTGTGCCTGACCTGGACAGGCTGTTTACTGAGCGGATGCTAGAGCAATTAACCCCGAGAGGTGAGTTATACCATCAGCTTGAGGGCTTTGCTACGCACAACCCCAATGGTGAAGAAAGCCCTACGCCTGTAACTACCCTGAACCCTGCATCTACCTATGCCAAGTTGCAGGAGATGTTACAGACGCCAGCTACCAGCCTTGTAGGAGTAGATGAAGCGATAGTACAGGCCAGGAAAGAACATGCACGCTTAACCCGCGATTATGAAGTGAACTTTGATCTTATGTCTGATAAAGAGTTACGAGATAACCGTATGGCGAGAGCGCAACTTGCAAAGGACATAGCCGCGCTGGAAAAGAAAAAGGATGAAGTAAGAGCCACAGCACAGGATTTAGCAGATATTAACGCACTGATGCAAGACGCTTACGCTGTTTGGCCCAAGTGGGATTTAGAGAGACAACGGCGCTTTGTGAGGCTGGTAACACACGCCATTGTGCTTGAAGAATTGCCTGGGGACTGGCTAATACTCACAGTAAAATGGAAGCCATTCCCAAGCGCGAGTTTTACCGATGTGGCGTTGATCTATCGCCAAAATGCAGGAAAGATGTGGACAGAACAGGAAGAGCGGCTACTACGACGCAACTACCGTAACGCCAGTCGATCAGAACTTCTTGAGAAGCTGCCTTACCGGACATGGCAGGCTATTACCTCACACGCCAATACCCTGAAACTGGAACGCCTGAACCGATGGAATGACGCGAAAGACGTACCATTCTGGTTATCGCTCACGGACAAACACATGATAGAAACATACGGGCTAGCGTTAGAGCAGCAGGAACCTCTTTGTTGCTGGTGGCTGGATGCGCCCAGCGCATGGCAAAAGGTAGAACTCAACGAAGAGAGGGTGTTTTGATGCCAAAGCGAAGTTTCACTCTGTTACCTTTCTAAATTTCTCATTTTCCCGTAGACAATGCCAGTTGCAAACAGTAGCCCACCTGTACTTGCAACATAGCAGAATGCGAATTCGATAAGCTCATTATACCATCGAAGTGCTGCAAATCGGCTTAACCACTCGCTTTTTGTTCTTGACTCAAATTGGCTCCTTCTGATGTATAATGCAATGGGTGATTTGAAGACTGACTTCAGCAGGAGGTGATGTATGTCATCAATAGAGATTTTCCCAGGTATTATCTCGGACCCAGAGATACTTGGAGGTGAAGCCGTCGTCAAGGGGACTCGCATCCCTGTAGCGCTCATTCTTGTCCATCTTGCAGCAGGCATGAGTACAGAAGAAATTGAATACGAGTATGACCTCAATATAGAAAATATTCGCGCAGCACTAGGTTATGCAGCAAAATGAGTACACCCATCTATCACGATGCAGATGCCGATCTTGCCATCGTTCAGGCAAAGCGACTGGCCTTTATTGGGTATGGCAACCAGGGAGCAGCACAAGCGCAAAACTTGCGTGACAGCGGCGTCTCAGAGATGCTTATCGGCAACCGCGAGGATAGGTACAAGGAAGCCGCTCTAGCATCTGGTTTTCAAGTCGTGTCTATCCCCGAAGCAGCAGCCTGGGGTGACGTGGTGTTCCTGCTTATTCCAGATGAGGAGCAGCCCCAGGTGTTTCGCGAGCAGATTGCACCTCACCTGCGGGCAGGTGCGGCACTGGTTGTCGCCTCCGGCTACAACGTGGCATTCCAGCTCTTTGATCTGCCTGACTTCATTGACGCGATCATGGTTGCTCCGCGCATGATCGGCACTGGCGTGCGTGAACGCTACTTACGCAGAGAACCCTACCCTTGCTTTATTTCTGTTGAACGCGATGTCAGTGGAAACGCCCTTGAACTTGCCCTATCTATTGCGCGTGGCATCGGCGCAACCCGGGGCGGCGCGATACTCTCTTCTGCACGCGAAGAGGCCGCACTGGACCTCTTTAGCGAACAAGCTATCTGGCCCGTGATTATGGTAGCTTTTCGTACTGCATATGAAGTACTGCACCAGGCTGGATTTAGCGATGAGGCCATCCTCTATGAAATGTACCTCTCCAAGGAACCTGCTGAAGTCTTCGAGCGCATAGCAGAACAAGGCCTGTTTGAACAGCTCTCGCCCCACTCCCACACCAGCCAGTATGGACAATTGAATGCCTTATTTGCGGATGATAGCCCATGGCTATATGAAAAATTCAGGCGTGTACTGCACGACGATATTCTTTCGGGTCGCTTTGCCCGTGAGTGGTCAGACGTCCAGGCTAAAGGGGCAGAACGTTTGGAGCAGATGCGAACAGAGGCGCTTGCAAGTGAGATGGCAAGGGCAGAGGCACGTGCGCGGGGTACCAAGTCAGATACCCCATGACCGAAGCCAGGGGTTTGTGTCTATGCTCCACCGCAAGTCTGTACACCCTTGCGGATGTGCAGCTTTGGCTTCGATGCACGATACATCAAGGCGCTCCCCATGCTGCGAAAGCAGGGATTCCTTACCCCTTCTTTTGAGTTTCCCTCGATGAGTTTAGCAGATCTGTAAATGCAAACTTTAAATGGCTCATGACCACTTTGAATATTGGTGGCGAAGTCAATTTTCACGCTTTTGGTGAGTCTTTATAGCATGTCACTACAATGTACCCAGGCGATAGAAATAAACCAACACGAACAACATGTGCAATTTTTACACACTTCCCCCCCATTGGGAACATTTCGTCATAGGCGCAAAATAGCAGGTTAAGGTTTCTCAATGCGAGATAGGTACTTTTATGTTAGATAAAAACATACCAATGAAGAGTCACCTCTACGATGGAGTACTATTCCTCTTGAGTCATGTTTGTCCAAAATAATTCAAGTTGTTTCAGAACGTAGCAGCGTAATTGCCTGGTAGATACTCTAACATCATGAATTACGGATGACAGGTTGTCTTCTACTTGAAAGGGGGAAGAAAATACTATGCACCAGCGATTCAAGTACAAAGCTGTCTCGTCATTCGTGCGGCGCAAGCGATTTTCACCACCCATGCTGGTTGGCTTGAGTGTGCCACTTGTGCTGGCGCTTATGGCATCGGCAGCGTTCATTCTGCCGCGCCTGGGTTCACACGCGGCGGCGCTCAATGGTGATTGTACATTGATTGTGCCTGCCAGACCGCTTTCGGCTAAGGGGCTGGCCACGCCCTATCAACTCGTCGCAACTGATCCGGCGAACGGACCATGCAATGAGTCGAATAAGGCGCAGGCAGCCTTTGTTCAAGGCGCAGTGATTGACCCGGTGACCGGCCAGCTATCCATTTACAACCCGCTCGTCATCGGCCAGGGAACCCAGCCTGCGGCAGCTCCAGTGGTGCCACAACTCCTGGCCAACGATGTCGTCGCGCTCTGGTTTGGATTCAATGGAAACAATCTTACGTGGCAGGGCAATTGTGTGAATGGCGTGCGTGGCTCCATCTTTGGACAGTTCGCCTACTGTAATGCCCCGGCCTTCTTCAGAAGAGCAGCCAACCGGGCTATTCGAGCAGGCTTGCTGAACCCCCCGGCGTTGGGGACGGCGAATGATGGACAGACCTGTCCCTCGGTTCGCGATTTTGGTTTAGTGGACATGGATCAAAGCGATAACGTAATAACCACTTACCTCGTCACAGCCAACGGGCAAACCGCTCAGATGACCGCCGCCAATGTGGCTGCCTTGCAGAATATGCAAACCCAAGCCAATAGCAGCGATAACCGCCTGCTGGCGGTGGCCCTGGATGGCGCGCGGGGCTGATGTATCTGTACCGCAAGCAAAGAAAGGATACGAAGATGCAAAAGATGGTTCTACCTGGTGGATGGGACAACACTTCCATACCTCCTTTACCGAATAGGAGAGCCAGGCGTACAAAAAAACGAAAGATCATGGCAGTCATTACAGGAGTAGTATTACTCGTCCTGGTACTTACTGGCGGGTCTGCCCTCGCGTTTTTCAAGTTCAATCCCGCGCTTTTAAGCAATGCGCTCCACCACGGCTCTCAGAAAAACCAGCACAATGCTCAGAACTACGGGTCCCAAACAATGGGCATGAACAATCAGGCCGTTACGACCATTGCCAATCTGAATACAATCTCAGTGGTAGGCAGCACAGCCTTTATTGTGGATGGACACGGGAGAACCATTTCTGCTGATGCCAATCCCTACGGTGTGGCTATTGCTCCCACCGGCATGTCGGTATCTACTTCGCCTGGTTCACTTAAGCCTGGCGATATTGTGGTGACAAACTTTGGCGCGACCAATACGGGAACCACCCTTGTGCGTTTCCCTGCTGAAAAAGGCCCGGGCCTGCTCTTCAACACCATGGGTAACCCTGGCACAAAAGGGCCAGCGTTCGAGGCATTCAACACGCTGACCGGGACGGACTGGGTGGCAAACTTTTCCGCCAATAATGTGCAGGTTTTCAGGCCCAACGGCACTGTCCTGGCGACCATAACCAGTCCCCTCTTTAAGATGCCCTGGGCAGTTGCATCCAACCACGGAATGCATAATGCTCAGGATGGCTCGGTCGGGTCGTTCTTCACAACCAACACTGGCGATGCGACTATCGACCGGATCGATGTGATCCCTTCCGCGAACGGAACATCCTTCCGCGTCTTCCAGATTGGTCAGCTTACGCAGATCAATGGCGGTACGAAGATCAACGCAACATGGGTTCCATCACTCCAAATAGGCAGCCAGCAGTATTCCGATGTACTGCTTGCACTCGACCTGGCAAATAATCGCGTGGCCGCCTACCCAAATAGTACCACCCTCAACACGACAACCATGCGCTCGACTTCCAAAGGTATCACCGCATTTCAGGGCAAACCTTTGAATACGCCGGCTGGATTGACGGTCAATCCACTGAATGGAGACCTCCTGGTAGTCAATATGAATGACAACAACCTGGTCGAACTGAACCTGTCTCAGGGCAAGGCGGTAGGTACGCGGCTTCTGGACAATGTGCCGGTTGATGCCAAATCAGGCAACGGTTCAGCGCTGTTCGGCGTTGCTGCTGCCACAGATGCGAAAGGCAACCTGGAAGTCTTTTTTACCGACGACAACATAAACACCTTGAATGTATTGAGTACGTAGTTTTCCAGGACGATTGCGAGGGTCGCCCGTAGCATTGGGGGCGAGAGCGGCGTAAGCACCTCTTGTCTCCCCAAAAGTGATACTCTTCAACAGTCTCACCCGCGATATTGACGATGACCGACGTCTGCCACGTTGCTCAGATCGGCGCATATTTTTTGATGACCGCGTGAACGCCAGGATTCTGCAACCCGATGGCATTTAACATACCTGACGCAGTTTCCAGCGTACGAGGATGCTGATTACCACCTCGTGGAGACAGTGTTGTACCCTTACAGGTGATTGCCCCAAGCCGGTGGATCTCTGCTATCTTCGCCTATTCCGCGCCATAGCCGAATGTTCCAGCCGCAGTCATGACAGGATTGCGCAGGAGCAGGCCACTTTTGCAGTGCGGTGCCAGTTCAGTTTGTAGGTTCATATACAGTTTCGAACCTCGTTGATGCGGTCACGAAATAACCGCGCCTCATTCGCGGCAGCAGTAGCAAAATCAGCGCCAGTACCAGCATACAGTACTGAACGAGAAACTGCAATAATGGCCTTTTCCCCAAATGCATCCACTCCCGCAGCTACTGAGGCCTCCAGGTCACCGCCTTGCGCTCCCACACCGGGGATGAGGATCGGCATATCGGGACATAACGCACGAATGGTGCGCAGCTCCTGCGGGTAAGTTGCCCCGACTACCAGACCACAATTGCCCACCTTATTCCAGGACTGCACGTGCTGCGCTACCACCTCATAAAGAGGCCTTACCTGACCCTTCTCCCCGTATACCAGCAGGTCTTGAAAATCGCGGGCGCCTGGATTCGATGTACGGCACAACAGGATTACGCCTTTTTCATGGTAGGCAAGAAAAGGAGCCACGCTATCATAGCCCAGGTAAGGGTTGACGGTAACGGCGTCACAGCCATACACATCAAAAACGGCGGCAGCGTAGTTACGCGCAGTATTGTCAAGGTCACCGCGCTTGGCATCGACTATGATTGGAATATGAGCAGGGATAGCAGCTAGCACTTCCTGAAAGACATACATCCCCTCAGGACCTAATACTTCAAAAAAAGCCACACGCAAAGCAGGCTGTTTTGCTGGCGCGAGGCCATTACTAATTTTTCGAGAAAGCTCATAGGTAACTACCTGAAAACATCTTATCTCGACGGTATGAACACCCACACACTCATTACGCGCTGCCCCGTGTACCAGGTTTGACTAGAGGAATACCCTCTGTACACATCGGGCATGCGTCTGGACTATACGTACGCGCGGAGACAGTTATTAAGGCATGGCAGGGTACACCGAACTGATCAATTGCTCCACCGCCACTACGGTCAATCAGCACTTCAATGCCGGCGATATCGGAGTGATACGGCTTTATTGCACCAAGTGTCTCCTGTAGCGAAAGGCCAGTCGTCAACACGTCATCGACAACGAGTACACGTTCGGCTGGCCGAAGTACAAATCCCCGCCGTAGTTCCCGCCCGCCCTTTGATGCTGGCTCGGCAAGCAGGCAGCGCGAGTTAAGCTGACGCGCTACCTCCTGCGCCA
>WNFT01003327.1_pt1 | contig 13883 bp, 10 predicted proteins | sample 5400191 | NCBI WGS metagenome assembly WNFT01 (sample SAMN13153359, study PRJNA577476) | soil metagenome | isolation source: 80 cm saprolite under Madrone tree | place: USA:California | collected 2016-06-14
CAAGGCCGTGCGAGCGCCGACCAGCCCCGCGCGAGCACGGATCACCGTCAGATGGATTTGCGCTTTTGCACTGCGATGCCGCACCGGCCCCAACAGCTCGGGGTCGATGCGCGCCAGTCGTGCCAGTGTCCGCGCATCGTGTCGATCATCTTTCCGATTGCTCTTGGTGATCAATTCCACTTTTTGCGCGTGCGCCACGATCACTTCGTGTCCCAGCTCCGTTAACAGTCGGCTGACCCAGGGCGAATGGGTTCCGGTCTCCATTGCGATCAGGCTTCGCGGTATCTTTCCAAACGTCTTCTTCATCGCTTCCGGTGTCGTCAGCACTTTCTGTTCCAGAATGATTTTGCCTGCTTCATCCAAAATACAGTAGAACGACCAGCGATCTCCCAGATCCACACCGATCGTCAGCTTTTGCTCATTGAAAATTTCGTTACCAAATACCTGCATAGTGCTAATCTTCTTCATAGCCGGTCTCCTTTTTTGTGCCTTGAGCACGTCTTTCATCGGGAGCTTATCGCATCCCGCTGGAGACCGGCCTTCTCATCCCATCTGATAAACGCAGAAACCGTCCATGTGGAGTCCTAGGGCGGGACTTGTCCGGTTTGGCTTACCAGGCAAGTAGGTTGTGTGATTGTGCGGTAGCACTACTTCGTAGAGAGCGCTTGCATCAATTCCCGATGTGCTGTTGCCAGGCGGATTCGCGCTTCATTAGTCGCACTAATACTTGGAATCAAGTTCTGTTCCACCTTACCGAGCCGGCGAAGGTTTGACTCCAAATCATCGACACGGGCCTTTGCCTCAGCCGGCGGTTCACGCAACGCCGCCTGCGCTGCCAGCATGTATTCCTCGTACTTACGAATCTTGTCATCGCTTTCCGGCTTGCCCGCTGTTCGCGACTTTTGAAGAAACTGGTCTCCAATCGCGAATTCCACGCCCCACGCCGCGCCCCAATCGAAACCATCCTCCGGCATCGTTTTCACGACAACAGACAGTTCCGTTTTCTGCTCCTCGTTCAATTTTCCCTGTCGGGCGCTATCGCGAAGCGAATGCAGGTTATCCAGAATAATTGCATGAGCTATCAGCGCGGCAATCACTGGACCGTTGCGTGACACATCCTGCCCAAAGTGGACCCCAGCCAGCGACGTATCTACGGCCGTTCGCGAATCGCCATGCGCCATCTCGCGTATTCCTTGGAGTGCATTCAAATTAGACAGCAGCCGGGCTCGCATCCCAAACCAGACAGGCATCCTCGCCCCGTGCCGGTAATCGAATCCCCAATTGCATTCGGGACCTTCGTTGCCCGTTGCATCGTTAGAATCGCGTCGAGGTTGGAATCTGTAATTGGACCAAGTTTCGTTTCGTCCCACGCCACCTGACCAGCGAACGTCGCTTCCAACAAATGCCGCGTCGCATCATCATCAGGCGGCTCCCACAATTCCGCCAGAGCAAACCAGTAGCGCAGCGCTGCATTGTCCGTTTCTGGCGGAAACATCGCCTGTGCCCGCGCTGTGTGAGCGCTGGCAAGAACGGCCATAATCGTCGCCAATAATCGGAATTTCATGGGGTTAAGATAGGTCTATTGTAAGCCGAGAGTCCCAACGGGTAACCCAAGACACTAGCAGCCGATGACTGCTGGTAACGGTCTTTCTGCCTGCCTAGTGGCTTAGCGCCTGATTAACTTTGCTCGTTTGGAAGAAAGGAGTTTGTTTCGACTTAGCAGGCACTAGCGCCAAAACATGAATAAATTCACTGCTGAGACGAATCTTCTCTCGACAGGCAGTCAGTCCCATGGTTGAATCATTAACACATCAGATAGGAATGAGCCATGTTCCCGCCATTCCATGTATTCAAGGTGCAGAGTGACGGCAGCCTCCGATGGGTGGAGGCGGCGGCTGATGTAGAACGAGCGAAGGCGCGGGCGAAAGCGCTCGCGGCGTCCTCTCCCGGTGAATATGTCATCAGCAACCTGACCGGCGAGAAGATTTCCATCAAATCGGCGCCCAAGCAGATCGTGTTTCAGATCGGGTACGACGAGAAGGACCTGAACGCGAGGGCCGAGTTGTTTCGGGGCGTCGGCCACCACGTCATATCGGTCCCCGACAATGAAGCTGCAAAGCGCGCTCTGACCTCGATTGAGAAGGTTCATGTATTTGTCGTGGGCCAAACGGCACCCGAACAAACGAGAAAAGAGATGGTCGATTGGCTCAAGAAGAATTTTCCAAACGTGAAGATTGTTGCCCTGATCCCGTCCGCCAATCGTCAGTTGCCACGTGCCGATTACAACATAGTGCTAAATGATAGGGACGAGTGGCTGTCCCTCCTCGCAGCCACCGTGAGTTGAGTCCGCGCTTAGAGACTGATTAAGGCCGTAATCGTCCACTTGAAGTCCTGGAACTTGACTTCTCCGGTCACGCGACTTACCAGAGTTGACCGCAAGGAAGCAACTGAACGGTAGAACAGTTTCCCAGGTGAAATGAGGAGTGGTAGCGTGACCCGTGGTGGGACGACGCTGAGGAAGAGTGATTCTTTGCGCGGTTACAGTCTCTCGAACTGTGCCAGAAGGCGGTATACACAAATCATGATGGCCAACCGGATCGGCAGGCTCGAACTTCTGTTTTGGTGGGTCGCTTCAATTCTTGGCGGCGGAATTATGCTAGCGATTGTGGCTACGCTCACGAACACAACAATCAAATCTTACCCACTTCCATTGCAACAAGCACTCCCACTTATAGCTGTGTCAATTTTGATGCTGAAGGCCGCCTTGTCTAGGTTCCACGACATTGGCTGGCCTGGGTGGGGTCTACTTCTCATGTTTGTTCCATTGGTGAACGTCCTAGCAGTTTTGTTTTTGGCGACCGTACCAGGACAAAAAGGAGCAAACCCGTACGGTGAGCCTACAGTCTTTCTCCAACGCCTGCGGAAGATTGGAAGTGGCCAAGTGGCCGAATAACGCGCAAGTAGCGAATTTTTCTGACCTCCTTTTGCAGCCATTTTCCCAGAATAGAACCGCATCATCTTGCCTCAAGCCGACTAAGAAAACGCGAAACTAATCGACGCCCGCGGACGGTTTGGCCAGAATCACTGCCGGAACATTCTGGTTTTTAACGACCGCGTCGTAGACCGGGACATCGGTATTGAGAATCTCGCGCCACTTCCCCAGTTGCTCATCGAGCTGTCGGCTGAGCATATTAAACACATCGAAGGAGGCCTGCGTGGGCGCGCCGTCGGCGCTCTCCACCACTCTCCCGAGGGCCACCAGGTAGTTGTTCAGGCGGATGGGATAATTCAGGACGTCCTGGTTGCTCTTGGCCTTGGTCTGGACCAGCACCTCTTCGACCTCGGTCATCTTCTTGTCCAGTTGCTTGCCCGCCTCGGCGACGGCCTTGGCCTGCGGCTGTCCTTCCAGGCGCTTGTTGAGCGCGTTGATCTGCGCGCGAATATCGCGGATCTCGTTGATAGTGTCGTGCGCCTGGGTAACGCGATCGCGAATCTTCAGCCGTAGATCGAATTGCTTTTCCAGGTCGGCCTGCGCGGCTTTGATGCGCGGGTCGGGCTTGATCTCCAGCGGCGCGGTGTAGGACTTGCCCTGCACTGTCAGCTTGACCTGATAATCTCCCGGAAGCGCGACTGGACCATCGGTGTTGCCGCCCCACAGCGGTGAGTGCGGCACGCGGCTCGACTCTTCATATTGCAAGTCCCAGACAAAGCGATTGAGGCCTGCTTCACTCGACAACGCGCGCAGCTGTGGACGGCCAAAGCCGCCTTCCTCGCCGGGCGTCTCGTCGGAAGGCTGCAGCTTTGGCGGATACTTGCGTATGACCTGTCCTTTGGAGTCGAGAATCTCCATCTTGATCGGAGCAGCTTTCGGGCCACCATCGGCCTGCGCCTCGCCGTCCTTCTTGCCCTCGGGCTTCTTGATGCCGGTTTTCAGCGAGTAATAAATGACCGCGCCCGAAGGGGGATTCTGTCCGATTTCGCCGCCGCCTCCGCTGAAGCCGCCGCCAAATTCGGCGCGAACCGCCGTTTGCGGCGAATAGAGGTGAACATCATCTTTGGCAAAATCAGAGTTGTATTGCTGAAGCGGCGACAGGTCGTCGAGAATCCAGAATGATCGCCCGTGTGTGGCCGCGACCAAGTCATCATTGTGGACGTAGATGTCCCAGACGGGAACCACGGGCAGGTTGGTTTGCAGGCTCTGCCAGTTCGCGCCGTCATCAAAAGAAACGAACACACCTTTTTCCGTTCCCGCGTAGAGCAGTCCTTTACGTTTTCTGTCAATGCGGACAGCGTGCGCGTAGTCGCCAGCGGGAATGCCGTTGTAGATCGAGGTCCAGGTCTTGCCGTAGTCGGCGGTCTTGAAGATATAAGGAGAGAAGTCGTCGAGCCGGTGCCGCTCTACAGCGACGTAGGCTGTGCCAGCATCGTACGACGAGGCTTCGATCATGCTCACTGTGCCCCACTCCGGCATAGTTTTCGGAGTCACGTTGGACCAGTTCTTGCCACCGTCCGTGGTGATGTGAACCAGGCCATCGTCGGAGCCGGCCCAGATCAGATCTTTTTGCACGGGCGACTCGACCACGGAAAAAATGGTGTCAAAAACCTCCACGCCTGTGTTGTCCTTAGTGATCGGGCCGCCCGCCGCCTGCTGTTTGCTCTTATCGTTGCGCGTCAGATCCGGGCTGATGATCTCCCAGTGCATGCCTTCATCGCTGGTCTTGAAAAGCACTTGCGCGGCAAAGTAGAGCACATGTGGATCGTGAGGCGAGAAGACGATGGGTTCGGTCCACTGAAAGCGGTATTTCTGGTCGGCCGCCGCTGCGCCGATGGGATTCACCGGCCAGGGCGTGATGTTCATCTCTTCTCCGCTGTGGTGGTTGTAGCGCGTGATCTCGCCGCCGTAGGAGCCGGCATACACAATTTCCGGATCGCGAGGATCGGGAGCAATGTAGCCGCTCTCGCCTCCGCCCACGGGGTACCAGCTTGGCCGGCCGATGCCCCCGCGAGCAGCGCTGGCGATCCCTACCGAGCTGTTGTCCTGCTGCGCGCCATAGACCCAGTAGGGAAACCGGTTGTCGGTGATGGCATGATAGAACTGCGCCGTGGGCTGGTTGGCCTGGGTGGTCCAGCTGGCGCCGCCGTTGGTGCTCACGTTGGCCCCGCCGTCGTTGGATTCGATCATGCGATTGGGATCGCCGGGGTCGATCCACAGCCCGTGATTATCGCCGTGAGGCACGCGAATGGGGCGGAAGCTCTTGCCGCCGTCGTTGGAGTGGTACATGCCGGTGTTCAGGACGTACACGCCGTCGGGCGAATGCGGATCGGCAAAGACGTGCGTGTAGTAGAAGGCGCGCTGCCGGTACTGGCGATCACTGTTCACCAGCGTCCAATCATCACCGCCGTCGTCGGAGCGGAAAAGGCCGCCTCTGTCGTTCTCGATGAGCGCCCATACGCGCGTGGAGTTGTAGCCCACCGCAACGCCGATGCGTCCCATAATGCCTTCCGGAAGGCCGTGGCCGATAAGCTGCTTCCACGTAGCGCCACCATCTGTGCTGCGATAGAGTCCGCTGCCCGAACCGCCACTCTGCATGTCCCAAGGAGAACGTCGCGCCTGCCAAAACGCCGCGAAGATGACGTTGGCATTGTTGGGATCGAAGGAAAGATCGATGCCGCCGCTGTTCTCATCTTTATAGAGCACCTTGCTCCAGCTCTTGCCGCCATCGGTGGTGCGGAAGATGCCGCGCTCCGGGTTGGGACCGAAAGGATGGCCCAGCGCGGCCACAAACGCGATGTCGGCATTTTTCGGATTCACAATGATGCGGCCGATGGCCTGCGTGTCGCGCAGCCCGCCGTACGACCACGTCTTGCCGGCGTCGATTGACTTGTAAACGCCATTGCCGCCGACGATGTTGCCGCGAATGCAGGCCTCGCCTGTGCCCGCGTAGATGACATTAGGATCGGACGGAGCGACGGCAATGGCGCCGATTGAAGGCGACATGTCTTTGACCTTGTCGGTCATGGGACGCCAAGTAAGGCCGCCGTCGGTTGACTTCCACACGCCGCCGGCAACGCCGCCGAAATAATAGATATGCGGATCGCCGATCACGCCGGTGACGGCAAGCACGCGTCCGCCGCGAAACGGCCCCACCAGCCGCCAGGTCAGCCCATGCCACGGTCCTTTGGCTTCTTCTTCGTCGCTGGCCGCTGCGCCGGTCGATTCGGCTGCAGCCGGGCTGGCCTGTGGCGTAGCTGTGGAGGCAGCCTTGCCGGCTCTGCCTTCATTAGGCGCTTTCGACTTCTTCTCCGGCTGCTGAGACAGGCCGAGTCCGGCCAGAAGCAAAACGCTGAGCAACGTAGCGAAAAAGCGTTGAAATGCAGAAGATGCGCAGGACATTCGGAGCCTCCTGAAACGGCGTTTTACGAACCGCAATGTTAAATTCCCAGGCCGGAATTTGCGAGTTAAGAATGATTATTGGTGGCGCAGCCGCTGTGGAACAAGCAGACCGACAAGACTGATCATTGTGTGGCGCTGTACATGCGCGACCATGGCTACGATTTGAGGTACAACTTGCAAACGAACTGGGCCACGCTCGGTCGTAAGCGCGATCTGCGTTCCTACCCCCTTAACTTGCTGGATTAAGGACACTTCCGGGTACACTTCCGTGGCGATTTTCTCCATCCGCTGGTCGTATTCAGCTGGGGCTGGGGGGATATTGCACGCTGGCGACCGACAGCGGTTGCACCGGCGGCTATCTCGACTCTTCAACCGACTACCATTTGACCAACACGGCCGGAGGCGACGCCATCATGAATCAGGCAGTGGCCGGCCAGTTTGCGGTCTTACCGGTGCTCCAACTCCAGGATGGATCGTATGTTGGCCAAGCCTTTTCTTACTTCGGAACAGAATCGATGGTGGCTTTCGATGCCTCCGGCAACTTGAAGTGGACCGTTCCGGGTTATAACGCAGATATGGCAACGGCGGACGGCAGCGTGGTTGCGCAATCCACTTCTGGGCCGTTCGTCAGCTTCGACCAAAACGGCTCCGCTACCGACCAAATTTCTAGCTTTCGCTTGCCGATCACATCGTCGATTTAACTGCGCGTAGTCCGGCACTGGCTTTGGCTCTATTCCTGTGCGGTTTTTGGTGGCAGGTTTTCAGTTTTTGGTCAGGGAAGAGGGCCCAAGCTGCAGGATTCTGCGAGATCCCATATTCTACTCGCCGTAGGGCACCCAGATGTTTTTCACTTGAACGGTGTGGTCGAGGAACCAGCGGCCTTCGCCTTGTTTCACGTCGAACCAGTCGATAACGCGCCCTTCGTTGGTGAACACCTGCTTCAGATTGCCGACCGAAAGAGTTTTTACCGCTGCAGCGCTGGCTTCATCCGTGAAACACCAGATGGCGTCGATGCCGTCGTGTTCGGCAAGCGTCTTCATCAGCTCCGTGGCGCGGCCGGTGATGATGTTCACGACGCCATCCGGAAGATCGCTGGTTTCGAAAACCTGATAGAGATCGCCAGTAATCAGAGGATATTTCTCCGACGGAATGGCGATGGCCGTGTTGCCCGTTGCAATGGCCGGCATCACCAGGGACAGAAATCCGAGCAGTGGCGCATCCGTGGGGCACACCACCCCTACCGTTCCAATAGGTTCCTTCATTGCCAGCGCGACGTTGCGAAACGGCGGATTATGCACAGCGCCGTCGTACTTATCGGCCCACGCGGCGTAGGAAAAGATGCGCTCGATGCCGAGGCTAACTTCGGCTTCCGCTTGCTTCTTACCGACGACGGCGGACAACCGGGCGGCGATTTCTTCGCGACGCTGGGAAAGATTCTCCGCGACGTAGTAGAGGACTTGCGCGCGATTATGTGCGGTCGCTTTGCCCCAGCCTTCGGCTTTGCGCGCTGCTTCGACAGCGTTGCGAATGTCTTTGCGGTTGCCAAGCGGCGCTTCTCCTAGCAACCGTCCGTCCGCTCCGTGCACTGCCATGCTGTAGCCCGAATCCGGCCGCGCTTGCTTGCCGCCGATGTAGAGCTTTATGGTGCGATCGATTAGGGAAGCCGCAAGATCAGCCGGCTGCTCCAGCGGCTGATCGATGGCGAGCGGCTTTGTGTGAAGAGGCGGCGCCTGCTTGAACCACATGGGCTCGAGATATTCGAGCAGCCCTTCGCGCCCGCCTTCGCGGCCAAAACCACTCTCGCGATAACCCCCGAAACCGCAGGCGGCGTCGAAGAGATTCGTGCAGTTCACCCAAACCACTCCGGCTTTCAGTTGCGCCGCAACATGGAGTGAAACATTAATGCTCTCGCTCCACACGCAAGCAGCCAAGCCATACACCGTATTGTTGGCTAGCTCCACAGCTTCTCGTGGCGTGCGGAAGGTCATCGCGGCAAGCACCGGGCCGAAAATCTCCTGCTGCGCTACCACCGAAGTCGGATGAACGTTGCTCAGCAAGGTCGGCGGAAAATACAGACCGCGCGTCGGCAAGGGTATGGAAGGCTGCCAGCAAGTCGCGCCTTCCGCGACACCTTGATCGACCAGCCGCTGGATGCGCTCGAGCTGAACGCGGGCAACGATGGCGCCGATGTCGATGGCTTTGTCGAGCGGCGGACCGATTCGCAAAGTGTTCATGCGGTCCTGAATCTTGCCGATCAGTTTTTCTGCGATGCTCTCCTGCATCAGTAAACGCGAACCAGCGCAACAAACCTGCCCCTGGTTGAACCAGATGCCGTCGACCAGTCCCTCCACGGCGCTATCCAAATCGGCGTCTTCAAAAATAATGAAAGGAGATTTTCCACCAAGTTCGAGGGAAAGCTTTTTGTGGCTCTGGGCTGTGACTTTGCGAATGGCCCGGCCCACTTCCGTCGAACCCGTGAAGGCAATCTTGTCGACGTCGGAGTGCTTCACGAGCGCTTCGCCTGTCGAACCGTCGCCTGTAACGATGTTCACGACGCCGGCGGGCAGTCCGGCTTCCTCGCAGATCTGGGCGAACGCGAGCGCCGTCAACGGCGTAAATTCTGCGGGCTTCAGCACGACGGTATTCCCGGTGGCGAGCGCGGGGGCAATCTTCCACGCCAGCATAAGCAAAGGGAAATTCCATGGAATGATTTGGCCTACAACGCCGCAAGCGGTGTATCCGGGAAATTCCTGCTCGAGCAACTGTGCCCAGCCCGCATGATGATAGAAATGGCGCGCTACCAGCGGAATATCGATGTCGCGGCTCTCGCGAATCGGCTTTCCGTTGTCGAGAGTTTCGAGAACCGCGAGCCAGCGCGAATGTTTTTGCACCTGCCGCGCCAGCGCATAGAGGTAGCGCGCACGCGCATGCGGAGTGAGGGACTGCCACGCTGGCAGAGCACCCCGCGCGGCTTTCACCGCGCTGTCGACATCGGTTGCCGATCCTTGTGCGACCGTTGCGAGTTTTTCACCAGTGGAAGGGTCTGCCGTGTCGAAATACGTTCCCGCCGCGGGCGCTTGCCAAGTGCCGTTTATGAAATGTCCGAAACGCCGGTTGTGACGGTCCAGCCACGCGAGAGCCTCGCGCGGATCCTCCGGTGCGGGGCCGTACTCCATGGTCATGAATTTTTCGACGATGCTCATTCGCTTCTTCCCACTACTTCAGTCAACGGGCCATGAATTTTCCGCTCAAGCAATCGGATGACGGTAATCCGCCGAATAACGTCCCGTGGCATGATGCTCCAACTGCCGTTCGATATCCGCCAGCATGCCGCTGGCTCCAAACCGGAATAACTCCGCCTTGAGCCACGAATCGCCGAGTTCCTCCTTCATCAGCGCGAGCCACTCAAGCGATTGCTTCGCCGTGCGAATGCCACCCGCTGGCTTGAAACCCACGGCCATTTCGGTTTCCTGCGCGTACTCGCGAATAGCGCGCGTCATGACCAGGCTGACTGGCAGGGTCGCGTTCGTTGCTTCCTTGCCCGTGGATGTCTTGATGAAGTCCGCTCCGGCCATCATCGCCACCGTGCTGGCGCGCGCGACGTTGCGCAGCGTCAATAAATCGCCCGTGCCCAGAATCACCTTCAAATGCGCAGGTCCGCAAGCGTTCTTGAATGTGGTAATTTCGTCGTAAAGCGCTTGCCATTTCGCACCAAAGACGTGTGCGCGGGTGATGACCACGTCGATTTCATCGGCGCCAGCTTCCACCGAGCGCCGAATTTCCGCGACGCGTTCCTCGAAAGGGGAAAGACCCGCAGGGAATCCCGTCGAGACCGCTGCAACATGAATGCCGCTGCCCTCGATAGCGCGCCGCGCGGTTTCGACGAAGGTGTGATAAACGCACACGGCAGCGACCTTGATGTCGAGGCTCTCGATGCCAAGCCTCTGAATGAGTTCGCGCTGGATCGGTTGTCGCGCCTTGGCGCACAATCGGCGAACACGCTCGTCAGTGTCGTCGCCGGAGAGCGTCGTCAAATCCATGCAGGTGATCCCGCGCAGCAGCCATGCGGCCTGCCATTCCTTCTTTACGGTTCGCCGAGCGCCGATGGTTTGTGCGCGGCGCTCCACGGCGCTGGTGTTCACGCGCACTGCATTTACCCAATCCAAATTCAGTGGAACGCCGCGGTTTGGCTGGAGCTCGCGCCCTGCGTAGTTGGCGATGGCAGTATCGGAAGGCGAAAGCGGGCGTCGAAGAGCCTGGCGATCTAGGCTGGAGGAACTATCGATCCGCGTGCTGTCGCGCAGAGACATGAGATTTTTCACCACATACGGTGGAGCAACTGGGAAAGTCTTATCTTAACATTACTTTGACAAAGCCTGATTACAGGCGCCCAACGCGATTCTGCCATTCCCTCTCGAATTCATCTCGGTTACAAAAGGATTTTTGCGTGCCCACCCTGGTTGTGGAAAGGGCAGCGTAGAGGCTGGCGCGCTGTAGCGCCTCCTTCTCCGTCAAGCCTTCGCCGAAAAAAACCGCGAAGCTGCCGATGAAAGCATCACCTGCGCCGGTCGTGTCTACCGCTTGGACTTTGAAAGCGGGAATAAGCTCCATCCCACCCGGAGCAGCCACCAAGGACCCGCCTTCGCCGAGGGTGATGACCACTTTCCGCATTCCCTGATGCAGCAGAAACGCGGCGCACTTTTTCGCCTCAGCGATGGAATGAACCGGCATTCCCGTAATCACTTCGGCTTCACTCTCGTTGGGAATAAAATAATCCGCATCGCGGAGTTTCTGAAGGTCAAGCGGCTGTGCCGGAGCAGGATTGACGACGCAGCGAATGCCATTGATCTTTGCGAACTTCATGGTGTGGTAAACGGTGCGCAATGGAATTTCAAATTGCAAGACGATAGTGTCCGCTTCGCGGAGCAGTGGCGCCGCGGCGTCGACATCTTCCGGCGAAAGAGTTTCGTTAGCGCCCTTCACGACGATGATGCGATTCTGTCCGCTCGGATCCACAAAGATGGGCGCGACTCCGCTGGAGACGCCGTCGGCGATGCGCACGTATGTCGCGTCAATTCCCAGCGATTCAAAGTTTTTGATTGTGGCAGGGCCGAAAAGATCGTTCCCGACTTTCGCCACCATGCCCACGCTCGACCCACACAGACGCGCCGCGACCGCCTGATTCGCGCCTTTGCCACCAAAGCCGAGATCGAACTTCGTGCCAAAGATGGTTTCGCCCGGCCGCGGAAACACATCATTGAAGGTGGTCAGGTCCACGTTGGCGCTGCCCACCACGACAATCAAGGATTGCTTGGCCATCTTTTTAGCTTCATGAATCGGACAACTTCAGATATTCGGGATGCCAGCTACCGCGCGAAAACGTTGCGCAACATGAACCATAAATTTGCCGGCCTTTCCGCCAGCCGGCGAACGAACCACGGGTACCAATAGCTGCCGTAGGCGACGAGCACGATGGAAGTGCAGCCTTCGCTGGCGAGACGTTCCTGCTCCGCACGCTGTATGCCGTAGAGCATCTGCACTTCAAAATCTTTTTTCGCAAAGCCCTCCGCGGATGCACAATCGGCCAGCCGCCGTATCAGCGCCACATCATGCGTGCCGAAAGCTGCGCGCACGCAGCGATTTTCTTTCTTAGCCCGCAGCATCTGCTTCCCAAACTCGAAATAACTCTCATCGACATCCAGTTTGCGGGGAAACGCGATTTCTGGCGGTTCGTTGTATGCGCCCTTGACTAATCGAATCGATGGTCGCAGGGGCAGAAGTTTTGCGAGGTCATCCTTTGTTCGATGAAGATAAGCTTGCAGGCATATACCTACATTAGGATGCGCCGTCAGCGCGCGGCCATAGAGCTCCAGCGTCGCATCCACATAGTTGCTCGCCTCCATGTCCACCCACACAATGGTGTCTTTTTCGGCGCGTTCGATAATGGCGTTCAAATGCTCGAAGCATAGGTCCGCCGAGAGGTCCAAGCCCAATTGCGTCAATTTGACTGAAATCTCAGCTCGCAGGCCTTTCTCTCTGATGCGTTTCAGTACTTTGAGATAGTGTTCCGCAACCTGCTGCGCCTCCGCGCGGTCCTTGATATTTTCTCCGAGGTGCGTGAACACCGTCCCAATGTTCTTGCTTCGCAGCGCTTCCGCTGCGCCAAGTGCGTCGTCCAGCGTTTCGCCGGGCATGAACCGGGACACGGTGCCGCGCACAAAGGAATAATGCGTGGCGCGGTCGCGAAGCCATCGATTCTGGGATGCAGCCAGCAATAGGGATCGCATCAAACTCATTCTCTTCTCACTCCCCTTGGAGGAAGAACCTGTGTTGTGACCGTTTCTTTGCTTGCTCTGAATCGCGGCCAAGAATCAACGCGGGTCCGTCCGCGTTCCCACGCATCAGGAAATGGCGAGCACGCGAAGAAGTACACCTGCCAGCACGCCGCCGATGAGCGGACCAATCACGGGAATAGGTGCATAGCCCCAGTCCGAGCCGCCCTTCCCGGCAATCGGAAGAATTGCATGCGCGATGCGCGGACCGAGGTCTCGTGCAGGATTGATGGCGTATCCGGTCGGCCCACCCAGAGACAGACCGATACCCCAAACCAGGCTTCCTACCAGATATGGACCGAGCCCTGCGGTGGGTCCAGTTGCCGAAACGTTCTTGGAAAAAATCGCGCCAACTACGAAAACGAGCGCGAAGGTGGCAATAACTTCGCTGAGCAAATTGGTAAAGGCATTGCGGATCGCCGGCGCAGTACAAAAGCATCCGAGCTTTGCAGCCGTGTCCGGCGTCTCCTTCCAATGCGGAAAGTAGTGCAGCCAGACGACCGCGGCGCCCACCATGGCCCCCAGCATTTGCGCAGCGAGGTAGGGCGCAAACTTGGCAAAATTACCGTCGCGCATGGCGAAGCCGATCGTCACCGCCGGATTCAGATGAGCGTCGCTGCTTCCACAGGCAATGGCCGTGAAAACGCCCGCCATCACTGCGAATGCCCACCCCGCGGTGATCACGGTCCAGCCGCTGCCCTCAGCTTTCGAACGCTTGAGCAACACCGCGGCGACAACTCCATCGCCTAGCAGTACGAGAATCATCGTGCCGAGAAATTCACCGAGAACCGGTGAGTGCATAAGGGAGTGCCTCCGTCAGGATTCCATCCAGTCAAATGATCGGGTAACTGCTTTCTTCCACTCGCGGTACAGCCGCTCGCGTTCCGTTTTGGCGAGAAGCGGCTTCCAAGTGCGATCGACCGCCCAGTTGGCGCGCAACTCTTCCAGGCCCGAAAAGAATTTCACCGCCAAGCCGGCAGCGTAAGCTGCGCCCAGCGCCGTCGTTTCTTGAATTACGGGGCGTACCACTTCGCGGTCCAAGAGGTCGGCCTGAAACTGCATCAGCAACTCATTGGCTACCATGCCTCCATCCACGCGGAGACTTGCAAGGCCGATATGGGAATCTTTTTCCATGGCCTCGACCACGTCTCGCGTTT
>WNFT01005907.1_pt1 | contig 13879 bp, 9 predicted proteins | sample 5400191 | NCBI WGS metagenome assembly WNFT01 (sample SAMN13153359, study PRJNA577476) | soil metagenome | isolation source: 80 cm saprolite under Madrone tree | place: USA:California | collected 2016-06-14
TTTCCAAACTCAAAGCGCCGGGCATACTGTTGGTTCATGACGCGCATTGGCAGGTCGGGCGTGAGATAAGGATTCACGAAGACCATGTTGGCGTTGGTGAGTCCCGCGGCCTGCAGGACGGCAGTCAACCGATCGAGAGCGAGATCGACCTGTGCTGCCGGATTCTGCGGCATGGCGCGGGTTGCAGGATCGCTGCCCGGCATGGTGGACACGAATAGCCGGTCATGGGTGAGCATGCCGGCGGAATAGGCCTTGTCAAGGATCCAGCCAGGTACAGAGACCGGCTGTTTACCCTTGAGGTCGCGAACCGCGACCGCGGTAATTTGTAGCGAGGGCTCCGGTACGCGAGCGACACACAGAACTCCCCGAGCGGGTGGGTCCTTGGGAAAGTAGGCCGAGAAAACCTCATTCAGCTCGCTGTAGCGGCTGGTGTCTTCAAGATAGACCTGTAGGTAGACTACGCGATCCAAAGTAAGACCCGCCGTCTCGACCAAGCGTTTTACGTTATCGAGAGACTGGCGGACTTGATCGGCAAATTTTGTGGGAGTGGTTCCGTCCGCGCGACGGGGTCCCTGACCGGAAATGTATAGGTAGTCTCCCGCATCGAAACTGGGCGAGCGTGGCGCATCATTCGGCCCCGGCGCTGACTGTGCGAGGGCAATAGGCAGCCGGGCGCTCAGAAAGACGGTTGCGGCAAGCAGCCCAAGGATCAGGAACAAGCTTTTCATGCGGACTTCCCCCTGCGCGCTGCGCCGAGGATTGCGCGCAGGCGCTGTCCTACGATCATTTCTTCGCCGGGCTGGATGGTCATTGAAACCAACTCGAGGTGATTCTGCTCTTTGAGTTCCTTCGGATTAGGCTTCGGTTTATCGGCCCCTTCCTGGACTGCGGAAACCATACTGGGATTGTCAATGCTGAGCACTTCGATCACCGGATCGCCCTCGTGCAATTTCTGAACGCATTCGCTTACGTTGAAGCCCCAGGCCTGTTGGTCCCACGAAATGCGTAAGGTTGGATAGCGATTGCCGTCGTCGGGAATGTAGATTTGTGTCTGGACACCTGGCACTGTCTCCACCAGTTTGGCGATGCGGTCCACGCGCGCGTTCCATTCGTCGTAGACTTTTTTGGAATCGATTTTCAGCCAGGTCTCGATGGCTGTGAGGCAACCGATGACCTCTTCTTTCCCGACTTTCATGGGGCGGCATACCGCACCTTCGTAGGGGCAGGAGTTACGCACGGCGGCTTCGATCAGGTCCTTGCGGCCCAGCAGCACGCCGCTGCACTGCGGTCCGCGCAGTCCCTTACCTCCTGAAAAAGTGTACAGATCGAGTTTCATTCTTGCGTACAGCTTGATGTTATCAATCGGCGGAATACCTGCGGCATCGTCGAGAAGGAGCGGAACATTGTGCTGCTTCGCGATGGATGCCTCGCTCGCCAACTTGTCGCCCAGATCGGTGGTATAGATCATCGCCGTATTGCTGTTGATGGCGTTTAGAATGTCGTCGGGCTTTTCGACGAGCACCAGCTTTGCACCGGCGAGCCGGATGGCGTTATCAAAGGCGCTGCGGCCGCCGACCATAATGACTTCGTGCTTTAGACCGGTGGTATCCGGAAGCTGCCAGATTTTTTGCGGATCGTTGCCGGCCATGCAGGCCGCGGTCGCGGCGGCCATGGCGCCAGCGGCGCCGGACGTGATTAATCCAGATTCGGCGCCGGTCAATTCTGCCAGGCGGCGTCCTACGGCGTGATGCAACTCGACCATGTTCACAAAATGGCGGCTGGCTTCGGCTTGAGCTTCTTGCACTTCCGGGAATTGCAGCGATCCGCTGAGATAGGTCCAAGTCCCACGACAATTAATGACGGTCTTAACGCCCAAGCGACTGTAGACGTTTCCCTGCGGGGCCAGTCCGACGGCGGCAAGGGATTTTTCGTACATGCCTTGGGCGGCAATCTGGGCCAATAGCGGCGAAGCAGCCAACATCTTCATAAATCCGCGGCGGTTTGATTGCTGTTTTGAAGGCATGCGGTTCCTCCCGAAAGTGGGTATTACTTGGTGAAGATCAATGTCCCAAAATGTTCAGGTACGTGGTTGGCATCGCGCTTGACGACACAGGTTGGCTGCCAACACATGAAATGGCGCTGTGGATCTTCGCCGAGGCCGTCAATGCGATAGAGGTTAGCCCGCCACTTAGTGCCCGCGACCACCTGTTTTTCGCTCACAGAGCGCAGCGGCACGCGCGCCGCTGCGTACCATATGTGATTTTTTTCGTCGATTCTTCCCAGGCGCTCCCAGCCCGAATTCCAGTCGGCGTTGTAGGATTCTTTGTTAAGGTCAATCGCCAGATCGACCCAATCCCCGGTGGGGGCAATCTCAAACTCCCGATAGTGTTTGATGTCTGTCCAATCATCGCCGAGAAAAAACTCGACCACGTCACGGTCCCAGAGCTTGAGGCGGTCTTTGCTATTGTCCGCAGGCAGCCAGAGATTCAGTTCGCTGTATGGAGAGATGAAGAGTAAATACAAATCGGAATCGGTCCAGAATCCACGAACCTCTGTTTTGATCTTTGGATAATCGATTTGATGAGTGCAGTCTTTGCCGATCCACGTGGCCGACGCGTGGGCCCAGGTCGGCGAATGGGGGTCCGTATTCAACTCCGGGGCTTGCGAAACATGAGGTACGGACAAGGAGGCCATTGGTGATGCAACTTCGCAAACCTTGGCGGCAGTTTCCTCCTTAGTCGTTTGTGCCGCCTGCCGCGGCGGGTGGCCAGCCAGAGTAACGGCAACTCCGGAAACCTTCCAGACAATGACCACCACCGGTATGAGAAGAAGTAATAGGAGATTCTTTGAAGATAACATTTCTTAAGGGCGAGGCGCGTTTCTAAGCTCCGGCGAAATTTCGTAAGCTTTATTGAATTCCGCGCGCGACTCTGCCTCCTTTCCTTGTTGATGAAGGGCCAGTGCCAGGTTGTAATGGGCTTCGGCATAAAGCGGCTTGAGGCGCAACGCCTGACGAAATTCCGAATCGGCGGCGTTGAGGTCGCCAGCCTGCAATAGAACGAGTCCGAGATTGTTATGAGCCTCGGCGAAATTCGGATTGCGGCGCACGAGTTCTCTGAAAACGCTGGCAGCGCCGGCGGTATCGTTGTTCTGGGCAAGCACCAGACCCAATTGCACGCGAGCATCGGTGTATTTCGGATCCAGACTGATAGCTTCGTTCAATTCACGAGCGGCTTTGCAATTCTTCGAGGGCGCGCGTGCGATCATCCTGACGCCAGTAAAGAAGGCCCAAGCTCGAGTGGACTTGCGAATAATCGGGTTTCAGCTCAAGGGCTTTCTGATAAGCCGCCATCGCACGCGTGGGATCATCCTTGCGCTCATAGGTAAGGCCCAGATAGTAGTAACTGGTGGGCAGTTCTGGGCTCTGGTCGGCCGCCTTCATGAATAGAGGCAACGCATCATCGAATTTCTGATGCTTGAGCGCTTCGACGCCATTCAGGATAAGCAATTTTGACTGTGCGAGGTGGGCACGGTATTCATGCAAGGCATTGAGCTGATCCAATTCCTTTTTCCCCGCGTCGGCTTGGCCCTGGGTTCGTAACGCAATCCCCAGATTGTAGTGGGCCTTTTCGAAATCAGGCTTCAATGCGATCGCTCGCTGAAACGCCGCAATTGCAGCGGCCGTATCGCCGCCCGCTTTCAATTCCATGCCCAAGTCGCATTGCGCTTCTGGATCGTTGGGATCGATGTCAGCGGCTCGGCGGAATTGCGCGAGGGCGCCAGCATGGTTGCCCTGACGGCGCAACGCCACACCCAGGAGCCTGTGGGCCGAGGGTAACCGCGGGTTAAGACGGAGTGCTTGACGGAATTCAGCCGCAGCTTGGTCCAGGTTGCTGAGCTGTCCCTGAATAAGACCCAGTTCGAAATAAATCTCGGCCGAGGGCTTTGATTCGAGTGCACGACGCAGTTCGCGATCTGCAGACAGTGGGTCGCTCTGCTCGGAGTACACCCGCGCCGCGAGGCGATGGGCCGCAGCGTTTTTGGGATCCAGTTCGATCGCGGCACGGAGCTCCTTCAGCGCATTCGCCAGATCGTGCAAGTCATACCACGCGGCACCCAGGCCGTAGTGCGCCTCCGCCCACTTTGGTTTGAGCTGCAAAGTCGTCTCGAATTCGTCAATGGCCTGCCGGGTGTCGCCTTTATATTTCAAAGCAAGCGCCAAGTTATAGTGTGTCACGGCGTCGTTGGGCTCGAGGTCCAACGCCTTGTGGTAGCTCGCAATCGCCTCATCCCAGGACTTTGCCTGCGACAGCTCTAGCGCCTTTTGCTGGTATTCTGCGGCGGTCTGCGCACAGGATGGCAGCGGTGTAAATAAGACGCTGGCAAGGAGTGCCAACATCGCGCCGAACACAAAAGCACGCTGGATTTTAGAAATTTGTCGCCTTAATTTCATCGCAGTGATTTGACCTGCGGTCGGGCCGCAGGTCAAATCAAAAACGAATGACGCCTCAAGCTCTCCGACTACCAGTAGAACTTCGCGCTGACCTGCCCGATCCGCGGATCGCGAGCACTGGTCACGATTCCGAAGTTCTGGTCGTCGATATTACCGTCCGGGTTTTTGAACTGTGCGTGATTGAATATGTTGAAAAATTCGAAGCGGATATCGAAAGCATAATTCTCACGAATCACGGTCCGCTTCAAGATGCCGAAATCGGTGTTGTTGAATCCGGGACCGTGGAAGAAGCGTCGGTTGGCGGTTCCAAAAGTTCCGCATCCGGGGCTCGGAAGGAAGGTCGTCGCATCGAAAGTGCAGGTGTTCAGGGCGAAGGCGCTTGGCAGGAAGTAGCAACCCGAAGTTGGAACTGTAGGGTTATTGGGATCGGTATGACAGTCGGGAGATACCTTACGCGGATTAAGTGTCACAACTTTCCCAACAAGGTTCGGCATATCTGTGGCCGAGCTGTCTGCCAGCGAAACATCGTCGTTGCCCTGGTTCATCTGAACGGGAAAGCCGGTGGCGAACCGCGTGATTCCCTGCATCTGCCACCCTTGGGTCAAGCGCTTGGGTGCCTTGGTGAAAACCCGGTCGAATGGCATTATCCAAACATAGCTGGCCACGAAATTGTGCCTGATGTCGCTCGAGGACAGTCCTCGGCTAATCTTAGCATTCGAGAAGTTCACCAGGTCGTTGAAGGCCGAAGAATCGTCCAGGCCTTTGGCGAAGGTGTACGCCGCCAAGAACGTAAAATCATTGGCCTTTCGCTCCACGGTGATTTGCGCGGCGTTATAGATCGAATTGGCTGCGGTGAGTGTGTTGGTGTTGCCGGTGCCAAAGCACACCTGGGGCGTCGCGCCGGAGCAGAAATTGGGATTGTTCAACGATTGCTTTGTGCTGTAAACGCAGCCTGGATTATATGCCGCGCCGCACGGCGCAGCTGCGAGCGTATTGAAGACGTCGTTCTCCTGCCCGGGGCCACAGCCGAAGACGGGACTAGTGGAGGTACTCTTGGTCGCATCATAAGCTTGGATCGCTTCGAGGTGCAGACACGTGGCCGCGCTGCCCGGATTAGCTTCCTGCTGCGTAATGAGATGGTGACCTTCAGTACCGACGTACGCTAACGTCAGCACGGTGGATTTGCTTAGCTCGCGTTGGATGGAGAGATTGAAGTGCTCGGCGTAGGACAGCTTGTTGTGAGTATTGTAGCCCGGAAAAAAGTTCATCGGTTCGTAGACCGAGAAGTCCAGCGTCTTGTTCGTTGGGGCGCCCGGAACCGGTGCGGTGAATGGGAACCGTTGTCCTATCGAAGCCCCGGTAGCTCGAATCCGGAATGGTTCGTCGAACAGGACCGATACCGGTGAGGTCCAATAGAGGCCGAACGGAGCATCCGCCACCTCGTAAAACAGGTTCAGGTCCTCAATCGAAGTGTAGTAGAGGCCGAAAGCCGCCCGGATACTCGTCTTGCCAGGACCACCAAAAATCTTGCCCAACGCCCCATCGTTGAAGCCAGGCGAATAGGCAAGACCGATGCGTGGACCAAAATTATTGTAGCGAGTTGGAGCAAGCGTCTTGGGAACGCCGGGATCACCCGGGAACACCAAGCCTGTGGGAGAAAGCGGAAAGACCGTGGACGTCTCGCCGGGAATGAAGGCCTGAAGCTTTCCTTGCGTGTCGTACCACGGCATGCTCACTTCCCAGCGCAAGCCGAGATTGAGCGTGAAGTTGGGTTTCACCTTCCACGAGTCCTGCGCGAACGCCCCACCGTAGCGTGTGCGGGAATCCAGGAGCTGCAAGGCAGCCTGGGTGTAAGGAGCAGAACACTGGGTGCAGGTCGCGCCGAGGAGGAAGTCCGCAAAATCGACTCCAGTCACATTGCCATCAAAATTGAAGCCTCCATTCGGGTTGGCGAAGTTGCGTTCGTTCACTTGCAGATAGCGGAACTCACCTCCAACCTTCAACGTATGTCTCCCCAGCGATTTCGACAATACGTCACTAGCCATATAAGTGGTGTTGGGCTGGAACGTATTTAGGTTGGGCACGCCGATGTTCAAGCCGCTCTGGCCAACAAATTGGACCTGAGGCACATACTGAGGGGACGTCGTGGAAGGGATAATCCCGAGGGTACCGGGACCAGTCACGAATCCCAGGGAAGAAAGGCTGGCGAGACTGGCGGCCGGGTTGTCTAAGTGGAGGACGGTACGGAAGATGCTAATCCGCGCCTCGTTGACTGCAGTGGCTCCGAAATTCTTGGTATTGCTCATGACGAACTGCTGGGCACGCGAAGGGGTGACCGTAGCGAAGCCCGGCACACTGGGGCCGGGGTTGCCGGAGGGAATCGCGTTCGCAACGTTAGAGCTATCAAAATGGTAGTAGAACGACCAGTTTCCGGTTTTCTGGTTGTTGAAATCCACACGTTCTCCGATTTTATTGTCAGTTAGACTATTTTTCTCACTGTTATTGCAGTAGTTTACGCCACTTGTGCAGCCGCCGGGGGTGGCCGCGGGAATGTAGGGCAAGATCGCCCTGGATGGCGCCGACCATGCCGCTTGCGGGATCACGCCACCCGGAAACACACAAGGGTTCGCGCCGATGTTGCTCGTGCAGCCCGGAAAGCTGTACGCCTCGCCGAGAAATGTTGTGCCAACGGGATTACCTAACCGCTGATCGAGCACTTGAGCCCAGTAACCACCGTCAACAGTACCGGTCAAGGTTGCGGGGTCAAAGTTACCTTGACGCTGGGCATCCGTCAGCACGTTCGCGCTGGCTTCAGCGCCACTTACTTCCCTTGTGCCTTGATAATCGGAGAACCAGAACAGCTTGTTTTTCCAGAACGGTCCGCCTGCGGCGTAGCCGAACTGATTACGCCGCAGCTCGGACTTACCACCAAAGAAATAGTTCTTTGCGTCAAATTTATCGTTGCGAAGGAACTCAAAGGCGTCACCATGAAAGCCGTTGGTGCCGGACTTAGTGATGGCATTCATCACCGCGCCGCTGAATTTTCCGTATTCGGCGTCAAAACTGTTGGTGATCAGCCGGAATTCCTCGATCGAATCCAGGTTGGGAACCAATCCAGCGCCCAAGTTGCGGCCCTCGCTGACGTCCCCGCCGTTCACCAGAAAGGCGTTCGCCGTTTCGCGCTGGCCATTAACAGAGATGTTGCCCGGATTTAAACTACCGGACACCGGACGATCCTGCTGGATGGTTTCCGCGGTGGCGGGAGCAACTCCGGCTTGTAAGCCAAGAAGATCGATGTAGCTGCGGCCATTGAGCGGGAGGGCGAGCATTTTTTTGGAATCGATCACGTCGCCCAGTTGAGTGCTCTCGGTCTGCACTTGCACGGCGTTCGCGATGATTTCGACGTGTTCCTGAACGCTGCCGATGTCGAGCGTTACATCGAAATGTAGCTGGTCGTTTACTTTTACTTCGATGTTGGTCTCGGCGAACGTGCGGAATCCGTTGGCTGTGACGGTAAGCTTATAGACTCCTGCCGGCAGCGCCAGAATGTGGAACGAACCATCGGCACCCGAAACAGCTTCCTGTTTGAAATTGGTTTGACCGTTGATCGCGACAACTTTCGCGCCGGAAACTACGGCGTTGCTACGGTCGCGCACCACGCCCTGAATCGATCCGGTCACGTCGGCACGCAGGACCTCTGCGCCGGCAAGCATTATTAAAACGATTGAAATCCATGGAAAAATGCGATTTAGACGATAGTTCATTGGACACCCCGCTTATTGCCGCGTAGCATATGACGAAGGTTGCCGGAAATCAAGATGATTTCGTTTTGCTTCTTTTTATTTCGTTTTACTGCGTTCCGGAAGAACGTTCAGCGCGGTTTCGGAGGAAGTCGCTGGGGGCCGGTACGCAAAGGGGTACAAGAGTTGGCTCGCGGCAGAAGGCCAAAATCCTGCCTGGGTTTCGCGGCGCTCGCGGATTCGGATGCAGCGCAGCGCAGAGGATCACTTCGATAAATAGGGTATGAAACCTCGTGTTTTCGTTCGCAGGCGATAAACGGAAGTGGCGGCGGTGATGTAAAGGGTTCCGTAGTCTGCATCGCCCCAAGCCAGATTTGCGGGTTGTTCCGGCAGAATGATCGTACCGAGATGGCGGCCTTCCGGACTCCACACCCAAATTCCATTCGGACCCGTAACATAGAGATTCCCAGCTTGGTCCAATTTCATTCCGTCCGGCACGCCTTCGCCCTTTCCGCCCGGCTCTTCCCCAAAAATTCGCCCGTTTTTCAAGCTATGTTCGGTGGTGAAATCGAACACTTGAATGTTCCGGCGCTCGCTGTCGTCCACGTACAAGCGCTTGCCATCCGGCGAAAACGCCAAGCCGTTCGGTTGCGACAAGTCCTTGGTCAACAGCGTCACTGTTCCGGTTGCATCCAGACGATAGACTCCCTGAAACGGAATCTCCTGCTTCTGACCTTCGGGAAGATCGAGGGTCGGGTCCGTGAAATAGATCGCGTCGTCAGGACCGATTACCACGTCGTTGGGACTGTTGAATCGTCGGTCTTCAAAGCGGTCCGCAAGAGTCTGGTATCTTCCCTCGCGGTCAATCCGAATAATCGCGCGCAGCACGCTGGCGCAATCGATCAGCCTTTGTTGCCGGTCAAAGGTGTTGCCGTCGGGATCGCCCAAAGCGATCAGTTCCTCTTTTTTTTTCCCATCCAAGTACACGCGAAAAATCTTGTTGGTCACTTCGTCGCTGACATAGACGAAGCCCGCAGGGTCCCACACCGGCCCCTCAGTAAAACCAAATCCAGATGCGACCGTAGACAGCTTCGTTCCATGATCAAAGAGGCTCCAGAATCCGGCAGAATTCGCTTGCAGCTGGAATTGGCGTGCGGGATCCGCCACCCCAGCATGGAACTTGGCCGAAAGCAACAGAACCAGCACCACGGCAAAAGATAATCGCCAGTTCATTTCCACTTCCTCCCATTTAATCTCTACTCTTCGTCTCCGTCTTCAGGATTGTTTTTCGGCCTTCGCGCGTTTTCTGATCTAGATGTGCGGAGCAAATAGCTAACCAGGTCATTAAGCTCCTCATGCGAAAGAATCGCACCGTAATCCGAAGGCATTGCCGATGTCCCTTTGTAACTGAGGCTGCGTATGTCCGACTTGTTGAGAAGATGAAACACTCCATCCGGGGTCTGGAGCTGCAACGAAAAATTGTCCTGATTGCGCAGCAACCCAACCAGCGTAGTCGAATCGGTCAGAGACAGGGTGACCAGCCCGCGACGCGGATCGAGATCCTTGTTCGGATCGAGAATCGCAACACGCACTTCATCGGCGCTAATTCTTGCAGCGTATGCGGTCAGGTCAGGCCCATAAAATCCGCCTTGTCCGTGGACCATATGACACTGCGAGCATCGGGCTGCTCCATAAAACAACTCCCTTCCCCGCGCAGCGTCCCCCGGAAGAGGCGCTCCCTTGCTGCTGCCTTGCAGCATCCGCAGATGGGCAACCAGCGCCGACAGACGAGTGGTCCCCTGGGACGCAAACGAAGGCATGCCCGCCGCCGTCTTTCCGTCCCTTAGAATCTTAATGAGTTCCGCATCTGTTTTGCGCGAGACATCAGGTTGAGTCACAATGTCGGGCCCGCGTTCGCCACCTCGTCCGTCGAGGCCGTGGCACGACGCGCAGACGCCTGCGAAAGTCGCCGCTGCTTCCGTTTGGCGCGTGCCGCTGGCGTCAGATGTACGGACGCTTGGCTTATCTTGCGCTCGAAGCATCACGACTAGGGAACCGAGCATTGCCGTAAGCGCGATGGAGATTCCCACTGAGAAAGCTTCGTACTTCATTCGATCCTTGTCCGGTACGTTTTTTTTCAACTGATCTTAAGTAATTCAATTAACGCGAACAACCAACTTACCCGGCCAGTGCGACGCCGCTTCGTCAAATACCTGGAAGGATGCTAAAGTGCGCGCGTCTGTTCTTTCAAGGAGGAATTATGTTGGGGCTCTTGCATTCTCGACGCGCCGTCGTTCTGTTTTTTGCTTTGGCGACCAGTTTAAGCCTCCTGGCTCTCGCACCAGTTGCCAGAATCTGGGCAAAACAAGGCCCGCCGGTTGCTCAGGCAGGCGACGATGCCACGCTTCTCGATGGTTTTCGCCATGTCGAAGTTGCGTCCGTCTCCGATGCCCTGGAACAGCTCACCGGCAAGAAAATGTATATGACCCACCGCATGCGTCCAGTTTTTACTGCACGATTTGCCGGATATGCGCTAACCGTTGCTTTGAAGAAGGAGCCAAATCACGATCCTGATGCCCTGAAGGGAATGCTTCAGGCCATTGATAACGGCAACGCGAATTCCGTTTACGTGATGGTGCTGGAAGATGGCAACGACATCGCGGGGATGGGAGGATTGATGGGCACTGCGATGGCTGCGAGAAATTTCTCCGGAGCCGTCATCGATGGCGGAGTGCGTGATACTGCCTACCTGCAAAAGATCGGGTTTCCGGTGTACGCGCTAGGCATTGTTCCCTCCACGTCTATCGGCCACTATCGCTTTGCGGGAGCAAACATTGCGGTGATCTGTGACGGGGTGCCGGTAAACCCCGGCGACATCATCACCGCAGACTCCGACGGCGTGGTGGTGGTGCCGAAACCCGTGGCAGGCAAAGTCCTCAAGCTCGCGCAGGAAATGGACTTCGCGGAGCATTCCATGTACGCCTACATAGAGAAGCTTAAATCGATTGAAGAAGCTGTAGCCAAATTTGGCCGTCTGTGAAAAACCGTGGCTTCGCGGCACCGATTTGTAGTATAGGAAGTTCCGGTTGGTGGTTTAATTTCAATTCAACGGGGCCAGCCGGAAGAAATCGTGACTCTAGCTCTGATTTACAGGTGAGGGCATAAGACTCAGGTGATGGCGCGATGGAAAAAATCTCGCTTATGCTTGGCATTCGCCTTATGGAGAGTTGCGGCATTGCCCGCGCAGGATCCTGGCATCGCGTCCGTTTCGACTGCCATCGACGTGCAGCCCACACGGTTGCTCACTAAACCGATTGCGGAAAACTGGCTTTCCTACAACGGTGACTACACCGGCCGCCGGTACAGCATCCTCCATGAAGTCAGCATTTCTAACGTGGCACAGTTGCGCGCCCAATGGGTCTTTCACGCGCCGAATTCAAGCAGCCTTGAAGTCACGCCGGTTGTGGTGGATGGAATTATGTTCGTCACCGCCGCGAATGACGCTTACGCGTTGGATGCACAATCAGGCCGTACGCTCTGGCACTACTCACGTCCCATCACCGAAGGCCTCATCGACGATGCGTCGCAACATCACAACCGTGGCGTCGGCGTCTGGGGTACGCACGTCTTCATGGAAACAGACAACGCGCACCTGCTATGTCTCGACGCACGTTCCGGTCATTTAGTTTGGGATGTCGCGTACACCGATGGAAACCGAAATTACGGCGCGACCAGCGCGCCGCTAGTGGTTAAGGACAAGGTCATCGTGGGAACCTCTGGCGGCGACGACGGCATACGCGGCTTTGTGGCCGCCTACGACGCCGAGAGCGGTAAGGAAGTATGGCGCTTCTGGACGATTCCCGGCCCGGGAGAATTCGGCTCCTCCAGTTGGCCCGGTGAAAGCTACAAACTCGGCGGTGGCACCACCTGGATGCCCGGCACGTTTGACCCTGAACTGAACACCATCTTCTGGGGCACCAGTAATCCTGCGCCCGACTTCGATGGAGGTCCGCGGCCGGGCGACGACCTCTACACCGATTGCCTGCTTGCCCTCGATCCGGACACCGGCAACCTCAAATGGTATTTCCAGTTCACGCCGCACGACCTGTTCGACTATGACGCCGTCGAAACTCCCGTCCTTGTGGACAGCACTTTCCGTGGTCAGCCGCGAAAGCTTATTGTACAAGCGAACCGCAACGGTTTTCTGTATGTGCTCGATCGCACCAATGGCACGTTTCTCTCGGCCAGACCATTCGTCGAAAAACTCAATTGGGCCAGCGCAATTGACGATAAAGGCCGCCCTATTCGCACTGGACTTCAGCCGACCGCGGAAGGTACGCGCGTGTGCCCCGGTTTTGTAGGAGCTACCAACTGGTACTCGCCGTCCTACAATCCGCAGAATTCCCGGTTCTATTTCATGGCCCTGAACACCTGTAACGTTTTCTTTTTAAAGCCTCAGGAATTCAAGCCTGGCCAGACGTATTATTCGACCGGCACGCATCGCAGCAAAGGGGACTACAACCAAAAAGTCTTGCTGGCCTTCGCGTTGGACGACGATAAACCCGCGTGGCACTACGCTCAGGCAGGCGAGGGCCGCTCCGCCGGGGGCACCATGACGACCGCGGGCGGTCTGGTCTTCTTCGGCGATGACACGCAAGGCTTCGAAGCGGTGGACGCGCAGACCGGCAAGCCGCTGTGGCATTTCAACACGGGTCAAAACATTACAGCTTCTCCCATGACCTACGCGGTGAATTCGAAACAGTACGTGGCGATCGCCGCCGGCAGCGACGTTTTCAGTTTTGCTTTGCCATGATTTTCTAAGGTTCGCAAACAACTCGAATAGGAGGAACAACATGTTTTCATCTTTCACTTCACGGCGCGGTTTCGCTGCGCGGCTGGCGGCCATTCTTCCCGGGCTTGCCGTTTCTGGTGCTGCTCTAAATGCTGCGCCCGCTCCGCAAGGCACGTCTGGCGTAAAAAAGCTCGACTACGAAGGCAAGCCAGCCGGAACGGGATTTATTACTCCGCTGATCCTTCACAACGACACCATCTACATCGCGGGCCAGGGGGCTCATTCGCACGACCCGAAGGGTGAATTCCCCATGGACATCGAGACTCACACCAAGAAAGTCATGGACAACGTCAAGACCCTAGTCGAGACCGGCGGCGGCGCCATGGACAGCATCCTGCAGCTCACTGTCTACCTCACCAAGATCGACGACTACGACGGCATGAACAAAGTCTTCAAGACCTACTTTCCGAACGGCGGTCCCGCGCGTACTACAGTCGCGGTCGCTGCTCTTCCAGGGAATTCGCTGGTCGAAATCAATTGCATCGCCGCAGTTGTGAAGAAAGGATGAGGAGCGCTCATGAGGATTAAGAGTCTTTTGAACCGGCGAAACTTCCTCGGCAGCGCCGGCCTTCTTGCCGGGATGCTACTCAATGCCCGCAGAGCCTTCGGCCTCTCCGCAGGCGGAGTCTCTGGACAGGCAACACCAGATAAGCTTACTGGTTTCGGATCTACAGGGAACGTTTATGAAGAACTCGGCGTGACTTCGGTGATCAACGGTCAAGGAACGATGACATATCTTGGCGGGTCGCTGCCGCGTCCCGAAGTCGAAGCGGTCATGGCTCTTGCTGCGCAGCATTTCGTTCCGATCGTCGAGCTGGAAGTCGCCGCCGGCAA
>WNFT01003332.1_pt1 | contig 13875 bp, 11 predicted proteins | sample 5400191 | NCBI WGS metagenome assembly WNFT01 (sample SAMN13153359, study PRJNA577476) | soil metagenome | isolation source: 80 cm saprolite under Madrone tree | place: USA:California | collected 2016-06-14
GCTCGATGATGGAGAGCTCGTAGACCGACTGCGCGTTGTCGGTGACCGGCCCGTAGCTGTCGACGGCAATGGTCACCGGGCCCATGCCCAGGAACCCGAACGCCACCAGCCCGAAGGCAAAGACGGCCGGGGCCAGCATCAACTGGACGAGCCCCTGGGTGGAGACCAAGAAGCCGATCCCCATCAGGGAAACGATGACGATGCCCATCCAGTACGCGCTGAAGTTGCCCGCCGTGAGCCCGGAAAGGACGTTGAGCGAGGCGCCTCCCTCGCGTGAAGCCGTGACCACCTCGCGCACGTGGGCCGACTCCGTGGAGGTGAACACCTTCACCACCTCCGGGATGATGGCGCCCGCCAGCGTCCCCGCGGTGATGATCAAGGACAGCTTCCACCACATGGTGGTGTCGCCGCCGAGGTTGGGGATCAAGAGGTAGCTGACGGCGAACGTGAGCGCCACCGACACCAGCGAGGTGAGCCAGACCAGGAACGTGAGGGGCGCCTCGAAGTTCATCCGGTCCGCGTTCGCATACCGCGCGCGAGCGATGACCTCGTTGATCAGGTAGGACCCGACCGACGCGACGATCATCATGATGCGCATGGCGAAGATCCAGACCAGCAGCTGGACCTGCACCGCGGGCTCCCGGACCGCCAGCAGGATGAAGCTGATCAGCGCCACTCCGGTGACGCCGTACGTCTCGAAGCCGTCGGCGGAGGGCCCGACCGAGTCGCCCGCGTTGTCGCCGGTGCAGTCGGCGATCACGCCCGGGTTGCGCGCGTCGTCCTCCTTGATGTTGAAGACGATCTTCATCAGATCGCTGCCGATGTCCGCGATCTTGGTGAAGATGCCGCCCGCGATGCGCAGCGCGGACGCGCCCAGCGACTCGCCGATGGCGAAGCCGATGAAGCAGGAGCCGGCGTAGTCCGCCGGCACGAAGAGCAGGATGCAGAGCATCATCAGGAGCTCGATGCTGATCAGCATCGTCCCGATGGACATGCCCGCCTTGAGCGGAATGGCGTAGGTGAGGAAGGGCTTGCCCCGGAGCGCCGCGAAGGCGGTCCGGGAGTTGGCGAAGGTGTTCACCCGGATCCCGAACCAGGCCACGCCGTAGCTGCCACCGATCCCGAGCAGGCTGAAGACCAAGATGGCGATCACCTTCTCGGCCTCGAAATGGCGGAGCCAGCCGAAATAGATCACCATGATCACGCCGATGAAGCCTTCGAGGATGAGGATGAACTTGCCCTGCGTGATCAGATACGTCTTGCAGGTCTCGTAGATCAGCTCCGAGACCTCGAGCATCGCCCGGTGCACCGGCAGCCCCTTGAGCTGGGCGAAGATGCGGATGCCGAAGGCGAGGCCCAGGGCGCAGACGACCAGTCCGGCCAGGAGCAGGTTGCGGCCGGACATGCCGAGGAACTGGACGCTGGCGAGATCGGGGAGCACCAGCTTCGCTTCGTCGGCGCGGGCGGCGAGCGGAAGGGCGAGGACCGCGAGGGCGGGCAGGGCGCGGCGAAGGATGTTCTGCATGGGGCGCGGGGCTCCAACCGGATCTTCGGGGCGCGGAAAATAGAGTGATCCGCTGCGCATGTAAAGTCCGAATGGAACAATGCTGCCCATCAACCGCCGAGCGCGCCGAGCACGCCGAGGTCGGGCCGTTTCCCTCGGTGCCCCGGCGTGCCTGGTGCTTGAACTGTCGACCGCTTATCTGCTGGCGGTCACGGTGGCGGCCGGGCCGCCTTCGCGGGAGAGGGCGGCGAAGTTGATGTTGGCGAAGCCGCTCTGGTTGCAGGCGAACATGATCCGCTTGATCACCTTGAAGGGGATCCGGCGGTCGGCCTGCACGTTGACCAGGCCGCGGAAGGGATGATCCGGATCGTTCAGGTGGATGGCCTCGTACCTGCGCTTCTCGTCCCGGAGCGCCTCCTCCAACTCGGGGACGTTGAGCGCGTCGCCCTTGTCGAGATCGCCCGTGTTCAGCAGCATCCGGCCGTCGAAGGTCACCGCCTCGGCGGAGACGGAGACCACGGGCGCGCGCTCGAGCTGGGCCCCATGGTACGCGTCGGGAAGCCGGATGTCCTTGGACATGTAGAGCACTTCGCCGTTCGCGCTGAAGTTCATCAGCAGGAAGATGACGATGATGGTCATCACGTCGACCAGCGAGGTGAGCGTGAGCGCCGCGTAGACGCCCCGCTTGGCCCGGGTGAACTTCTTGGCGAACACCTTGCTCTGCGCGATCCGTTCGCAGGGGCGCTTGCCCGGTGTGACGATGGCCATGACCCGTCCCCCTAGTTCGCCGGCGCAACGGTCACGTTGCGCAGCCGCTCGCCCATCGCCGTATCGACGGTCTCCACCAGGTCGGAGTACGCGACCGAGTCCTCCGGCTGCACGGTGATCGCGCTCTGATCCGGCAGGCTCGTCTTCAGCGTCTTCAGCTTCTCGCCCAGCGCCTTGCGGTCAAAGGCCCCGTTCAGCTTGGGGATGTCGATGCTCGCTCCCGCCATGGTGAGCTGGTAGCCCTTGTCGTTGAGCAGGAGCTTCACGTCGATGGTGCTCTCCTGCTTGCTCTGCTGCTCCGGCGGTCCTCCGCTGCTCGACACTTGAAGTCCCGCGATCTGCGTCCACACCGCGGTGATCAAGAGGAAGCTGATGCAGCAGGAGAGCAGGTCGATGAACGGGACGAGGTTCAGCTCGGCGTCGAGCGCCTTCTTTCCGCCTTTTCCGGTGTGTTCCTGCGGTGCCGCAGAAGCCATGTCGATCTCCCTCCCCGCTCCGGTGCGCGCGCCTTACTGCTGAGGGAGGTTGGCCGGGATCCGCATCTTGTCCTTGTTGGCGACGATCAGGTTCAGCACGCCGACCGACGTCTCGTTGATGTCGTCGATCATGTGCTGCGTGCGGCCCTGCAGGAGCGAGAACGCCACCAGGGCCGGGATCGCCACGATCAGGCCGAAGGCAGTGCAGTTCATCGCTTCCGCGATGCCGTCGGACAGGACCCGTGCCTTCTCGGACGCATCCACGCCCGCCACGCCGGCGAAGCACTGGATGAGGCCGATGATGGTGCCGAGCAGGCCGACCAGGGTGGCGACGTTGCCGATCATCGCCAGGTAGCCGGTGCGCTTCTCGATCCGCGGCATCTCGCGGAGGGAGGCCTCGTCCATCGCGGCCTGCACCTCGTCCTCGCCCTTGGGGACGTTGATCAGGCCCGCCTTCACGATGTTGGTGAGCGGCGTCGCCTTCTGGCCGGCGGTGTAGCTGATCGCCTTGTCCAGATCGCCGTTGAAGATGTGGGTCTTCAGCCCGCGCAGGAACTGTTCCTTGTCCACGCTGGCGGAGAAGAAGAGCACCTGGATGCGGTCGATGACGACTGCGATCGCGAACACCAGGCAGATCGCGATCGGGTACATGCCGAAGCCGCCACCCTTCCAGTGATGCGCGACCGTCTCGAAAATCGGGCTCATTTTGTTTCCGTCCTCTGCCGAAAGAGTTCAAAACCAACCTTGGAGGACGGGTGCCGCCCACCCTCCCGCCCAGCCTCACCCGAGCCACCCCGGCCCGCGCGAGCAATCTGGGTGCCGCTCTCCGAATCGGCAATCGGGCGCCTGCTCCCGCTCCCCGCCTGGTTCGTGCCGGACCGCGGTAGCAGGGAGCGGGCCAGCCGCCGCCGTTTGCGCTGTGTTAGGGTTCGGCGTTCCGATGGCGCGCGAAGTGACCTTTCCCAGGACGCGGCACGTCGCGCTGTCCGGACCCGAACATGCCGCAGAGGCGAAAGCGGCGGGAAGCCAGGCGATTCTGGTTCCCATCCGGGTTGCCGAGGGAGCCACCGCGCCGGCGGGGGTGCTCTTGCCGCAGCCTCCCGAAGCCGGGGCTCCCGGAGTGCCGGAGAAAGGCGCGCTGCCGGCCGCGGCCCCGGTCCCGGCGCTGGCAGCGGGGACCGGACCCGCCGTGCCTCAGCAAAGAGAGATGCCCTGGGTGGTCTCCGTCGATATCGCCGAGCCGGCCGGAGAAGTGGACCGCTGCCGCTCGCTGGACGGGAATGCTCTGGCGGTCCGCTGTCCGTCCTCGCTGGAGGGGCGCGACGTGGCGGGCCTGCTGGCGGGCCGTGCCGCGGTGGTGGGCGACGCAGTGCTGCTCGAGGGCCTGGACCGCTGGTACCGGCTCGGTTCCGAGGGCGCCGGGTACTGCAAGAGCTGTGGGTTCACGCTGATGGAGAACCTGCGCGAGACCTTCGGCGACCCCCTGGAGCCCTTCGATGCGCTCGAGGCGCTGCGTTCCTCGGCGCTGCCGATGCGCGAGCGCCCCTTCGCGCGCCAGAAGGAAGCGCTGCGGCTGTCGGAAGCGCTGGAGGCCGCAAAACGCGCGGTCCTGCGCGCGCGGGACGAAGCGCGGCGGAAGCGGAGCGTGGAGATCGGCGTGCTCGGACGCGTCGGGACGCTCAACGGCCTGGCGCTCGAGCTGTGCCGTCATCTCGACGGTCTGGTCTTCGAGCTGACCACTGGAGACGCCTATCAGGCCCTTCTTCCGCTCTTGGCCGCGCGGGCCGCTCTCGGCCAGCGGCCCGCGATCGCCTTGCTCTCCGGCACCGTCAACGCCGCGCAGGTCAAGCTGTATGCGGCGCTCGCGACGGCGTGCGACGCAGATCTGCTGCTGGCGGACGATGCCCCGGCCGAGGCGCGCGCCGCCCTGGCCCAGCACCGGCAGTTCCTCTCGCTCGTCCGCGAGCGGTACCGGCCCTCCGCGCCGCTGTTCGATGCGGAGGTCCTGCTCTCGCCGATCTGCGATCACTGGACCGCGGGCGGGCACCAGCGCGCGGCGGCGACCGCGGTCGCGGCGCTGGCGAAGTCGCAGCAACAGCCCGCGGTGCGCCTCGACCTGACCGGCGGCGTCCGCGCGCGGCTCCTGGTCCTGGCCGGCGCCGCCGCGATCCCCGCCTCCGACGCCGCGGCGGCTCGAAAGTACGTCGAGGGCGGAGGGGACATCCTGCTGCTCGGCAAGTGCATGCCGGTCGACGAGGAAGGGCGGATCGGCGATCCGGTGTTTCCGGAAGTGAAGTCGGGCCTCGAGCCGGTGGGAGAGGGGCGCGTTTTCGCGCTGGACGACGGCGCCCAGGAGGCCGCCATCTCCCGCGCCTTGCGAGAGCTTTCCGGCCGCGGGCGGGCGCAAGTCACGCTCACCGGGCGGGGACGGCTCCTGACCCGCGCCTACCTCGATCCGGAGCGCAAGCTCGACGTCCATTTCGTCAACCTCGATCTGCAGAATGACGCCGTGGTCCCCGCCCAGGGAGTGCAGGTGACGATCGCGGGCCAGGCCGCGGGCGGCGGCCGCGCGGCGTACTGGTTCGCGCCGGAGCGCAGCGGCGGCAAGGACGGCGAGCGCATTCCGCTCAATCCTTCGGGATTCTCGGTGTCCACCATCCTGCCCAGCGTGCACTCGTACGCTCTGCTCGCCGTGCCGCGCTGAAGCGTCAGCGCTTGTCGCGGATCACCACCGAGGGCGGGGGCGGGTCGGAAGCGCGGTCGAGATCGACGATCCGTTTGCTGCCCACGTAAGCCGTGGTCTCGTACCGGGTGATCTTGCCGATCTTCTTGACGATGCCCGCCATCCGCTCCGCCTCGCGCAGGATGGCGGCCAGCTCCTCCCGGCCCTTCTCGTTCTCCCGGGTGCGCCGGAAGAGCAGCTCGGAGAACCCGAGCACGCTGGTGAGCGGCTGGTTGAGCTCGTGCGCCGCGGCGCCGGCGAGCTCCGAGACCAGCGCCGTCTTCTCGGCCTCCTCGAGGAGCGCGCGCGTCTTGCGCAGCTCCGCGTCCCGGCGCAGCTCCTCGCGCAGGTCCCGGAACACGCCCACGGTGGCCGTCTCGCGGCCACCCTCGGCCACGATGGCCGCCGAAAGGTCGACGGGAACCACCTCGCCGCTCCTGGCCAGGACCTCGCACCGCATGCGCCCGAAGTCCTCGCCCGCCGCCCGCGCCTCGCGCAGCCGCTGCATCACCCGCTGGGCCTGCCCCGGCGGATAGAGGTCGCTCACGTTCGCCTTGCCCACCAGCTCGGCGCTGGAGAAGCCGGTCATGCGCTCCGCGCCGCTGTTGAAGAGCAGCAGCTTGCCTTCGAGGTCCGCCGCAACGATGCCGTCGGAGGTGGCGTGGATCAGCCGCTCGAGAAACTCCTTCGTCTTGCGCAGCTCGACCTCCAGCTCCCGGCTCTCCGACACGTCGCGGAAGCTGAGGATGGCGCGCCCGTTCTGCGAGCGCAGCGGCCCCGCGGAGACCGCCAGCGTGACCCTGCGCCCGTCCCTCGTCTGCACGCGCAGGTCGGCCGAGAGCACCCGTCCGCCGCGCGAGAGCTCGCGCCAGAGCATGTTCGCTTCCATCGTGCTCTCGGTCGCCACCAGCTCGGGGACCGGGAGGCCGCGCGCCCCGTCCGGATGGACCCCGAGGATCGCGCACCCGGCCGGGTTCAACGTCAGGACCCGGCCGTCCTCGTCGAGAACCGCCATCCCGTCGTTCACGTGGCTGAAGAATTCCTCGTATCGGCGGAGCTGCGAGAGCTCGCGCTCCGCCGCTTCCCGCTGCAGCCGCTCGGTCTGGATGCGGCCGGCATTGCGCAGGGCCACCGCCGACGCGCTCGCAACCGTGCAGAGGAAGCCCACCTCGCGCGGCGCGAAGCCTCCGCGCGATCGCGAGCGCACGAAGAGCACGCCTGCCACCGTTCCTTCGCAGGTCATCGGCACCACCGCGATCGCGCTGATCTTCTGGACGGCGAACCGCTGGCGGACCGGATCCAGCACCGGATGCGCCTGGGCGTCGTCGATGACGAGCGGGCGGCCGGTGGCCATCACCTCGCGGAACTCGGGATAATTCGCCAGATCGATCCGCATCCCGCGGGCGTCCGGATCGTCGCTCGAGGCGACGACCGTTCCGGAAGCGCCCTCGATCAGCACCAGCGAGCATCGCTCCACGGTGAGCCGCCCGGCGATCCGGTCGACGACGTGCGCGAGCAGCCGCTCCGGATCGCCTCCCGAGGCCAGCGCGCCCGTCACGTCGACCAGGGCGGAGAGATCGTCGGCCTGGCGCTGCAGCTCGCTGCGGTCCTGGGCGGCGCTGATCAAGGTGTGCAGCAACGGCAGCAGATCGGTGGCCACGTGCGGCAAGCGCACCAGACCATCCAGCAACTCGGCCTCCGGCGTGACCGCCTGGCCTTCGGCGAGCAATCCGACGACCGGAGCATATCGGGCCCTCACCTCGGCCAGTCGTTCCGGCCGCCCGCGGATGTCGATCACCGCGGCGCCACCTTCCGCCAACTCGAATCCGGCGGCAGCCATCTGGTTTGCAAGCGCCTGCGCGGCGGGGCCAACCAGCGCAAGTCGGGCTTTGCGGTGTTCCGGCAACGGGTCGCTCTCTCGTCCCCCTGCCGGAGAGTCTACCGCGAGTCAGCTCGTCCTACGAAACGCCGACAGGGCGGCTGCCATCACTTCTTTCACCGCGACACCTTGGCGCTCGGCCGCTTGCCTGCAGTCCTCGAACTCGGGAGCAGCGCTCAGGACGTTCCCCGAAAGCCGGCCGATCTTGACGCGCACCTTTCCGTACGCCGTGTCGACCTCGACCAGCTCGCGGTCGAGAACGCGTCGCTCGATCCGCGTGGCCCGGATACCCAATGTGCTGGTTTGCTTGAAGATTTCTGCTTCCACCGCCGCGCGTGCGGCCTCCGTGACCAGCGCCCCGAACAGGTGCCCGGGGCGTCCCTTCTTCATGGTGACCGGCGCCACCCAGGCATCCAGAGCCCCGGCGGCGAGGACGGTCTCTAGCGCGACGGCAACGAGCTGCGGGGACAGATCGTCCAGGTTCGCTTCCAGGATCCACGATCCCTCGCGGTCGCGCGCCGCCGCCGCGGGGCGGCCCAGCACCGCCCTGAGCAAATTCGGCGCGTCTTCCCAGCGCCGGGTGCCGGCGCCATACCCGATGCGATCGACGATGAGCTCCGGGATCGCCAAGGCTTCCTCGGTCCAGGCGGCAAGGATCGCCGCGCCCGTCGGCGTGGTCCGTTCGCCCGGCCCGCTGGGCCGGACCGTTCGCCCCCGCAGCAGCTCCAGCGTCGCCGGCGCAGGGACCGGGATCGTGCCGTGGGCGCTCTGCTCCAGGCCGCCACCGGAGGGTGGAGGGAGGGAGACGATGCGCTCGGGCGCGAGCGCGTCCAACAGCAGCGCCGCACCCGCCACGTCCACGATCGAGTCGATCGCGCCCACCTCATGGAATTCGACGTCCTCCGGATCGACACCATGGATCCGGCCCTCCGCCTTGGCCAGGAGCGCGAATCCGGACTGCGCCAGCTCCGCTGCGCGCGGTGGAAGACGCGCCCGCGCGATCAGGTCCCGGATGTCGCGCCAGGGCCGGTGGACATGGCGGTCCGGGGCGCCGCGCACCTCGACGTGCAAGGCGCGGATCCCTTGGACCTCGACCTCGCGGGCCTCCACCGAGACGCCCGACAGCCCGAGCCGGCGCAGGCCGTCCTCGAGCGCCGCACGCGGCGCTCCGAGGTGCAGGAGCGCGGCGATGGTCATGTCGCCGGCGATTCCGCCGATCGGCTCGAGGACTAGCGTGCTCACGTCTTGCGGACCTCGCGGCCTCGGCCCGCGGCGTGGGCCTGCCGCGCGATCAGCGCTGCGACGAACCCCGCGCTGAACCCGTTGTCGATGTTGACCACGCTCACGTTGGGCGCGCAGGAGTTGAGCATCGCGAGCAGCGCGGCGATTCCGCCCAGGGAAGCCCCGTAGCCGACGCTGGTCGGCACCGCGATCACGGGCCGCGCGACCAGTCCACCCACCACCGAGGGGAGAGCGCCCTCCATGCCTGCACAGACCACCAGCGCGTCCGCCTGGCGCAGGGCCGGAGCGTTGCGCAGCAGCCGGTGCAGTCCGGAGATCCCCACGTCGTAGACCCGCTCCACCTGGGCGCCGACCACGTGCGCCGTCGCGCAGGCCTCCTCCGCCACCGGGATGTCCGTGGTGCCTGCGCAGACCACCGCGACGAGACCTTCGCGCGGTGGCGGGCCCGCGGCAGCCGGAGCGGTGAAGGTGCGGGAGACCGGGTCGTAGCGCCCTTGCGGCGCCGCGGCCAGCGCGGCGGCTTCCGCTTCCGGCGCCATCCGCGTCACCAGCACCGCCTGCCCCAGCGACACCAGCCTCTGGACGAGAGCGCCGATCTGCTCCGGGCGCTTGCGCTCGCCGAAGACCACTTCGGGGACGCCCATGCGCAGCGCCCGCTCGCCGTCGAGCTGGGCGAAGTCGGCGATCTGCTGCACGGGAAGCTCGCCCAGGCGGCGGGCCGCCTCCTCCACGGAGACCTCGCCCGCTTTCACCTGCTCGAGGAACCTCAAGAGCGCCCGCGCGTCCACCGCGGGCGATCTATCACACGACGCCGAGCATCGAGAGGAGGCGCGAGAGCGATTCGTCCACCGGCGCCGCAACGATGCGGCCGGCGTTCCGGACGCCGGGCAGCCGCAGATCCGTCACCAGGAGCAACGCCGAGTCGAGGTCGCCGAACGCCGCCTGCACCGTGTCCGAGAGGCTGCCGTCGCCCACGTGAGGGATCGACGGCACCAGGGTGAGCCCGACTGCTGCCGCCACGCCGCCCACGTAGCTCGAGACGACGATGTTCGACATCTCCGCCAGCGCGCTGGTGTACAGCGTCGGCTGCTGGGTCGCGCCGCCGGGCGACCCGAGCAGGAGGCCGCCCATCAGCGTCGCCCCCTCCTGGCTCACATGCATCATCCAACGCAGGCGCGCGCCGCCCTCGACCTCGAAATGGACGGAGAACGCGGCGCCGTCCGGCTGCAGCACGCGCTCGACACCGCCCTTCGGCGCGACCTGTGCCCGCGGCTGGGCGGCCTCGACGAAGGTGCCCAGGAGCCTTCCCAGCGAACGCGCGGCGTCCGCCGAGCCGAACTGCGCCAGCTGGCGCAGCGCCTCCATCTGCTGTGGAGTCAGCTCGAGCGGGCTGAGGGGGCGGCCCTTCAGCGTCATGCCGCACCCCGCAGCCGCTGCGCCGCCTCGGCGAGCTCATGGAGGCCGCGAGGATCGAGGACGAGGAGCGGCCGACCGTTGCCCAGGACCGTGGTGCCCGCCAGGCCTAGGACCCGATCGAGCGGCGGGAAGAGCGGCTTGAGGACAGCCTCCTCCTGCCCGACCAGGCGGTCGACGGAGAGCGCGAAGGTGATGCCGTCCACTTCCAGGACGGCGAAGGGCCTCGGGCCGGGAGGGGCGAGCGAGGGAAGTCCGAAGAGCTTGGCCAGGGAGTAGGCCCGCACCAGCTGGCCCATCACCGCCAGCGAGCGCGCCTCGAATCCTTCGCCGCCGCGGGCCGAGAGGTCGTATTCGGTGGTGGCGATGATGCGCGTCATGGGCAGGCCGTACGTCTCGCCGCCCACCTGCACCAGGAGCAGATTCGCCATCGAGACGCTCAGCGGGAGCTCGAGCGTGAACCGCGATCCTTTTCCCGGAGCGGAGCGGAGGCCGATCTTGCCGCCCAATGCTTCCACCGCGGCCTTCACCGCGTCGAGCCCGACGCCGCGTCCGGAGAGATCGGTGGCTTCCGCCCGGGTGGAGAGCCCGGGCAGGAAGGCCAGCTCGTAGCTCTGCTGCTCGCTGAGCTCCGCCACCTTCTCCGACGAGAGCAGCCCCATGTCGATGGCGCGCCGGCGCAGCCGGGCGGAGTCGAAGCCCGCGCCGTCGTCGCTCACCTCGACCAGCACCTTGTCGCGCTCCCGCCGCGCCGTCAGGACCAGGAGGCCGCGCCCGGACTTGCCCACCGCGATCCGCTGCGCGCCGGTCTCCAGCCCGTGGTCGACGGCATTGCGGACCAGGTGCGTGAGCGGATCGCCCAGCGCCTCGATCACCGTGCGGTCCAGCTCGACCTCCCCGCCCTGCACCTCCAGCTCCACTTCCTTCCCCAGCCGGTGGGCGAGGTCGCGGATCGCGCGGGGCAGCCGTTCGGTCAGCGAGGAGAACGGCGTGAGCCTCGCGTTCATCACCCGCCCGTGCAGGTCCCGCGCGGTGCGGCGCAAGCGGTCGATCTCCGCCTCGAACTGCGCAGCCGCCTTCTCGGGAAGCAGCCGCGCCGCCTCGCGAAGCCGGGCGATGCCGTGCAGCACCTCCGCGGCCTGGTCGAGGAGCTGATCGAGCGCATGGGCGCGCACGCGCACGGTCGCCTCCGCCCGCTGATCCTCGGAGCCTGTCGCCTCCGGAATCGCCAGGAGCGCGGTGGAAGGCTGCGGAGCCTGCGCTTCGGGGGCGGGCGCGTTCGCGACGGGCGCGACGCGGACCTCGATCTCCTCCACTTCGGGAATCCCGTCGAAGAGCGCGCGCACCTCTTCCACGGAGCGCGCGGTCGCGAGCAGCCCGGTCACCCGCGCGCCGCCCTTCTTCTGCATCAGCGCGCCGGGCTGCGGCTCCAGCTCCAGCAGCGTCCCGGCTGCCTTCAGCTTGCGTTGAACGATCAAGGCGCGCGCCCCGGGCGCCTGGCAGGACTTCGCCAGCGAGAAGGCGACGTCCAGCCTCGGCAGCGAGGGGTCCGCGACCGGCTTCTGCGCGGGCTTCGGAGCCGGAGAGGCGGGAGCGAGCTCCGGCAGGGCGCTCGAGGCGCTGGAAAGACGTGCCACCAAGGCGCCGGACGCCTCCGCCTCGGAGGTCCGCGACCGCTCGGCGCCGGAGGCGCGCCGCACCTCCTGGACCAGCGCGTCGGTGGCCTGCAGCAAAAGATCCACCTGCATGCGCTCGGGCCTGCGGTGCTGCGCCTTCAGCTTGCCGATCAGCGTTTCGGCCACGTGGGCGATTTCGACGATGGTCGGCAGACCGATGGTCGCGGCGCTGCCCTTGACCGAGTGCACGCGGCGGAAGATCGAGTCCCAGAGCGGGCCGCCCGGCGGCTCGTGCTCGATCCGGACCAGCTCGGAAGCGAGCTGCTCGAGGTGCTCCATCGCTTCCGCGATGAAGGAGTGCAAGTACTTGTGGGGGGCCTCCGCCATGGGGGCCTACTCGCCGAGCACCTTCTTCACCACCGCCAGGACGTCCTCGCCGCGGAAGGGCTTGACGATGAAGTCCGTTGCGCCCGCCTCGATCGCCTCCATCACCAGTGACTCCTGCCCCAGCGCGGAGCACATGATCACCACGGCGCCCGGGTCTTGCTGGACGATCTCGCGGGTCGCGTCGATGCCGGACTTGTACGGCATCACGATGTCCATCGTGACCAGGTCGGGCTTGAGGTCGCGGAAGAGGTTGACGGCCTGGACGCCGTCATCTGCCTCGCCGGCGACCGCGAACCCCGCGGTGGTGAAGATGTCGCGCAGCGTGTTGCGCATGAAGAGCGCGTCGTCGACGATCAGCACTCGCCTCTGGGGCATCGGTTTACGCCTCCACCAGGTTGTCGATGGCCCGCTGCAGCTGTTCCGGGTCGATCAGCTTCGCCGGGCCCTCGGCCGAATCCACCTGCGCGTGGGCCGCACCCGACGGCTCGCTCAACTCCCGTGCTTCGGCCGGGACTTCCTCGATGCCCGCGACCTCCGACACGTACAGTCCGACGTCACCCTTCGCCCGCTGCAACATCACCACCCTGCCTTCCGGCCGCGCCGGCCGCGCCTTCAGTCCGACCAGCGGACCCAGATCGATCAGCGCGGCCACGCGACCTTGCTGGCTCATCACCCCGAGCAACGCCGGCGGAGCGCGCGGCACGCGAGAGAGAAAGCCCATCTCCGTCACCCGGCGCACCGCCGAGAGCGGGAGCGCGTACCGGTTGCCTCCGTGCAGGCAGATGACGGCGCGCATGGCTTCACTCCAGCCTGAACCGCGAGACCACGGTCTGCAGCTCGACGGAAAGGTTGGTCAGCTCCTGCGAAGCGGAGGCAATGGAGGCGGTCACCACCGCCTGCTCGCGGATGGCGCGCGAGACCTCTTCGGTGCTCTTGGCATTCGACGAGGCGACCTCGCGGATCTCGCGGATCGCTTTCACCATCTCGTCGGAACCGGCCAGCTGCTCCTTGGCGGCGTGGGAGATGGCGGTGACGCGCGCCGTTCCCGCCTGCGTCGCGTGCACGATCTCGTCGAGCGAGAGAGTGATCTGGGCCAGGTCCTCGCGGCCTTGCCCCAGCTCGTCGATGCCTTCCTTCATCGCCGCCACGGCGTGCTGGCTGCGCTGGCTGATCTCCTGCGCCAGCCGGCTGATCTGCTCCGCGGAACGCCCGGCGGACTCCGCCAGCTTGCGCACCTCGTCGGCGACCACGGCGAAGCCGCGGCCGTACTCGCCGGCGCGCGCCGCCTCGATGGCCGCGTTGAGCGCGAGCAGGTTCGTCTGCTGCGCCACGCCGGTGATGGCGACGACGATCTTGCTGATCTCCTGCGTCTTCTCGCCGAAGGCGAACACCGTCTCGGAAGCCGCCTCGATCTCGGCGAAGACCTTCTTGATCTTCACCGCGGCGAGCTGCGCCGCCGCTCCGCCCGCCTGCGCCGCGGTGGAGGTCGCGGTCGCCGCTTCTGCCGCCGCTTGCGCGGTGTTGGCGCTGGTCTTGATGGAAGTGGCGATGCCGCTGATCAGGCCGCTCGCCCGCTCCACCAGCCCGAGCTGCTCGTCGGCGCCCTTGGCGATGCGGTCCATCGATTCCTTGATCTCCTCGGCCGACGCGGTGACGTTCCCGGTCGAAACCTGCATCTCGTCGGCGGAGTCCGCCACCGCCCGGCTGGTATTCTGGATGTGCCGCACCAGGTCGCGCAGGTTCTCCTGCATGTGCGAGATGGCGACGGTGAGCTCGTCCACCTCGTCGGCGCCGAGGAACGAGGGCCGCTCGCTGGGCAGCGCCTTGGAGAGGTCGCCGCGGCTGATCTCCAGGGCGCTCCGGTTCAG
>WNFT01003334.1_pt1 | contig 13869 bp, 16 predicted proteins | sample 5400191 | NCBI WGS metagenome assembly WNFT01 (sample SAMN13153359, study PRJNA577476) | soil metagenome | isolation source: 80 cm saprolite under Madrone tree | place: USA:California | collected 2016-06-14
AGAAACAAACCTCGCGCTTGCTTGTCGTTCTTGCAATCTTCATAAATCGGATCAGATCACTGGCATCGATCAAAATGAACCAACAGGCCGTCCGGCTTTTTCATCCACGTCAGGATGACTGGGAAGAACATTTCATGGTGGAGATTGAAACCGGACGAGTGGAGGGGCGGACTGAGATTGGCCGGGCGACTGTCGCGTGTTTGTGCATGAACGAACCCTTACAGTTAGCGGCGCGACGACAATGGATACGCCTCGGCTTTTATGAATGAGACGCGGGGAGGTAAGAGACAAATGGACTTTGACCGAGACAAAGCTTTACGCGATCACTTACTGTTTCTTCTGCGGGGTGGCGGCGCGCACTTGGGCTTAGATGATTTCGTCGCCGATTTTCCCGTGGAACGCTGCAGCCGCAAAACTGACGGCCTTCCTTACACGCCGTGGCAAGTGATCGAACACATGCGCATCGCGCAATGGGACATCCTGGAGTTTAGCCGCGACGCTTCCCACAAATCGCCGAAGTTTCCTCAGGGTTATTGGCCGAAACCGGATGAAGTCGGTAACACCGAACTTTGGTATGAAACTATCGACAAGTTTCGAGCGGACCTAAAGCAAATGGAAGATATTGTCGCCGATCCGGCAAGCGATTTGTTTGCAAAGATTCCGCACGGCGATGGACAGACAATTCTACGCGAAGCGCTTCTGGTTGCCGATCACAATGCTTATCATCTGGGAGCGTTGGCGGTGATGAGCCGAATCCTGAAGGCTGAGCGATAGTCATTCGAGGGCCTCGAGTGCTGCGCGCAGAGTGAACCGCCGTTCATACAATGCCTTGCCCACAATCACGCTATCGACGCCGCTTTCAACTGCCGCTTTCAATTTCAGCAGATCGTCAATCGATGATACGCCGCCTGACGCCGTCACTTTCAACCCGGTTTCGCGCGCAATCAAACTCGTCTGTTCGACATTGGGCCCAGTGAGCATTCCATCGCGTTGAATGTCGGTGTAGACAATTCGCTCGACTCCGATGGCTGCCACACGACGCGCCAGAGTTAGAGCATCGATCTCAGCTTCAGTTTCCCAGCCGCGAGTCACGGCCTGTCCAAGATTCGCGTCAATACCGGCGACGATGATCCCTGAACCGAATTTTGCCAACATCTCAGCGAAAGTCTCCGGCGATTCGGCAGCCACGGTTCCGATTACAACCCTGTTCAGACCTATATCGATCGCGTCGAATATATCCTCAATAGTTCGCAAGCCGCCACCGAGCTGCACCGGAATACCGACCGTATCAAGGATCTTTCGAAGAGCTCTTCGATTGCGAGAGTTCGGTTCACTGAAAGCGCCGTCCAAATCGACGACGTGAAGCATCTCGGCGCCATCGTCCTCGAAACTCAGCGCGACCTCGACCGGATCGGCGTTGTAGACTTTGGTAGCATCTTTGCGGCCTTGGGCGAGACGCACGCACTGTCCGTTGCGCAAGTCAATGGCCGGTATGATTAGCATTGAAGTAACTCTTCGCCCTCTCCCTTTGGGAGAGGGTCGGGGTGAGGGCGTGCAGCGTTAGGAGAGAAAAAAGAAATAACCTGCGCTCTTTATCAACTCGCTAATCCCTCACCCCAGCCCTCTCCCAAAGGGAGAGGGAGTTTTCTGCACCTTTCGAATCATATCCATCACGTCTCCAAACAGCTTTCCGTTCGTCGAGATCGCATTCCCGCCATCGATGGTTCTTTCGCCGCGCCAATCGGTGAAAGTTCCACCGGCCTCTTCAATGATTGGCAACAGCGCCGCACAATCCCAAAGGTTCATCACCGGATCGAGCATGACGTCGGCGCGGCCGGTCGCCACCAGTATGTGACCGTAAGCGTCACCCCAAGTTCGGCGCGCCTGAACTCTTTGCTGCAAAGCGTCCGCGGCTTGCCCAAATCCGAATTGTTCACACGTGCCGAAGTCCGTGGACAAGAGCAAAGCTTCATCGAGCGACGCGGTCGAAGAAACACGCGCCGGTTCGTCGTTCCAGAAGCAGCCAAGTCCTTGCGCCGCATAGACGGTTTCATTCAACGCGGGAAGGTTAACGACTCCGAGGAGTGATTCTGCATGAATCTCCAAACCGATCAGTACGGCATACAGCGGCACGCCATGAACAAAGGAATATGTGCCGTCGATCGGATCGAGAATCCAGCGCCGTTCCGACGTGCCCGGTTTCTCAAGCTCTTCTTCGCCTAAGATGGCATCGTCGGGAAAAGTCTGCTCGATCTGCCGGCGCAGAAACCTTTCGGCTTCACGATCGGCTGTCGTCACGAACGAATTGTCTGCTTTGCGCTCGGCAGCAAACGAACCTTTGAAATATTGCAAGGTGATCGCGCCGGCTTCACCCGCAATGCCGACGGCAAAATCGAGAGTTTGTTTAAGTTCATGTAGATCGATTGTCATGAGTGCTGGTATTCACCGCGCAGCGGTGTTTGAATTTAACCGTGTCTTTCAAGGCACGGAAACGATTTCGGGGTCCCAGTACCAGTTCGTCACGTCAGCGACGATTGAATTACGCCGAGTTTCTTTGACCTATTTTCCCTGAGAAACCAGTCGTCGCTGACGCGACGCGGATCTATTCCGTCTCGCGACCCGGCCTTGAAAGACCGGGCTAAGCTCAAGTCGCCGCTATGCGGCGAAGCTACTACGGAGCGGCAGCACGCCGGCGCCCCAACTCAGCCGTCACTTCCGACAACGAAACCTCGCGTTCGGACAACAGTACGAGCAAATGATAAAGAAGATCGCAAGACTCTCTGACTAGGGCATCGCGATCTTCATTCTTCGCAGCGATGATTGTTTCGCTGGATTCCTCGCCAAGTTTCTTTAGAATCTTGTCGAGTCCCTGTTCGAACAGATATGCCGTGTAAGAGCCTTCGGGCAGTTCTCGCCTGCGAGATTCGATGACCGAGTGGAGTTCATTTAGAACATCGCCGATCGACTCATCCCTTCGTTGTTCAATGGTATTGGAGGTCTCGTGGATCAGGTTATGAAAGCAGGACACTTCGCCTGTGTGGCACGCAGGGCCATTGGGCAGCACCAGAATGCGCAGCGCATCTCCATCGCAATCAACTGTTACCGAGACGACGCGCTGCGTGTTCCCAGAGGTTTCACCTTTGTGCCAGAGTTGCGCGCGCGAACGCGACCAGAACCATGTCTCGCCGGTCTCGATGGTGCGGCGGAGACTCTCTTCATTCATGTAAGCGAGTGTCAACACCTCGCTGGTCTGCGCGTCTTGCACGACCGCCGCCACAAGTCCGTGCTCGTCAAATCTAATCTCATCAAAATTCATCTGACTGTGACTCCTTGTGCGCGCAAGTAATCCTTCACTTCCCCAATCTTATAATCTCCAAAGTGAAAGAGCGATGCTGCCAGGACGGCGCTGGCGCCTCCATTATCAAGAACTTCGTAAAAGTCTTGCAGGCGTCCCGCTCCACCCGAAGCAATCACCGGGATACGTACTGCGGAACTGACCGCACTGGTTAGCTCAAGGTCGTAACCCGCGCGCGTGCCATCGCGATCCATGCTGGTCAAAAGTATTTCGCCGGCGCCCAGTTGTTCCGCGCGAGCAGCCCATTCGACAGCGTCCCAACCAACATGCCGGCGTCCGCCATGCGTAAACACCTCCCATCCTTTCTTCGCATCGCTCGCGTCTCGACGGCGGGCGTCAATCGCTACGATCATGCACTGGCTGCCGAAAGTTTGCGCGCCTTCAGAGATCAGCGCCGGCCGTTCCACCGCGGGCGTGTTGAGTGAGACCTTGTCGGCGCCGGCGCGAAGAATCGCGCGAATGTCTTCGACTGATCTAAGACCGCCGCCCACAGTCAGCGGAATGAAAACTTCATCGGCGACGCGTCGCACCAGATCGATGATGATCGCACGTTTGTCGGACGATGCGGTGATGTCTAAGAATGCCAACTCGTCCGCACCTTGAGAATCATAGGCCCGCGCCTGCGCTACTGGATCACCCGCGTCAACCAGCGAGACGAAGCGTATGCCCTTGACCACGCGTCCGCGATCGACGTCGAGACAGGGGATGATGCGTTTCGCCAGCATGATGTTGTCACTCCCTCTCCCTTTGGGAGAGGGCTGGGGTGAGGGGCGCAGCTAGAACGACAAGAGAAGAGTCTATTCTGCCCTGCGCGTATGCCCTCACCCTAACCCTCTCCCAGTGGGAGAGGGCATTGCCGCAAACTGAAGTTTGTCGGACAATTCGGCAAAGTTACTCAACAACTTCAGCCCGTTGGCTTGGCTTTTCTCGGGATGAAACTGCACCCCGGCGACGTTTCCCTGCGCGACGATGGACGCGTACTTTTTGATGTAGTCAGTTTCTCCCAACACAACGTTCGGTTCATCGGCTGCGCAGTAATACGAATGAACGAAATAGAAAAATGAATCATCATCAATGCCTGCGAGCAAGGGATGCGCGCTGGTTTGTCGGACCTGATTCCAGCCGACGTGAGGTACGGGCAAATCTCCGGCGAAGCGACATACCTTTCCGCGCAACAAGGCAAGTCCTGGCGTCCTTCCAAACTCTTCCGACTCTTCGAACAACAACTGCATGCCTACACAGACGCCGAGCAGCGGGATTCCTTCGGCAACACGCTCCCCAACCAGGCGATCGAAGCCGCGTTCCGACAGAGCCCTCATGCAAGCGGCAAATGCGCCAACGCCTGGTAAGACCAAGGCTTTAGCTTCGCGAAGAACGTGTATCTCATCGCTGATTATTGCTTGCGTTCCCGTGGCCGCAAAAGCCTTCTCGAGTGAGCGCAGATTGCCGACGCCATAATCAATGATTGCTATGCCGGTCATGATCTTCTTACTCCCTCTACCTTTGGGAGAGGGCGGGGTGAGGGGCGAAGCTGCGAAGTTAGAAAGAGACACTTAGTTTTGGTTCCGTCCTTAGACCCTCACCCTAACCCTCTCCCAAAGGGAGAGGGAATAAATCAGAGCACTCCCTTCGTGCTCATCACTCCATCAATTCTCGGATCGCGAGCAACCGCCTTGCTCAAAGCGCGCGCCGTCGCCTTGAAGCTCGCTTCCAAAATGTGATGAGTATTCCTGCCTCGCAGCAGGTCGATGTGTAGATTGCATTTGAGTTTTTCCGCGAACGAGCGCCAGAAATGTTCGGCCAGTTCGACTGAGAAATTGCCGATGCGCTGCCGTCGCGTCTTGACTTCATAGACGAGATAGAAGCGGCCTGAGAGATCAATGACGGAGCGGCACAACGCTTCATCCATCGGAACCACTGATTCGCCATAACGCGAGATGCCGGCTTTGTCGCCAAGCGCGCTATGGAATGCCTCGCCCAGGCAGATCGCGATGTCTTCAACGGAATGATGATCGTCAATGTGCAGATCTCCACGGCATTCAATTTCGAGATCGAAAAGACCGTGACGAGCGAATAACTCCAGCATGTGATCGAGGAAAGGAATGCCTGTGGATATGCGAGCAGTGCCACCTCCATCGAGCACGAGCGATACTCTAATATCTGTCTCTTTCGTCTTGCGGTGAATCTGACCCGCACGGGTTTTAGCGTTTCTGGTCGTCATCGTATCTCCATTTGCAGTCGTGTCAGAACCGCGAGCGGTAGCGACCGGATCGGCTAACGTGCGATTTGTTTCCTTTTCGATCCGGTCGCTACCGCTCGCGGTTCTGACACGAGGCGCATGTCGCCCTACTGTTCCCGCCCTCCCAGTATCTCGCGCAGCGCCGCCAGCAGTTGATCGTTCTCCTCGGGTGTTCCCACGCTGATGCGAAAATAATCACCGAGCATCGGATAGGAGCTGACGTCACGAATCAAAATGTCGCGTTGCAGCAACTCCTTGAATACCATTCGCGGACTCATCGCGGATCGCACCAACATGAAGTTGCCCCGGGAAGGCACTGGCTCAAGACCCTTGATTTCCTTCAGCCGTTCGTAGACGCCATCTCGCTCGGCGCAAATCAGATTGACGAGCGGCTTCAATTTTGATTCATACATTTCAACCGCAACTTGGGCCGCTGTCTGCGAAACGACGTTGAGGTTATATGGCAACACGGCTTTCGCGATCTCTTGCGCCAACTCGGGAGCAGCGAGCAGATAACCGACGCGCAAGCCGGCCATAGCCATTGCTTTTGAAAAGGTACGCAACACAATCAGCTTTGGATACTGCCGTAGGAGCGGCACGACCGTCTGGCCGGAAAACTCGTGATAGGCCTCATCTATTACGATCAAACCTCGGGTCGCTTCAAGCAAAGATTCCAACTCTCTGCGATCGATTACGCAGCCGGTCGGATTGTTCGGCGAACAGATGATCGTCACTTGCGGCGATGCCGATTCAATCGCGCCACGCAACGCTTCGCCATCGTAAGTCAATTCTGAATTGAGCGGAACGCCGATCACTTCACCGCCAAGCACGGTCGTTATCTGCCGGTACAGAGCAAACGTCGGCTCGCTAATCAACACACGCGTTCCCGATCCAACTGTCACCATCAGCAAAGCCTGAATTAATTCATTCGATCCGTTTCCGGCGATGATTCCGTCAGCCTTCCAGCCGGCAAATTCGGCCAAACACTCATGGAGAGCCCGGGCATGGAAATCAGGATAACGCGACCATGGTCTTTCATTCAGGCGTCTCAAAGTCTCGCTTCTGATCTCCGGCGGCGCATCCCACGGATTTTCATTCTGGTTGAGTTTGATGCGTGCGCGATCGGGACGCAGCGAGTAAGCTCGCAGTGCTCGCACCTTCGCTTTAATCGCATTAAGAGGCTTTGACATTGATCTTAGGGTCTTCGCGTCTCTTCAGTGTTATAATCCCGGCAAGAGGTCCATAAGATGTCACAACTACTAAGAGACGAATCCAACCATGCCGATGTCGATCAGGTTCTAAGCAAATTCGAGCCGAGAACCGAACTTGGTCGCCGGTTGGCTTCGTCGCGCGCCGCCATCATCGAATCGGGTATCCCATTGCTCGATGACGAAGAGCTTGCCCGTGAGATTGCTGAACGTCGCGGCGGAGTCTACGAATTGGAATCCAGTGACCGATAAGATTCGCACATTCGTAGACTCGGGTGTGCTCATCACCGCGGCGCGCGGTTCGGGCGAAAGCGCAAATGATGCACTGGCCATTCTTGACGATCCAGATCGTGAATTTGTCTCCAGTTTCTTATCCGACTCGAAGTCATTCCCAAGCCATCTTACTTTAATCGGGAAAGCGAGCTCTCCTTCTACAACAATTTCTTCGACGCTGTTGCAATTTGGGCCGATCCGAAGGGCATCCTTGACGATGCCCTTTCGACTGCCTGCAAATTCCGACTTTCGGCCGTGGACTCGTTACATATTGCCGCAGCGTTATCAGCCGGAGCGACAGAGTTTATTACCACTGAGTTACCTACAAAACCGCTTCACCGAGTGCCCGATATTAGAGTAACAACGATCTGGCTTGATCGAATCTCCTGAGGACGCCTGATTCAGAACTATTCGTCCAGTCGAATCAATGTCGATTGCGCGTGGGCTTCAAGTCCCTCAACTCGCGCCAAGGTCGCAATCACGCGCGCCGTGCGTCGCATCTCCTCAACTGAGAACTTCACTGTGTTGGTGCGCTTAATAAAATCGTGAACTCCGAGCGCGGAAGAGAAGCGCGCCGCTCGCGCAGTTGGCAGCACATGATTCGGCCCTGCCAGATAATCGCCGACCGCTTCCGGCGAGTAATCGCCAAAGAAGATCGCACCGGCATTTCGTATCCGCGCAGCAATCCGCTCCATGTCGCAACTCATAATCTCCAGGTGCTCCGGAGCGATTTCATTTACCAAATCGCAAGCTTCATTCAAGTCCTCGACCACAACGATCGCGCCGTACTGCGCGAGGGATTTTTCAATGACCTCGCGCCTGGGAAGTTCGGCGACCTGCGCTTCTAATTCACGAGCGACCTCTTCGGCCAACGTGCCGCTGGTGGTGATCAAGATGGCGCACGCGTCATCACTGTGTTCGGCTTGAGCCAGCAGATCCGCGGCCACGAAGGAGGCGCGCGCCGTGTCATCAGCGATCACAACCACTTCGCTGGGGCCGGCGATTGAATCAATACCAACGACGCCAAAGACCAGCTTCTTGGCCGCGGCAACGTACTTGTTTCCCGGGCCGGTGATCTTGTCGACGGACGGGACTGTTTCGGTTCCGTATGCGAGCGCCGCGATTGCCTGAGCGCCGCCGACTGCATAGACCTCATCAACGCCCAGCTCACAAAGGGCCGCAGCCACTGCCGGATTCTCAGTCAGCGTGCGTGGCGGAGTAGCGATCACAATGCGCTCAACACCGGCCACCTGAGCGGGAACCACATTCATTACTACGGAGGATGGATAGGCGGCCGTGCCGCCGGGAACGTAAACACCGACGCGGTCAATCGCGTTTACTCTCTGGCCGAGACGAACACCATTCGGGCCCTCAATCTCCCACGACTCCAGGCGCTCAGCTTTGTGGAAGCGGCGTACCCTGGCAATCGCTTCACGGAGGCCTGCAATCACTGCGGCATCGGCACGGCCGGCGAATTCTCGTAGCGTCTCTTCCTTTACTCTGAGTTCCGAAGGCGGTAGCAAAAATCCATCAAAACGCTCGGCATATTCGACCAGCGCGGCATCTCCGCGCGCGCGCACGTCGTCAATGATACCCGCAACTTGCTCCATCAACGCAGCATCGAGCGCGACGTTTCGGTGCCCTATCCGTCGTAGCGTCGCCGCCAGACGCTCCTGGTCCTTGACCGGAATTAATTCAATCATGCTTTACGGTCCTCGTTGGCTTCTCTCAGCGCCTCGAGCAGACTTGAAACGAAGTTCGCTTTCAACTGATAGCTGGCGCGGTTAATCACGAAACGCGCGGATGACTTGGCGATGACTTCGACGATCTGCAATCCATTCTCGCGCAGTGTGGCTCCGGTCTCGACCAGATCGACAATGCAATCGGCAAGACCTAAGACGGGCGCCAGCTCCACCGATCCTGACAGTTCGATGATTTCAACGGGCTGACCATGCTCGCCAAAATATTTAGCTGCGATGCGCGGATACTTCGTCGCCACTCTGAGCATCCCAAAGCCGTCGCTTAAATTGCTGTCTGGCGCGGCAACCACGATGCGACAGCGACCAATCTCAATTGTTAGCGGCTGCAACAGATCGGCTTCCGATTCAAGCAAAACGTCGCGACCCACAATGCCGCAATCCGCAATTCCATGTTCGACATAAACCGGCACATCAGCAGGTTTGACGAAAATGAAACGATAGCGCCCGGACTCGTCTTCGATCGCCAGCCGGCGAGAGAGACGGGCCTCATCGGGAAGTCGCAGGCCGGCGCGGGCCAACAAAGCGAGCGCTTCGGCCTGGAGCCTGCCTTTCGCGATGGCAATGGTCAGGTTCGTCAAGGTATCAGATCCCGCCTCAGATTGATTACTACTCGGTCACCCCGCTCGCGCTTTCGAAGCGCTTCGCGAAACAGCACCGCTGGATCTTCATCCATTATGAGCGCCGCCGTCCGCTCCGCCACTTCGCCGAGTCTTGAGATCGATTCATTCGCACGCATCGCTTCCGCGAGCGCATCCAGATCCAGCACGAACCCAACCGCCGGTTCGGCCTTTCCGAAATTTGCCGTCAATTGATCGTATCGTCCCCCGCTGCCGACGCGCATTCCCACACCCGCAACATAAATCTTGAATATCAGCCCGGTGTAGTAATCCAAGCGCGATACGTCGCCCAGATCAACTTCGAAGTGCGCCGACAGGCCAAGTGAATCAATGACGCCCCAGAGGGCTTCCAATCGATCAAGCGCGGTTACCGATCGATCGTTGGTAATCACGCGGCGTGCGTTTTGAAATACTTCACCCCTGCCCGAGAGTTTTACCAGTTGAGCGAAGCTCGCGCATTCTTCGGTCGATGCATATGAAGCAAGGAAACGCTCCAGATCTCCCGCGTTGTGTGTGTCAACAAGCTCTCGCAGCTTTTCCTGGGCCGGAGCGTCGAGGCCAAGGCGTCCGACGATGCCGTTAAAGACTTCCAGGTCGTTGATCGTAATCGCGTAACTACCATCGAGTCCTAACGAGGAAAGAATTTCGACCGCGATCAGCAATACTTCGGTGTCCGCCGCACAGCCGTTGCGGCCTATGAGTTCACATCCGATTTGGGTTGATTCTCGCCGCCATTCGGCGTGAGATTCTGCCCGCAGGCGAAAAACCGGCGCCGCGTAAGAAAACCGCAAAGGTCGTTCGCGTTTGGCCATCAGAGTGGCGGCCGCGCGCGCAATGCCCGAAGTCACGTCCGGCCTGAGCGCCAGCAGTTTACCGTCGGTGTCGGTAAACCTGAATGCATCTTGCGCTTCAACCGATCCCATGCCCCTCTCAAAGAGCGAATAATAGTCCACGCTTGGCGGCGTGATCTCTTCGTAAGACCATGCTTTGAAGATAGACATCGCCGCATGTTCGATGGCCCTCCTCAAATGCGCTTCTCTACCAAAATAGTAGCGAACTCCGCTGGGAATGGCTGAAAGTGACTCTGACATGTCTTGCGCTCCGTTCCCTTTTGGGTGAGTGCGTTAGTTTGGAACCGAGGCCGCCTCGATATTCGCATAGCCCTTGCGCTGGCGCTCGCCCAAACGGATACTTTTTATTTGATCATTCAAACCGCAAAAGCGAAACCCGCCGCCGGATTCATTCAGGCTGCGGGCTTCAAAAGAAAGCTGATTGTGTTCTAAGTTACTCTTGCTGGAACTCGCTGACCACAACCACTGAAGCGCCGCCTCGCCGCCCATGATAATGAGCCTGATGGTGCCGGTGGTGGTGATGAGTTCGCATATTCACGCTCCTCGATGCAGCAGTTCTTATACGCGAATCAATTGGGACCTGTCAAATGTCTCTAGGGCTTACTTGACCGGAGTTCCTCGGCTAGCTTGATGCGTGTCTCCAACTCATCTTTGATGCCCGGCCTTATGGCCCGCGCGCGCGCAAAGTCTTTCCTGGCTTCCTCGTCCTTACTCTGAAGCAGCAGCGCCAGTCCTCGATTCATGTAAGCATTCACCAGTTCGGGATCGAGCTCCAGGACCCGATTGAAATCGACGATCGCTGCTTCGAGCTCGTTCAGATCCATTCTGGCAGTGCCGCGTCCCTGATACGCCCAGGCCATTCGCGGTTCAAGCCTGATGGCGCTGTCAAAATCAGAGATTGCGCGTTGCCAATCGCGTTTGTCGATCCAAACGAAGCCCCGATTACAGTAAGTACGCGCGCTGCGATCGTCGAGCGCGATTGCCTTATTCAAATCGATCAGTGCTTGATCGGTTTCACCCATTTGCTGTCGCAATGCGCCACGATTCGAGTAGGCGGAAGGCATGCGGGGATCGATTGAGAGGGCGCGATTCCAGTCGCTTAGCGATCCTGCCTTGTCGCCCTTTGCGTAGCGGGCACTGCCGCGATCCAGATAAGCTACAGCGAAGCCAGGATTGATCGTGATGGCTCGATCCCAATCCAGGATGGCGCCCTCCACATCTCCCTGGCCATAGCGCGCCAGACCTCGGCTGGTGTAGGCGTAAGCGGTAAAGGGATCGATTACGGTCACGCCGGAAGCATTATCAGCCGAGATGGCGAAGCCGTTTGCCATAGCTTTATGGGTCCCCGATCGATCCACATCAAGCCGCGAGCTAATCTCGATGGCCCGCGAAAGTTCCTCAACCGCTCCGGCTAGATCGCCGCGCTCAAGTTTCTTATTTCCCTCTTTGAAGTGTTCTAAAGCCGCCCGAGGAGTTTGGGCAGAAACCTGAGCGCCAAACAAGAAAATTGCGAGCAAAAAAACGATTCGATAGCAAGGCACTGGTGACCCTCCTTGATTTCTTTGGGCCCTTTGGCGATACAAGAACGCATATCAGAGCCCAAACCAAACGTAATTTTGAAGTTGAAGCGCGGTCACCCGGTGCGCTAAGATGCGGTCACGACAGACGATGCATTTTCGCGCGCCGACAGGCAACCGAAAATTTGCGTTGTCCTCAGGCCTCGCGGCTATCGCAAGTAGCCGCGAGGCTTTTTACTCTTTTCGTAACTACTAAACGTCTGAGAGTCTCAAAAGTTTGACAAATAATCTCAAGAATGAATCTTCACTATCGGATAACTTCAATCTCAATCAAGCGCGATATGATGAAAGGTCTTGCATGAGTTAGTGAGGTTGGGCAGTAAAAGGTTTCATGAAGAAGTCGCGCGATTGGCGAAGATGGGTTTCGCATCAATCACCCTTATTCTCAGGCGCTTCCGAACCGATCTGTAAGGAAATCGCCACGCGGAATATGTATTTATGTCTGACTCGGAGAGTTTCATTCGCAACAGCCGCAGGTCGGACTATCAGTTAGACCATGTCTCAAGCCCTGTTTTCTCCGATTGCCTTCTGGTGCCCGGTGTGATAGGGTTCCGCGCTCTAGCGGCATCCAGGATGGTATTTTCCGACTGCTTATTACCCGCAATTCGGTTCGCTTTCCGCCGCTAATCTTCAAGCAGGGTTCTTTAGATCCTCTGGTAGGTTCTTAATTTAAGGCCTCGCAGTTTAGTTATACCAGTCGCCTTCATCGGCGTCTGTTACTTTCGCGGTCGCCATGCGGCCCCCGTTTTTCGAAGTACGCATGGAGTGATCGACAGGAGCAGAAGGATGATCCGAGACGACCGTTTTTATGCCTTTATCGTTGCCCGCACATCCCGATCCAGAGCCCATATCCGCCGCATCTGCGTACACAAACGCTGGCTAAAAGCTGGCGCGCTGATGTTGGTTGCGGTCCTGGGCGGTTTGATCTACGGCTTCTACGGCCTTACGCAGCAAGCACAACATCTGCGCATTGATCGCGAAAATCAAAAGCTGCGCGCTGAGAACGAGAAGCAGAAACAGGAGTTACAGAATCTGAACAACCGTGTGGACGCGGTGGAAGATGCTTCGCGCAAACTAGCCGAAATGTCCGGCGTACAAAAAGACGCTCCACCAGCGCGAGGCCAAGGCGGACCCGCGCGTCCGATTGACAGTGCCGCGGCGCTGGCCGTTCTGGTCGCAAAAACTGAACGTCTCGAACGTGAGATGCACACCTATGAAGAACTGCTGCGTAGTCGCGGCATGACGCCGTCGATCTGGCCCGTCAGCGGAAAACTCGAGACTGGGCTGGGCCCACGCAGAAATCCATTCGGAGGCCGCGGCTTTGAATATCACGAAGGTCAGGATATCGATGCCGCCTACGGCACGACGGTGCTGGTGGCCGCCAGCGGCACGGTCACGATCGCGGGATGGCAGAGAGGGTATGGCAATGTAGTCTATGTCGATCACGGCGCCGGCCTGTCAACCAGATACGGTCACCTTTCACAAATCGACGTCAAGATAGGCCAGACCGTGACGCGAGGACAAGCTATCGGCCTCGTTGGTTCTACCGGCCGCTCTACGGGACCGCATTTGCATTACGAGGTTCGGATAAATAATCAACCAGTAAATCCAAGACAGTATCTTCCCGGCGCTGAACGATAGGGATTTGGGAATGCGCCGGCAGAGCGAAGCGGTGACGGCGCTTTGGATTCACATCCGACGAACTCCAGTTTGTCGTCTACTTCGTCATTCACGACAAGCTGACATCGATCCAAAGCGCCGTCGCCGCTTCGCTCTGCCGGCGCACCCAAAAACGAAATCGCGCTGCTCTCAACCGAAGCTGATCGCAGCGCAATCTCGGATTCTTATGAACCACCGAAGCGATTCGTAAGATGGCAGCCTGACTGGCCAAGCACAAGCTGCCAATTTGTATCCCGACAAGCAATCGGCGGTCGACGCTTCCCGGTCAGCACGCGACTTGTTTCAGTTAACCTCGCATCCCTTGCGGGA
>WNFT01003339.1_pt1 | contig 13864 bp, 9 predicted proteins | sample 5400191 | NCBI WGS metagenome assembly WNFT01 (sample SAMN13153359, study PRJNA577476) | soil metagenome | isolation source: 80 cm saprolite under Madrone tree | place: USA:California | collected 2016-06-14
GTTCACATCAAGCTGAACTCGGTCCTTCGGATGGCCCGTCCAGTCAGGAGGAAATTATGCGAAGGACAATCCTCGTCCAGGGTGTGTTTTTGCTCGCATGTTTCGGAGGTTTGTCCGCGAAGCAGAGTTCCACGCAGCAAAAACCGGCTTCCAGCGAACCCCAAATAACGCCGGAAGACGCCGCCAAGAAAAATCCAATCGCTCCTACGCCGGAAGGTCTGGCGGAAGCCCGCAAAACCTATGGGTACAATTGCGCGATGTGTCATGGCAAGAGTGGCGACGGCAAGGGCGACCTCGCCGCAGACATGAAGCTTGAACTCCGCGACTGGCGCGACCCTTCTTCCATCGAGAAAATGACCGATGGTGAGCTTTTTTGGATTGTTAGCAAAGGCAAAGGAAAGATGCTGGGTGAGGGGGATCGAACGTCAGAAAAGGCGCGCTGGAACTTCGTAAACCTGGTGCGCTCTTTTGCCAAGAAGGGCGCTGTAGAGAAGGCGAAGAGCGAAACTCCGCAGAATTAGAAAGTCAAGGCTTCCTCCGGCCGCTTTTGACCAGGATGGCTGAACCCGGCGCCATCGCCGCGTGAGTCCGGCGCGCCGTCCTGCGTGTGTTATTCTCACCTTCAATTCATTTCTGGAAGGAGTTTTTCGATGGCGCACTCGGCCCAATTCCTGAAGCTGGTGAACGAAGCGAAGAAGAAGATCAAGGAGACGAATGTCGCGGAAGTAAAGCGCCGCACCGATGCAGGTGAAAAGTTTCTGCTCGTGGATGTCCGCGAGGACAACGAGTGGACGAAGGGACATCTTCCCGGCGCCGTGCACATGGGCCGCGGCATCATCGAACGCGATATCGAGCAGCGTGTCCCAGACACGAACGCGAAGCTCATCCTGTATTGCGGCGGCGGATTTCGCTCCGCGCTGGTGGCCGAGAATCTGCAAAAGATGGGCTACGACAACGTCGAATCGATGGGCGGCGGCTGGAGGGGCTGGCTGGAAGCGGGTCTTCCGATCGCCAGGGATTAGCGGCGTCCGGCTGAGCACGCGATCCAAGCAGACCGGCCTAAGTTTACAAGTTTCAAGTAGAGTTCTTGTTGACAGGGTTCTCTCCCCTGTGATACCAAACACGTACAAAACAGTCCTGCGGATGGAGTGGGCACCGTTTAAGCGGTTGATAGCTGCGACGGACCGGCAGAGTTCATTCAGCAACGACTGTCTCGATCTGAAATAAGGCCCATCAAACGATTCGTTCTCAAAAGCCGCAGCTTTTCCGCCCACTGTTCACTTTTGATCAGCGCGGCAGGGCCCCTCTAGGACTTCCCTTGTGAGGAGGAATGGCCATGAATCTTACGAGACTCTCGTCAGGCGGTTGTGTGGAGCAATCAGCCGCCCGAGGTTATGCAGGGCTGAGGTTAGCCGAACCTTTAGGGACGGTTAGAAGGAACTCTCCTGGTAGACGGATACTGAACGCCGTTGCCCTTGTGGCACTGGTGTTTTGGCTGGCAGCACCGCGCGTCCGGGCGCAGTCCACTACATCAGTTCGAGGTACGGTCACAGATCCGAGCGGAAGCGCCGTGGTGGGAGCCACCGTCGATCTGACGAATCCGGAGTCCAAGACCGAGCGCATAGTGACCACAGGAGCGCAAGGAGAGTATCAATTTTTGTTTCTCCCGCCGGGAACTTACAAGCTGTCGATCTCTGCTCCAGGCTTTGCGAAATATGAACAAACAAGTTTAGAACTCCTGGTAAACACTCCGACGACCTCGAATGTTCAAATGAAGCTGGGTGGTACTGCTCAAAGCGTTACGGTGACCAGTGAGGTGCCGGCGCTGAACCTGATAGACGCTTCGCTGGGAAACGCCTTCAGCGAAACACAAGTGAAGCAGATCCCTCTCGACGGCCGCAACGTTCCGGAGCTGCTGAGCCTGCAGGCCGGCGTCGCTTATACCGGTAATCGTCCCGACATGCAATTAACTGCGTACAAAGATCAGGACACGCGCAGCGGTGCCGTGAATGGTGCGCGCAGCGATCAAAGTAACGTGAGTCTTGACGGCGTGGATGTGAACGACCAGTCCAACGGGTACGCGTTCACTTCGGTCCTGCCCACTACGCTCGATTCCGTACAGGAATTCCGCGTTACCACTTCAAACTACAACGCCGACCAAGGACAGGGCTCGGGGGCGCAGGTTGCCCTGGTGACCAAGAGCGGCACGGATGATTTTCATGGCTCGCTCTACGAATACAATCGCAACACGGCGACCAGCGCCAATGATTTCTTCATCCAGCAAGCTGAACTGAACAACGGTCAGCCCAACAAGCCCCTTAAGCTGATTAGAAATATTTTTGGTGTTTCTTTGGGCGGACCCGTCAAAAAAGACCGTATGTTTTTCTTTGCCAACTATGAAGGAACCCGCGAGAGGGAAGCTGTGAGCGTGGTCCGCAACATTCCAACTCCGACGCTCTGCCAGGGTCTGCTCAAGTACAATGATGTGAACGGCGGAATCACAACTTTAAAGCCTACGGACATCTTCAATCTCGACCCTTTGAGCAAGCCGGGGCAGAATCCATCGAACACCACCCCGGGGATCAATCCTGCCATGCTGGACCTCGTCAACCACACGGGTTACTTGGACAAGACCTTCTGCACCGGAAAATTTGTGACGAACGACACCAGCGTAGGCGACGGTTTGAACCTTTCCGGATTCCGGTTCGCCGCTCCGGTCAGTCTCGACAACAACGCTCTCATCGCCCGTATCGATTACCACCTCACCTCCAACGCTAAGCACACCCTGTTCTGGCGCGGCGCATTGCAGAATCTTTACAACCCGCAGGCGCCGTTCCTGCCGGGATCTCCCCCGCAGCAAACGGTAGTCGATCACAGCAAAGGATTCGTTGTCGGATACACCGCCGTCCTCAGTCCGTCCAAGGCCAACACCTTCCACTGGGGTTTCACGAGGCAAAGCACGGGTTTCGTCGGGGACACCAACCAGTCGTGGAACACATTCGCCAGCCTCGACCAAGGCATCAACTACAGCCGCAATTTTCAGGTACCGGTGCACAACTTGCTCGATGATCTCTCCTGGACGAAGGCGGGGCATACCTTTCAATTCGGCACCAATGTCGGGTTTGTGCGTGACCCTCGTGTCAGCTTCCTTCATTCGTTTAGCGTTGGCAAAGGGCAAACGTTCTGGATGGCCCCGGTCGCATTCGCCAATACCGCGCCGGGTCCCGGTTGCCAGCCAGGGGGTAGCCCGCTGGATCCCTGCTACGGCGGGTTCCCAGAACCTGCTTCCACGACCGCATACGACTACCCCATGCTGTCCCTGCTCGGCATGGTTTCACTTGTAACCGCAAACTATAATTACGACCGGCAAGGTAACGTTTTGACTCCGGGTGTTCCCGTCAAGCGAAATTGGGGCCTCAATTGGTATGAATTTTATGCTCAAGACAGTTGGCACCTGAAGCGCAACCTGACGGTCACGTACGGCTTGCGCTGGTCGCTTTTCCCGCCCCCTTGGGAAGTGAATGGGCTCCAGGCGTCTCCCGTGTGCTCGGATGCCGCCGCTACGGCCAATGGGACTCCCGCGTGCCCGCCGGGCAGCTTCAACCTGGGGAAATACTTCAATCAAAATCTCCAGAACATGCAGAATGGCTTGGGCTTTGCCGATGGTCCGCTGATCTCCTACGGACTTGGAGGACCCGTGAACCACGGGCCCGGATTCTATAATTTTGAAAAGTCGGATTTCTCCCCGCGGATCTCTATTGCGTATTCCCCACGTCCTCGCGGCGGGTTGCTGAAGGCATTGTTCGGCGAGGGCGATAAGACAGTCATCCGCGGCGGATTTAGCAAGGTTTACGACCGCGCGGGCATGCAACTGCTCAATACGTTCGACGCCAACGCTCCGGCTGGCTTGTCCGCGACGGTGCAGAATCCTTGCTGCGCCCTCGTGGATGCCAACAATAATCCTTACGGTACTGCGGCTGGCGTACCACGGATAACTGACATCAATAAAATTCCGGTGACCGGCCAGTGGGGCGGCGTATTCTTTGAGCCAGCGCCTCCAGGAGCTTTCCCGCAGACTCCACCTCCCTTCGGAGAGGCTATTACTTGGGGTGTCGACCAGTCACTCAAGACGCCCCACGCTTATGCCTTCGATTTCTCAATAGGCCGTGAACTAGCCAACGGATTCTCGCTCCAGCTGTCCTACGTAGGGCGTCTGGGCAGAAAACTGCTTACGCAGCGCGATTTGACGCAACCACTAGATCTCGTGGACCCCAAGACCAGAATCGACTATTTCAAGGCGGCTACTGCAATTTCGAAGTTGGCCACCGCTCAAGGCCTCAGCGCAACCCAACTCTCGGCTAGCCAATTCGACCGGGCGCTTGGCCCCACGGCTGCCTACTGGTCCAACCTCCTTAGCGCGTATGGTTCCAGCACCCCTGGTCTCGCTCCTGGAGCGACTGCTTATGTAATGCCGGTACCCTCAGGGTTCAACGCCAACACCACAGATGTCGCTCAGGCCGTTTACGCCTTGTACGTCACATCCGGTGCATTCGCCGGCGACGAAGTGGTGGGGCTCGGCAATGTCGACCTTTTCGGCCTGCTTCTGGACAACGCTCCAACTCCAAACGGCTTTTTCGCCAACGGCTCGACCGGCAACAGTTATTTCTTCAACGGCAAGACCGGAGAACTATTGAATCAACAGTTGACCACGAATTATGCCTGGAGCTCGATTGGCACCTCGAATTACAATGCGCTGCAGGCCAATTTGAAGAAGCAGTTCCGCCACGGCGTGCAATTCGACTTAAACTATACGTACTCGAAGTCCATCGATTTCACTTCCGCAGCCACGAGACTCGGGTTCAGCGGGACGGATAACATCGGCGCACCAGGGAGCCGCCTCGTAAACGCATTTTCTCCGCGGGACGTACGCGCCGTCTCGGATTTTGATACCACCCATCAAATCAACGTCAACTGGATTGCGGAGTTGCCGTTTGGCAAAGGGCGAACGTTCGGCCATGATGCCAGCTCGGCCGTGGACGCATTTATGGGCGGCTGGCAACTTTCAGGCCTGGCCCGCTGGACCAGCGGCTTTCCTTTCACCGTGGATAACGGCCAGTTCTGGGCCACGGATTGGGACGAGCAGGGTAGCGGGCAGCTAATCGCCAAGCCCAAGACCGGGGCGTTCAAACAACCTGACGGCAACGTCAGTATGTTTGCCAGCCCAGCCGCTGCGCTGAACGATTTCGTTCACCCATTTCCGGGCCAGAGTGGTTCGCGTAATGTTCTCCGCGGAGATGGCTATGCTGGGTGGGACATGAGCCTGAGCAAGCGCTGGAACATCGTGCATGAGGGCCACACGCTGCAGTTCCGCTGGGAGGTCTTCAATGTACCGAACCTTAGACGGTTCAACGTTCAAGCGGGACTGGGCGATGGCGCTCCCTCACTCCAGCAGGTACCCGGCAACTTCGGCGATTACACCGGGCTGCTCACACAACCGCGCGTCATGCAGTTTGCGCTGAGGTACGAGTTCTGAGCGAATAAAATAATAGGTTTCGCGGTGGCCGTTTTGTGACAGTCGGCCGACTTCCGGGGCCGCGACCTCGCGGTTCCTCATTTCGCGCGTCAGGAAAAGTGTGCTGATACACAACAAGCAAAACTCGCGTGCCAGACTTCATTCTTCGACTCTATGACCACGCTCGCTCGTAAACTGCGCTTCATCGATTATTTCGCGCTGGGTTTTGGCACCATGGTGGGCACCGGCTGGCTGGTGGTCATGGACGACCTCCTGCAACGTGGCGGACCGCTCGGAGCGCTCCTGGGCTTTACGACCGGAGCCCTCATGCTGTTCCCCATCGGTTATGTCTACGGCAAACTTGTCAAGGCCATGCCCGATGCAGCAGGCGAAGTGGCCTACACGGCGCGGGTCTTCCCGCCGTCTGTAAGTTTCGTGACTGGTTGGATGATGTTCCTGGGCTATTTTTTGACTTGTCCGTTTGAAGCTTTGGCGGCGGGAAGAATCACGGGATACTTATTCCCATCGTTGAACACCATGGAGTTGTATCGCTTGGGCGGTCATCCTGTCTATTTGCCGCACATAGTCCTTGGCCTCTTGATCACGGTTTTTTTCACCGCGTTGAATTATCAGGGAATCCGGGCGAGCACGCGGTTTCTGAAGTTCACCACTTTTGCGTTTCTCACGCTGGTCATAATCTTTGCCGTTGCCGGAGCAGCCCACGGCTCGACTGTCAATTTCCATCCTTTGTTCAGCCACGCGCCCCTGATCTCCGTCTTACTCGTCTGGCAGGTTGTTCCCTGGCTATTGGCGGGCTTTGAGTCGGTCGGGAAGAGCGCCGAGGAAGCTAGTCCCGATTTCCACGGCGGGAATTTTTCGGTGGCCATCATTTTGGCGATCTTTGTAGGGCTCTTGTTCTTCTGGGTGGTGATCTCCGCGGTATCCTTCGTAACCCCCTGGCAAAGTCTGAACAGCGCTTTGCAATTCCCCACTGCCGTGGCATTCGAACGCGCGCTGCACGCTCATTGGATTGTGAATTTGATTCTTGCCTCAGCGTTAGTCGCGCTGCTGCAGGCCTTCAATGCAAACATGGTGGCCTCTTCCCGCTTGTTATTCGCGATGGGGCGCCGCAGCCTGCTCCTCCCTAGAATGGGAGTCATTCATGCTGTTACCCAGACCCCGGCAGCGGCCATTTTTGCGGTGGGGCTGTCCACCGCGCTGGCGACTCTGCTAGGCGAGGCGGGCTTGGTTCCCATCCTGGAAGTGGGAGCAGTGGCTTGCGCCGTGGGCTGGATGTCCGCCTGCGCTTCCTATTACCGCTTAAAGCCGTCATTGGCTGGGCGCGCCGCCGCCCTCTTTGGACTCTTGGTTACATCGCTGATGATTCTCGTCAAAGTGGTGCCGCTCATTCCAGGGCACTTCACTCGCTATGAATGGGTTGCGCTGGCAATCTGGGGTTGCTTGGGCTTTTTGGTGAGAATCCCTGGGCGACGGAATCAGAAGCGCGCCGCGGAACTGGCCGGTGCCACTTCCGCGCACTTCTGAGGAGAGAATTGGCTGGGGCGGAAGGATTCGAACCTTCACCGTCCTCATTAACAGTGAGGTGTCCTACCAGTTGGACCACGCCCCAGCGGGCTGCCTGCGCCCCCGTTCATCCGGGGCACACAGCTATAGGTAGGCTCCGCCGCAAGAGGAGCGGCGAAGTAAGCTTCTAAGATACCACGGGTCCGCTCCCTGCGAGGCGTCTAAGCAAAATTTATAGCCAGCAAAACAAAAGAATTGCATTGGCTTGCGGACATCGCTCAATTTTTCGAAAGTATTGAAAGAAAAGGCGATTTTGCAAGCTCTGAATCTTTAGTTTGCGGAAGACGATTTGGCGCGGAGGTTGCATTCCCGAATGTTTTGTTGGACACTATCGCGTCAAGCACACCCGGGTTTGCACTTCCCGGCCAACACGCGGGATACCCTGACCGCCGCTCCCGGCGGGAGCCGCTCCCCGGCGAAGTGCTGAACGGACATGGCGCAGATTTTTCATCGCAGTACAAATTTCATCGCGCGATTCAGTGTGTTTTCAGCTCTCTTCCTGATCGGAGTCGCACTCGTCGCGGTCCTCGCGGTGGCTCGCTCGCCCTATATGACGCGGCAAAACGTAACGCGGGAGCAGCCGGTACAATTCAGCCACAAACATCACGTCGGCGATGATGGCATCGACTGCCGCTACTGCCATACCGGAGTGGAGACTTCCGCGGTTGCCGGCATTCCGCCGACGAAAACCTGTATGAATTGCCATGCCGTCCTTTTCAATACCGCGCCCTACCTGGAGCCCGTGCGCGAGAGCTATCGCAGCGATAAATCCATCGAGTGGGTGAAAGTTCACCGCCTGGCCGACTTCGCGTATTTCAACCACAGCATTCACATCAACAAAGGCGTGGGTTGCTCGACCTGCCACGGGCAAATTAACCAGATGCCGCTGGTGTTTCAGGCCAGCACGCTGCTGATGCAGTGGTGCGTGGACTGCCATCGCAACCCCGAAGCCGTCCTGCGCGAGAAAAAAGAAGATGTTTTTTTAATGGATTGGACGCCGCCGCCAAATCAGGCTGAAATCGGGAAGAGGCTGGCGTTAGAACGCAATATCCGGACGACGGCCGAGCTGACGAGCTGCTCGACGTGTCATCGATAACGGACGGTATGCGCGAGCACGAACAACACGAACGCATTGGTGGCCCGCACGATCGCAACGATCCTGCCGGAGAAGCCCAGCCGCACGAGCGTCCGATGGATTTGGCCGCTGTACGAGACAAGCTCCAATCGAAAACCGGCAAGCAGTATTGGCGCACGCTCGAGGAACTCGCCGGCGACCCGCAGTTCGAAGAGCTGCTGCATCGCGAATTTCCGCGTCAGGCGCCTTCGGAATGGGACGAGGGCGTCGACCGGCGCGATTTCCTGAAGTTGATGGCGGCATCGCTGGCTCTTGCGGGTCTTTCCGGATGCGGCCGCACTCCCGAGCAGTACCTGGTGCCGTACGTCAAGCAGCCCGATGGACTGACCCTCGGCAAACCGCAGTTTTACGCCACGGCCATGCCGTTTGGCGCGGATGCCATCGGCTTGCTGGTGGAAAGCCGCGAAGGGCGGCCCACGAAAATCGAAGGCAACCCCGACCATCCGTCGAGCCTCGGCGCGACGAACGTCTTCGCGCAGGCTTCGGTACTGAATCTTTACGACCCGGATCGCGCCCAGACGGTGACGAAGTACGGCGAAATCCAGACGTGGTCGTTGTTTGTGGAAAGCGCGCAGGCCATCGCGGCTGGGATGAAAGGTACAAGCGGCGCGGGTTTCCGCATCCTGACTGGCATTGTTGCTTCGCCGACGCTTGCCGCTCAGATTCAGTCTCTTCTCACGCTGTTTCCGAAAGCCAAATGGCACCAGTGGGAACCGGCCGTCGGCGATGGCACGCGCGAGGGCGCGAAGCTCGCTTTCGGCAGCTATCTCAACACGGTGTATCGCCCGGAGAAAGCTGACGTCATTCTTTCGCTCGATTCCGATTTCTTAGGTAGCGGCCCGGGCCACATTCGTTACGCGAGGGAATTCTCGCGACGCCGCAAGCTGAACGGCCCGAACGACACTATGAATCGGCTCTATGTGGTCGAGCCGACGCCCAGCGTCACCGGCGCGGCCGCGGATCATCGTTTGCCCTTGCGGGCTTCTGAAGTAGAGCTCTTCGCGCGGGCCTTGGCCGGAAAGCTGGGACTCGGCGGCCTCGCGACGTTACCTGGAAAGCACGGAGACTGGCTTAACGCCGTCGCCAAGGATCTACAGAAACACAAAGGCGCGTCACTGGTCGTGGCGGGTGAACAGCAAACCGCTGAAGTTCATGCGCTGGCGCATGCCATCAACACGGCGCTCGGCAACGTGGGGACAACACTGTACTACACAGAGCCGGTGGAAGAGCGTCCCATCAATCACCTCGAATCTTTGACTGAACTGTGCGGCGATATCGATGCCGGCAAAGTGGAGACGCTGCTGATTCTAGGCGTCAATCCCGTTTATACCGCGCCGCACGACTTTGATTTTGCTTCCAAGATAAAATTCGACTCGAGAACAAACAGCAAGAGAGTCAAGAACACCATTCACGTCAGTTCGCATTTTGACGAGACTTCGGAACTTTGCGAGTGGCACGTGGCCGAATCGCACTACCTTGAAACTTGGGGCGACGCGCGCGCATTCGACGGTACGCTCAGCGTGATTCAACCCCTGATCGCACCTCTGTACCATACGCACTCCGCGCGCGAAGTGCTTGCTGTGTTCGGGGACAAGCCTGGTGTCAGCGACTACGATGCGTTGCGCAGCAGCGTGAGATCGCTGAGAGCACACTCGATCTTCACTCACTTGGGCTCCTCGGATAATGAGAACGCCGATTTCGAGAAGTTCTGGCGGAAAACGTTGAACGATGGACTCGTAGCAGGCTCGGCATTCGCGCCTGTGACTGCCACTTTGAAACTCAGCGCCGCCAGCCTTCCCGCCGCAAAAAGTACGCCCGCCGACGAAATCGAATTTATCTTCCGCCCGGATCCGTGCGTCTACGATGGGCGCTTTGCCAACAACGGCTGGCTGCAGGAATTGCCCAAGCCGGTCACCAAGCTCACCTGGGACAACGCCGCGCTGGTTAGCCCGAAGACTGCCGAGAAATTGCAAGTGTCGCCCAACGTTGCTTGGCGTGGCGGCGAGCACGGCAAGATCTATTCGAACGTCATTGACATCGCGCTTTCGAACAGCAAAGTTACCGCAGCGACCTGGGTTGTGCCCGGTCAGGCCGATGGCGTTGTCGTTCTTCCGCTGGGATACGGTCGCAAGCGCGCCGGCTACACGGGCACGAACAAGGGTTTCAATGCTTACGCCGTGCGCACTTCCGGCGCGCTTTGGACCGCCACAGCCCCCAGCAGCTCGATCAAGAAAACCGGCGACGATTATCCTCTCGCGTGCACGCAGTATCACTTCAACATGGAAGGCCGGCAGATTCTCGCGACCGGGACGCTCGCGGAGTATCGCAAGAATCCGAATTTTGCCAACGAGCACGCCGAAGCCCCGCCGAAAGCACTGTCTCTTTACAACGGGGACGCTGAATTCCCATACCAGCGCGACAAGTGGGCCATGGCCATCGACTTGAACAAATGCAACGGCTGCAACGCCTGCGTGATCGCTTGCCAGTCGGAGAACAACATCCCCGTCGTCGGCAAGGATCAGGTGATGCGTGGCCGCGAAATGCACTGGATCCGCATCGACCGCTATTACGAGAAGTCGGTCAAGTCCGCGACAAACGATCCTTCCAGCTACGACGAATCGCTCTTCAATCCGCAGACATTTTTCCAGCCGGTGCCGTGCCAGCAGTGCGAGAACGCGCCTTGCGAACAGGTCTGCCCTGTCGCCGCCACGGTGCACAGCGCCGAAGGTCTGAACGACATGGTTTATAACCGCTGCGTTGGAACGCGCTACTGCTCGAACAATTGCCCGTACAAAGTGCGGCGCTTCAACTTCCTGCGTTTCCAGGATTGGGAGACGCCGCAACTGAAGCTGTTGCGCAACCCGGAAGTCACTGTGCGCAGCCGCGGCGTCATGGAAAAATGCACTTACTGCGTGCAACGTATCAACAATGCCCGCATCGAATCAGAAAAATTGAACGCCCCGATCCATGATGGCGCGATCGTCACGGCCTGCGAACAAGCCTGCCCCACGGAGGCCATCGTTTTCGGCAATGCCAATGATCCAAACAGCCGCGTTGCCAAGTTGAAGGCGCAGCAGCGGAATTACACGATCCTCGGCGAACTAAACGCGCGCCCGCGCACCACGTACCTTGCGGCGGTGCGCAATCCAAATCCGGAATTGGAGTCAGCATGAGCGCCGGGCAACCGCCACTCGATTCTCCGGAAATCCGCCGCCTGACGCCGGTGATCGGGCCGGGGTACACCTACGGGTCGGTCACGGACAAGATCAGCGCGATCGTTCTGACTCGCCCAACGTCCTTCGGCTGGTATGTTGGATTTTTGATTGCCTTCAGTCTCATGGGCATGCTAACCGTTGCCCTCGGCTGGTTGTTCGTCAAAGGCACGGGCATCTGGGGCATCAACATTCCAATCGGCTGGGGTTTTGCGATCGTCAATTTCGTTTGGTGGATCGGTATCGGCCACGCCGGCACGCTGATCTCCGCGATTCTGTTCCTCCTGAACCAGAAGTGGCGCACCTCTATCAACCGCTTTGCGGAAGCGATGACGCTATTCGCAGTCGCCTGCGCGGGAATTTTCCCGCTCATCCACACCGGCCGGCCGTGGATGGCGTTTTACATGTTCCCCTATCCCAGCACCATGGGGCTCTGGCCGCAATTTCGCAGCCCGCTGATATGGGACGTGTTTGCGGTTTCCACCTACGGCACCGTTTCGCTGATGTTCTGGTTCGTGGGCCTGATTCCGGACCTGGCAACTCTGCGCGATCGCTCGGTTCAGAAACCTCTCAAAATTATTTACGGCATGCTGTCCATGGGCTGGCGCGGTTCCGCCCGCCACTGGCACCGCTACCAGTCGGCTTACTTGCTTCTCGCCGGACTCGCGACGCCGCTGGTTCTCTCCGTGCACACCGTTGTGAGCTTTGATTTCGCCACGGCCATCGTTCCCGGTTGGCACACCACGATCTTTCCGCCTTATTTCGTTGCTGGTGCGATCTATTCGGGCTTCGCCATGGTTTTGACCATCGCCATTCCGCTGCGCAAGGTTTACGGTCTCGAAGACTTCATCACCATGCGTCACCTGGACAACATGGCCAAAGTTATGCTGGCAACCGGGCTCATCGTCGCGTATGGATATTTTTTCGAATTCTTCATGTCGCTTTACAGCGGCAACAAGTTTGACGTTTTTCTGGTCCAGCAGCGCTTGCACGGTCCCTACGCGCCGTTTTATTACGCGCTGATTCTTTGCAATATTCTGATGCCGCAATTTCTGTGGTCCTTTAAGCTGCGCCACAACGTCGCGTTTCTCTTCTTCATGTCCATCGTGGTGAATATCGGCATGTGGCTGGAGCGCTTCGTCATTGTGGTCATCAGCCTGACGCGCGACTTCGTGCCTTCCGCCTGGGGCCGCTACAGCCCGACGTTTTGGGATTGGGCCACGTTCATCGGCACCATCGGTATGTTCGTCACTCTCCTTTTCCTGTTCGTCCGCGTTCTCCCCGCGATTTCCATCGCGGAAATGCGCGAACTGGTGGCGGAGACGTCCGAGGACAAAAAGTAATGCTGCAACGCTCCCACATATACGGCGTGATGGGTGAGTTTGGCGATCCGGAAGATCTCATTCATGCTGTCGAGAAAATCCGTGCTGCCGGCTACCATCGCGTCAACGCTTATTCGCCATTCCCCGTCGAAGGTCTTTACGAAGCGCTTGGCTTGAAGCGCAACATGGTGCCCGTGATTTGTCTTCTGGGTGGCTTGGCGGGTGGTATTGGCGGTTTTCTCTTCCAGTACTGGGCTGCGGCAATCACCTATCCCTTGAACATCGGCGGCCGCCCGCTCAATAGCTGGCCGGCTTTCATTCCCGTCACATTTGAGCTTACGATTCTCGGCGCCTCGCTGGCTGCCGTTCTCGGCATGCTTGCCCTGAACAAACTGCCCCAGCCTCACCATCCGGTTTTCAACGTGGCGCGTTTCACGCACGCGTCATCCGACCGCTTTTTCGTTTGCATCGAGTCCAAAGATCCGAAATTCCATCTCGCGGAATGCGCGCGCCTCCTCCAGGAAGTTCACGCGCAGCAGATCACCGAGGTGTCCGATGATTAACACCTCGCGCTTCCTGCTCGCCGCTTGCGCCGCCGCTTCCCTGGTTTTCGGCGCCGGTTGCGAATATCTCCGGCAGGACATGGCCAACCAACCGAAAAACCGGCCGCTTTCGCCTTCCGAATTCTTCGGCGATGGCCGCTCGGAGCGCCCGCTGGTTGAAAATACCATCGCGCGCGGTTCGCTGGCCGACGACGAACTCTTCGTGGCAAAGGATTCGAACAATTTTCCCTTGCCCGTGGACCTCAACCTTCTCGAGCGCGGCGAAGAGCGCTACAAAATCTTCTGTTCCCCGTGCCACGGATTGCAAGGCGACGGAAACGGCATGGTGGCCATGCGCGGCATGAAGCCACCGCCCAGCTATCATCAGGAACGCCTCCGCCAGGCGCCCAACGGCTATTTTTACGACAACATCACCAACGGCTTCGGACAGATGCTGGGTTACTCTTCGCAGATTCTTCCGCGCGATCGCTGGGCCATCATCGCCTACGTCCGCGTGCTTCAACTGAGCCGCAACGCCAAGGTCGCCGATCTGCCCG
>WNFT01003340.1_pt1 | contig 13864 bp, 5 predicted proteins | sample 5400191 | NCBI WGS metagenome assembly WNFT01 (sample SAMN13153359, study PRJNA577476) | soil metagenome | isolation source: 80 cm saprolite under Madrone tree | place: USA:California | collected 2016-06-14
TGAACAGCCAGATCGACATGGTGGTGGGGTCGGCGCAGGAGCAGTGGTTGAAGGCGGATTTGGCGGCGAACACGAAGCGGTGCACGGTAGCGCTGTGGGACCAGCCGCGGTTCAGCTCGAGCGGTGGGACGAGCGTGCGGGATGCGGTGAAGCCCCTGTGGGACGATCTGTACGGGGCTGGTGCCGAGATCGTCCTGAACGCCCATTACCGGGTGTACGAACGGTTTGCACCGCAGACGCCCGATGGCGTGGCGGACCCGACGAACGGCCTGCGCCAGTTCACGGTGGGGACCGGGGGGATGACGGTGGATGTGTTCGGGACGCCGTTGGCGACGAGCGAGGTGCGGGCGGCCGGAGTGTACGGTGTGTTGCAGCTGACGTTGGGGGACGGGAGCTACAGCTGGCAGTTCGTGCCCATTGCGGGTCAAACCTTCAGTGACAGCGGTACTGGCTCGTGTCATTGACGACCGCGGGTTCGTTGCAGCCGGTCGTGTAGGCGTGCCATTCGCGCGGGCCCGGACGGTGCAACCGATGTGGTTGGCCGCCGTCGTTGGGGTTTGTGCGTGCCTCGCTCCCTATCCGGGTCCGCCGGCGGGCGGGGAGTTCGCTCGGATGCTGGCCGCGCCGGCATCGCGTCGCGCGCCGAGCTCGACGGCCGTGGTCGTCGGCGCTGGAGACATCGCTTCGTGCTCTTCGATGGGGGCCGAGGCAACCGCCGCTCTGCTCGACACCATTCCCGGCACCGTACTCACCATCGGTGATAATGCCTATCCGAACGGGACCAGCGCCGACTTCGCGCGCTGTTATGGTCCGTCGTGGGGGAGGCACAAGGCCCGGACTCGGCCCGTACCCGGCGACCACGACTACGGAACGCCGGGCGCAGCGGGGTACTTCGACTACTTCGGTGAAGCCGCGGGCGACCGTGGCAAGGGGTACTACAGCTACGATCTGGGTGCGTGGCATATCGTGGCCTTGAACTCGGTGATCCCCAATGGGCCGGGATCTCCGGAGGTCCGGTGGCTAGAGGCGGACCTCGCCACCAGCTCGAAGCGGTGCATCTTGGCGTATTTCCACCACCCGCGCTTCTTCTCGTCCGGGGCCGGCGCGCCTGGGGGCGGCGTCAACGATTTCGAGCGGGCGTTTTGGGATGCCCTCTACGGCGCGGGCACTGACATCGTGTTGAACGGGGACCAGCACCAGTACGAGCGCTTCGCTCCCCAAGCCCCGGACGGAAGGCTCGACCCGAGCCGGGGGATCCGCGAGTTCATCGTCGGCACCGGCGGAGCGAGCGTGGTGGCTCCCACCAGCATCCGAGCCAACAGCGAGGTTCGGAACGGCGATACGTTCGGGGTCCTCAAGCTCACGCTGGAGGCAGACGCCTATGCGTGGGAATTCATCCCGGTGGCGGGACGACGCTTCCACGATGCCGGACGCGCGGGGTGTCATGACCGGGGGGATCGCCGTGAGGATGGGGAGCTGGGGAAGCAGCGCGCCACGGTCCTCATCGATCCGGCACGCGTGCTTCGAGAACCGGAACTGGCGAAGCCCGCGTATCTCACGCCCATCTTCCCCGAGCCGTTCAACCTCAAGGTACTCCGCGTGGCCGACGATTCGGGGAGGGCGATCTTGTTTCGTGGGGGCGGCGCGGGCTGGTGGGGCTCGGATGCCCGACACCATTATTCGAACGATCAGCCGTGGAGTGCGGACGGTACGCTGCTCGCGCTCCAGAACAGCGGCTCGCCCGGGTACGTCTATCTCGACGGCGAGACCTATGAGCCGGTGCGCGGCCCGTGCCCCAACTACGACTATTACGACGACCGCTGGCACCCCAGCCGCGCCCACGCGCACGAGCGAATCAATGTCGATCGCAGGAGGACGCTGAGCTGGTTCGATGTCCTCACCTGCACCGTGACCCGTAGCTGGACCTTGCCGTTGGCAGTGATCGGCATCGGCGGCAATCCGTCCAACGACGGTCGGTTCGTCGCGCTGTCAGATGGTAGACGCTTCTTGGTGGTGGACATGGACCCGCAGCCGCCGCTCGCGCCTTATCCGCATCGGCGTATCGGCCCGCCCGTGGAGTTCACGTCCGACTGTGGCTTGCCGGGCGGTTGCCCGGCGAACTGGGTGTCGATTTCGTCGTCTGGCAAGTACGTGGTGGTGAACTACCATGGCGACCACTTACGGGTCTACGATGTGAACCCCAGCACGCTGGCGGCAACGCCGCGGCCCATGCCGACGCTGTACCCAAACTGCAGCGGCGCGGCCGCTAACGGATTCATCTACGACCTGGGGCACCAGGATCTGACACTCAATCCGTTCGACAATGGTGAAGACGTCATCGTCGGGCAAGAACACTGTGGCAACCGAGGAAAGAGGGTGGCGGGGGCACTGATTGGTGGCGTCCTGATGGTGCGGTTGCGCGACGGGGCGATCACTCCGCTCACGAACCCCACGAATGAAGCGTACCCGTATCACATCTCGACGCGCAACTACGACCGGCCGGGGTGGGCATACGTCTCGTATTGGCCGGCTCCGGGCCGGCGGTTCAGTGACGAGATCGTGGCGGTCAAGTTGGATGGAAGTGGGATGGTCGAACGGTACGCGCATACGCATACCGAGACACAGGACTGCTACCGGTGTGAGGCGCACGCCGTCCCCGCGCGGGACGGCCGGCGCATGCTTTGGGCAAGCAATTGGATGGGGAATGGCCGGGCGGGCTCCAAGGCGCGGATCGACGCTTACGTCGTGGACGCACGCTGAAGCGCGGGCGGCTCGAACCGGGTGGTGCTCCTCACAGATTGGGAGCCGATGGAACTAGCCGTTGAGGGGTGCCTACCGTTCGGCTGGTGAGATCGCCGTAGATCGCCAGCGTCTTCTCGAGCATGTGGGTCAGCGTGAACCGGCTCTCGTACTGCGCCCGGCCAGCTCGCCCGAGGCGGGTTCGCAGACTCGCATCCCGTAGAACGAGTGCCAGTCGCGCCCGCAAGAGCTCGACATCGCCGCGCGGCACGAGAAACCCCGTCGTCCCGTCCAGCACGGACTCGCTCACCCCGCCCACGTCGGATGCCACGACTGGCAGCCCGGCTCGCATGGCCTCGAGGATGCTGCGGGGAAAGCCCTCCCAATTGCTGATCAGCAAGAATACCTGCTCACGGGCCAGCAGTTCAGCAACATCCGTTCGCGCGCCGAGGAAGCGCACTCGCTCAGCGATGCCCGAGTCCTGAGCGAGCGCCGTGGCGCGGGCGCGCAACGGGCCGTCACCAATCAAGTCCAGCTCCCACGCGTAGTCTCTGAGCCGGGCGAGCGCGTGAAACAGGGTCGTGTGGTCTTTCTGCGCTTCGAACCGCGCCACCATGGCGAGATGGACCGGCGAGCGCCCGGGCTCAGCTCGGAGCTCGGGCGGTATATCGGGCATCCCGTTGTGCACGGTGAGGAGCTTTGCCGCCGGAGCAACGCGGTACCGCAGCGCGAGCTGCCGATCGTAGTCGCACACGTTGATGACTCGATCCGCGAACCGCACGCCGACCCGCTCCGCCCAGCGGTAGCATAACGCCGCGATCCGTGGGACTCCGGTCGTGAAAGACCACCCGTGCGTAGTCTGGATGGACGGGATGCCCAGCAAGGAGGCCGCCATCGGGCACAGCCAGCCGCCTTTGGCGCTGTGGGTGGACACGAGATCGGGCTGAAGTCGCTTGAGCAGCGCACGGATTTGGAAGAAGGCGGCCGCGTCTTTCCAGGGATGAATCGCGCGGATCAGGTGGCGCACGGAGTGATAGGGAATTCCGCTTCGCGCCAACTCCTCGGTGAAGGGTCCCTCCTGACCTACCAGGACGATCGCCTCGTGGCCGCGCGCGCGGAGCGTGACGGCCAGGTCGCGGATGTGGATGTGCCCCCCGCCGATCGAATCCGAGCGCGTGATGACGTAAACAACCCTGATGGGCCGAAGCGGCGGAATCCGGTCCCTGTGCCCGGTGCCGGGCGCGTTGAGCAGTGCGTGGGGATGCGGTGGTGACGTCATGTGGGCCGAGGAGGCGCGTGCTGCAAGGCTCGTGCGGTGAAGCCAGCTTTATAACCTCCTCTGTACCAACGTATTAGGCGGCAGCGTGTAGTCGACGTCTCGAGCGTTGTCGCCGAACTGCTATAAAAGCGGGGCGCGAACGAACTCTTTCGCCGTGGGTGCCCATCAACCGCGCCGCCGGTCCGCTGTTTCGCTTGCCAACTGCTTCTCGCATAAGGGATTGGAGCGTCGTGCCCCGACAGACCTGGCCGCACGGAGTGGGCACAAGACTTGAGTGGACAGAATGGGCGTACGCATCACACACCGTGCGGGGCGGGGTGCTGTGCCAGGGGGCACGACCGCCGGAGGCCCGTTTATGCGAGTTAGGATCGCGGCTCTCGGGGCATGCCTGCTGGGGCTGGCCACCTGCACCGACGATCACACGCCCACGTCGCCACGACCGCCCCGTTTGGCGGCCGCCGTGACGGGCGGTGATCCCGTTTTCATCGGCGCGGGCGATATCGCCGAGTGCGATAGCCACAGCTACGCTACCGACTCGCTGATCGACACCATGCCCGGCACCATCTTCACGGCCGGCGACAACGCCTATCCCAACGGCTCGGACTCGGATTACGTGAACTGTTATGCGCCGACGTGGGGCAAAGAAAAGGCGCGCACCTATCCCGCGCTGGGCAACCACGAGTACAATCTCGGCAACGCGAACGCGTACTTCAACTACTTCGGCACGAGCTGGGGGTATCCGACCGGCTACTACAGCTATGACCTGGGTTCCTGGCACATCATCGTGCTCAACAGCATGGGGAACCCCTACGTCTCGACCGACGCGGGCTCGCCGCAGGAGCAGTGGCTGAAGGCCGATCTGGCCGCGCACACCAATCTCTGCACACTCGCGATCTGGCATCACTCGCGCTTCTATTCCCCCATCAGCACGACCGACAACGGCGATCAGGCGTCGGTGAAGTCTTTCTGGGTCGACCTGTACAATGCCGGTGCCGATGTCGTGGTGGGCGGCCACGAGCACATGTATGAGCGGTTCGCGCCGCAGGACGCGAACGGGGTGGCGGATCCCGAAGCCGGGATCCGCGAGTTCGTCGTGGGGACGGGCGGGGCCGGGCTCGGAGGCGCGTACACGAGCGTCCGGCAAAACAGTGAGGTCCGCAACAACGCGACGTTTGGTGTGTTGAGGCTGACGCTGCATGCCGCGAGTTACGATTGGCAGTTCATCCCGATCCGGGGCCAGACCTTCACCGACTCGGGCAGCGGCTCGTGCCACGCCGCGAAGCCGGTCGTCAATGCCGGCGCCGATCAGCTCGCCCATCCTGGGGCGACGGTCAGCGTGAATGCGACGTTCATCGATGTCAGCGCCAGTAGCCCCTGGAGCTACGCTATCGCGTGGGGCGACGGCGCGACAACGAGCGGCGCCATCTCGACCCAAGACACGATCCGGGGCAGCCACACCTATGCGGCGCTCGGGCAATACACCGCGACGGTTGCGGTGACCAACAGCGCGGGGAGGTCGGGCTCGGGCAGCGCCGCTGTGACGATCAGCAACGATGAGGTCCTGGTCGGCGCCGGAAACACCGCGCGCTGCGACTCGCAGAACGACGATGCGACCGCCAATCTCCTGGATCGCATTGGGGGAACGGTGTTCACCGCCGGCGACAATGCCTACCCGAGCGGCGCCGCGACCGACTTCTCCAACTGCTACACCCCAACCTGGGGCCGCCACGTCGCCCGCACGTGGCCCACACCGGGTGACAAGGACTACGCGACGTCGGGCGCCGCCCCGTACTACGCGTACTTCGGCGGTCGGGCGGGCGACCCGGCCAAAGGGTATTACAGCTATGACTTGAGCGCCTGGCATGTCATCGCGTTGAACAGCAGCCTCTCGACCTCGACCGGCTCGGTCCAGGAGCAGTGGCTCAAGGCCGATCTGGCGGCCACGAACAAGCGTTGCATCTTGGCCTACTTCCACTACCCGCTCTTCGCCTCGCAAAACGGTTCGCAGGTATGGAGCAGCATGCTGCCCCTGTGGACGGATTTGTATGGCGCGCGAGCCGACGTCGTGCTCGGTGCCCACTTCCAGTTCTATGAGCGCTTCGCCCAGCAGACGCCGAGCGGTGTCGCGGACACCCTGGCCGGGATCCGCGAATTCGTCGTCGGCACCGGTGGGCAGAGCTGGAGCTCGTTCGGCACGCCGCTGCCGACCAGCCAGGTCCGGGCGACTCAGACCTGGGGTGTGCTCAAGCTCACACTCCACGACGCGAGCTACGATTGGCAGTTCATCCCGATCGCGGGCCAGACGTTCACGGATGCGGGCACCACGGCGTGTCACACGAAGGCTCCAGTCGCTTCGGTGGTGATGAGCCCGACGTCCGCGACGGTGCCAGTGGGGGGCACCGTGCAGTTGAGCGCGACGCCCCTCGATGCGAGCGGGAATGCCCTTACCGACCGCGTCGTGACGTGGACCAGCAGCGCGCCGACAGTGGCAGCGGTTTCGCCGAGCGGACTCGTGAGCGGCGTGGCGGTGGGATCCGCGACGATCACTGCGACGAGCGGAGGCAAGAGCGCCAGCTCCGCGATCACGGTGGGCGTGCCGGTGGCGTCGGTCGCGGTCAGCCCGGCGTCCGCCACGGTCTCGGTCGGGGGCACGCAACAGTTGACTGCGACGCCGCTCGATGCGAACGGCATCCCGCTGAGCGGGCGGACCGTGACGTGGACCCCCGACGCGTCGGGAGTGGCGACCGTGTCGGCAAGCGGGCTCGTGTCCGCGGTGGCGGCAGGCTCGGCCACGATCACCGCGACGAGCGAAGGGAAGAGCGGAAGCTCGGCCGTCACCGTGCCCGTGCCGGTGGCCTCGGTCGCGGTCAGCCCGGCGCCGGCGACCGTGGCGAAGGGTAGTACGGTGCAGCTCTCGGCAACGCTCTCAGACGCGAGCGGGAACCCCCTGACGGGGCGAACGGTGACGTGGACGAGCAGTGCGCCGGGCATCGCGACCGTGGACGGGACCGGGCTCGTGACCGGCGTAGCGGCGGGTTCGGCCCCGATCACCGCGACGAGCGGGGGGAAGAGCGGCTCGTCCGCGATCACGGTGACGGCGATGCCGGTGGCGTCGGTCGCGGTGAGTCCGTCATCGGCCGGTGCGCTGGTGGGTGCGACTGTGCAGCTCACGGCCACGGCGCTCGACAAGAAAGGGCACTCGCTGACCGGCTGCGCCTTCGCCTGGACGAGCAGCGCCTCCGAAGTGGCGACGGTGTCGGCGAGCGGCCTCGTGACGGGCGTGGCCGTCGGCTCGGCAACGATCACGGCGACGTGCGAAGGGCAGAGCGGGACCTCGGCGATCACCGTGAACCCAATCCCGGTGGCCTCGGTCGCGGTGAGCCCGGCGTCGGCCGCGGTGGGAGTCGGCGCCACGGTCCAGCTGACCGCAACGCCGCTCGATGCCAACGGGAATCCCCTGACGGGCCGGAGTGTGACTTGGACGAGCAGCGCGCCGAGCGTGGCGACGGTGGATGGGACCGGGCTCGTGACGGGCGTGGCGACGGGCCCAGCGACGATCACCGGCGCGAGTGAGGGCAAGAGCGGCAGTTCGGCGATCACGGTGTCCGTACCGGTCGCGACGGTGACGGTCAGCCCGCCGTCGGCCACAGTGTCGATCGGCACCACGGCGCAGCTTACGGCGACGCCGCTCGACGCGAACGGGAATGCCCTCACGGGGCGGACCGTGACGTGGACGACAGGGGCGCCGGGAGTGGCGACCGTGGACGGGACGGGGCTGGTGACCGCCTTGGCGACGGGCTCGGTGACCATCACCGCCACGAGCGAGGGGAAGAACGGGAGTTCGGCGATCACGGTACCGGTGCCGGTAGCGTCGGTAACGGTCAGTCCGGCGTCCGCCACACTGGCCGTGGGGGCCACACAGCAGCTGACGGCGACCCCGCTCGATGCGAACGGGAATCCGCTCACCGGGCGGACGGTCACATGGGTGAGCAGCGCGCCGAGCGTGGCGACCGTGGACGGGACCGGGCTGGTGACCGCCTTGGCGGGCGGCGCAACGACGATCACGGCGACGAGTGAGGGAAAGAGTGGCAGCTCCGCGATCACCGTCCCGGTACCAGTAGCGTCGCTAACGGTCAGTCCTGGATCCGCGACAGTGGCCGTGGGGGCTACTCAGCAGCTCAGCGCCACGCCGCTCGATGCGAACGGGAATCCGCTCACGGGGCGGGCGGTGACGTGGGTGAGCGGTAATACCGCCGTGGCGACGGTATCGAGCAGCGGCCTGGTGACCGCGGTGGCGGCGGGCTCAGTGACGATCACGGCGACGAGCGAAGGGAAAACCGGCAGCTCGGCGATCACGGTCCCGGTGCCGGTGGCCTCGGTGACGGTGAGCCCGGCGCCGGCCAGTGTACAGGTGGGGACGACGGTGCAGCTTACGGCGACGCCACTCGACGCCAATGGCAACCCGCTCGGCGGGCGCACGGTCACTTGGACGACGAGCGCTTCCGCAGTAGCCACGGTCTCGACGAGCGGACTCGTGACCGGCGTGGCGGTCGGCTCGGCGACGATCACGGCGACGAGCGAGGGAAAGAGCGGGAGCTCAGCCGTCACGGTGAACCCGGTCCCGGTGGCCTCGGTGGCGGTGAGCCCAGCCTCGGCGACCGTGGCGACCGGGGCGAGCGTGCAGCTGACGGCGACGCCGCTCGACGCGAATGGCAACCCCCTGAGTGGTCGCACGGTCACGTGGGCGAGCGGCAATACGGCCGTCGCGACCGTATCGACCAACGGTTTGGTGACCGGTGTGGGAGGCGGATCGGCGGCGATCACGGCGACGAGCGAAGGGAAGACCGGTACCTCCGCGGTGACGGTCACTACGGGATTCGCGCCTGTGACTTTGGTGGGCGCCGGCAACATCGCGCGGTGCGACCAGACCCACGACGACTCCACCGCGATGGTGATCAACGGCATCCCCGGAACGGTGTTTACGGCCGGCAGCAACACTTACTCCACCGGCGCGCTGACCGACTTCACGAACTGCTATGGGCCGTCGTGGGGTCAGTTGCTGGCGCGTACTCGGCCGGCGGTGGGGGCCAAAGACTACCAGACACCCGGGGCGGCGGGGTACTGGCAGTACTTCCACCCCTCGGTCGCGGTGGGGGATTCCGGGACCTACTATTACAGCTACGATCTCGGGGCGTGGCACGTCGTGGTGCTCAATAGCGAGATCAGCATGTCGGCCGGCTCGTCTCAGGAGCAGTGGCTCAAGGCGGATCTGGCATCGAGCGCGAAGCGCTGTCAGCTCGCGGTCTTCGGTCACCCGCGCTTCAGCTCGACCGGGACCCAGATCTGGTCGTCGGCGTTGCCGATCTGGCAGGATCTGTATGCAGCGGGGGCCGAGATCGTGCTGAACGGGCACTATCGGGTGTACGAGCGGTTCGCGCCTCAGACGCCGGGCGGGGTACTGGACGCGCAGGCCGGGATTCGCCAGATCACCATCGGCACTGGTGGCATCACGTCGGACACCTTCTACACGGCGCTCGCGCCGAACAGCGAGGTACGGGCTACCAAGCTGTACGGGGTGTTACGGCTGACGCTGGCGGACGGCAGCTACAGCTGGCAGTTCGTGCAGGCGCCCAACGAGTCCCCAGCGTTCACGGACAGCGGCAACGGGTCGTGCCATTGAGCGGCGGCGAGCGACCCATCGCGACGTCTGTGTCGGCGGAGCCACCGCCGAATCGCACGGAACAGGCCTTCGCCGGATGGCTGTGGCTCTCGTCCGGTGCGGTGGTGCAGGGCCTCGTGACCGTGGGGTCGCTCGCCGTGCTGGCTCGCCTGCTGTCGCCCGCGGACTTCGGGGCGGTATCGGCGGGCATGCTGGTGGTCAATCTCGTCTCGATCGTTTCGCAGGGTCTCGTGGGGCCGGCGCTGGTGCAGCACCCACGGCTCCGTCTGGAGCACGTCCACACCGGCTTCGCGATCTCGCTATTGGGAGGGGCGGTCCTCTTCGGGGCGCTCTGGGTGGTCGCGCCGGCCGTTGGACTCGTGCTCCATTTCGCTGGGCTGGTGGCAGTGTTGCGCGCGCTGGCCTGGATGTTGCCGCTGCAGAGCCTGGGGGCGGTAGCGGACGCGCTCCTCCGGCGTGACTTGGAGTATGGCCCGCTCGCTCGGATCCGCATGGTCTCGTACGCGATCGGCTACGGCGCGATCGGCGTCACGGTGGCGGTCTTGGGGGGTGGGCTGTGGGCCCTGGTCGCCGCGAACCTGGGGCAGGTCTCGCTCAATACGATCCTGCTGCTGAAGCGGAAGCGGCACAGCAAGCTGATTCGAATCTCGCGGCGCGAGCTCGGTGAGCTGGTATCGTTCGCGGGGGGCTTCTGCCTGGGCAAGGTCGGAAACTACGCCGCGACGGAAGGGGACTACCTCGTAACGGTAAAATGGCTGGGCTTGACGGCACTCGGCCTGTACGAGCGCGCCTACCAGCTGATGGCGATGCCGGCGATTCTGGTCGGGCAGGTGCTCGATGACGTGTTGTTTCCGGCGATGGCACAAATTCAAACGCAGCGTGACAGCATCGCGAACGCGTATCGCCGCTGTGTGGCGGCGGTGGCGCTGTTCGCGCTGCCCCTGAGTGCTCTGGTACTGATTCTTGCACCGGAAATCGTGAACGTGCTGTTGGGCCCGAAGTGGGACCAGGTCGTGCCCCCGTTTCGGGTGCTCGCGCTGGGAACGCTGTTTCGCACGAGCTACAAGATCAGTGACTCGCTCACGCGCGCTCTCGGTGCCGTGTACCAGCGGGCCTGGCGGCAATGGACGTATGCGGGTCTCGTCGTTGGCGGCGGCATCATCGGGCAGCAGTGGGGGCTGCAAGGAGTGGCGGCGGCGGTGCTGCTCGCGCTCATAGTCAACTTTCTCCTGACGGCACACCTTGCCACGCGGCTCGTCTCGCTGAGCTGGGCGGACTACTTTCGGGCTCACGTCGCTGGCGCGCGTGCAGCGGCGCTCGTGGCGTTCCCCGGACTCGTCATCGCGACGGTGACTCGGACGGTGTTGGGGCTTCCGTCCGCCGGGGTGCTCTTGGTGACGCTGGTGGGGACCGGACTGGTAGTCGCCGCGCTGCTGACCGCGAATCCCCCCTGGCTTCTGGGGGCGGATGGTCAGTACCTCGTGCGGGAGGGAGCGGCTTTCGTGCGGCGGCGGGTGGGTCGGTCAGGGCCGCCGGTGCGGGGAGTGATTTGAGTACCGCGGGCGGAGCGGTGCGGATGGGGGAGGCCTGGGGCCGACATGCTCCCAGAGCGGCTCCCCGCAACCACGCGAGGCGGGGCGGGGGCATCATGACCGTCCTCCTGGCGCTCTTGTACCCCTGGCACTTCGCGGTCTTCGCCACAAGCTACACCGGGAAGAGCCCCATCATTCCTCATGGAGGGCTGAACGTCAGCGCGGGAGACGGTGTCGTCGCCGTGATTGGCGTCATCCTGCTGTTCCAACTGGCAGCAGGCGGCAGGTTCCCGTGGCCTCGGTATGCGCTTCAAGCGTTTGTCTGGTTCGCGGTCGCCACCGTGTCGGTCACGGTGAACGCCTTGTCGCCGGAGTTTTTCTTTTCGCTTCACGAGTCGGAGGTCGGGCTGGTAAAGATCCTCGGGGCCGCGGCATGGATGGTCGCCGTCTTCTGGCTGCTGCAGGATTCGTTTCCACGTCGGTTTCTGCAACTGGCAGGCACCTCGGTCCTCGCCGCGAGCGGCTTTGCGATACAGTCCATCATCGAAAATGTGTTCTTGGGCGTCCAGCGCTCGTTCGGCCCGTTCGAGAACGCCAACATCTACGGCAATTATCTGATGCTCAACGCGTTCCTGGCCATCGGGGTCGATCGCTTCCTTGGCGCGGCGCCCGAGGGCGTCACGCTGCGGCCCGCCGCGCGGAACGTCATTCGCCCGCTCCTGAGGTTCGGTGCGGTGACCCTCTTGATCCTGGGCCTCCTTGCCTCAGGATCGCGGGGAGCGATGGTCGGTTTCGCGGTTGGGTTGGTCCCGGCGATTCCGTGGGGCGCTCTCAAGCGGGTAAGCGTGCGCGGGGCGCTGGCGGCGGTCGCTGGCGCGCTGGTGCTGGGGTCGGCCCTGGGTTGGTATTTCGAGCAGAATCCCTTCGTGGTGCAGCGGTGGTCGCAAACGGCTGAGGGCGAAGGGCCGAACGTGGAGGAACGCTTCGCATTGTGGGAAGGCGCGCTCCAAGCGTTTTCCGAGCATCCCGTGCTGGGGATCGGGTACGCCCAATACCCGAACTACGCCGAGCACCAGCCCGAGCTGCGGGCCACGGTGACCCACCAGACGTACCTGGCGACCGCGGCGGAACTCGGGGCCACCGGGTTTCTCGCTCTGGTATGGCTGCTGGCGTCGGTCATTCTAGACAGCTGGCGGGTCAAAGAGCCAGCGTTTGTCGGCGTCGCTCACGCATGCTGCGGCTTCGCTGTCGCGGCGTGCACCCAGGGCCTGTTCAACAATGTGCAGCAGGAGCGGTCACTGTGGATCGTGTTTGCAGTGATCGCCGCTTTGGTGGCTCACTTGGCTCGGAGGCGGGCCGCGACAGAGACAGCGATTCATGCTATTCCATGAGAGCGAACCGGCGCTCGGCACCCCTCCACCCCCGCCCCAGCAGCCCTCGCCGAGTCGGACAGAGCGGGCCTTCAGTGGGTGGTTCTGGCTCTCGTCTGGCGCGGTCGTGCAGGGTGTGGTCACCATCGGGGCGCTCGCCGTCCTGGCGCGGCTCCTCTCGCCGACCGACTTTGGGGAAGTGTCGGTCGGCATGCTGGCCGTCAACCTCGTCCAGATCATCTCGCAGGGCCTCGTGGGACCGGCGCTGGTTCAGCACCCGCGGCTCCGTCCCGAGCACATCCAAACGGGCTTCGCGTTGTCCCTGTTCGGGGGGATCGTCCTTCAAGCGGTGCTGTGGCTGGCGGCACCCGCGGTCGCGGTAGCGCTGCACGCGCCGGCGCTGGTCGCCGTGCTGCGGGCGCTCGCGTGGTTCATGCCGATCCACGCCCTCGGCGCTATCGCCGATGCCCTGCTGCGACGCGACTTGCAGTATGGCGCGATCGCGAAGATTCGCATGGTGTCCTACGCGCTCGGGTACGGAGCGGTCGGGGTCGCCGTCGCCGCGGCCGGGGGCGGGCTCTGGGCGCTGGTCGCGGCGAACCTGGCCCAGGTCTCGCTCAACACCGCCTTGCTGCTGAGACGCAAACCTCACACCAAGCGGCTGCGCGTGCATCCCGTCGCGCTCCGGGAGTTGCTGTCCTTCTCCGGTGCTCATTGTGTCGGGGTGCTCGGCAACTACGCGGCGACCGAGGGGGCCTTCTTCGTGGTGGCGAAGTGGCTGGGCGTGACGGCGCTGGGATTTTACGACCGCGCCTACAAGCTTATGGCGATGCCCGCGATCTTCGTGGGGCAGGTGCTCGACGACGTCATGTTCCCCGCCATGGCGCAGATCCAAGCGGAGCGCGAGCAGGTGGCGAAGGCGTATCGGCGGTGTGTGGCGGCCGTGGCGCTGTTTGCCTTGCCGCTCACGGCGCTTGTCCTCATTCTCGCGCCCGACATTGTAGCCGTGCTGCTGGGCTCGAAATGGGGCGACGTGGTGCTGCCGTTCCGCATCTTGGCAGTGGGGACGCTGTTTCGCACGAGCTACAAGCTCAGCGACTCGTTGAATCGCGCCATCGGGGCGGTGTACGGCAGGGCTTGGCGCGAGTGGGCGTATGCGACCGCAGTGGTGGGCGGGAGCATCTTCGGGCAGGGCTGGGGCCTGCCCGGCGTCGCGACGGCAGTCGTACTGGCCCTTGCGGTGAACTTCCTGCTGACCGCGCAT
>WNFT01003342.1_pt1 | contig 13863 bp, 7 predicted proteins | sample 5400191 | NCBI WGS metagenome assembly WNFT01 (sample SAMN13153359, study PRJNA577476) | soil metagenome | isolation source: 80 cm saprolite under Madrone tree | place: USA:California | collected 2016-06-14
GGCTTGGTCCAGGGATCCAGCGCACCCTGGGCCAGACTCTTCCCGGGGTGGGGCACGATGAGCGATTCGTCGTACTCCAGGACGGCTCCGAAGCCATTGCACCCGGGGCAGGCGCCCCGCGGGTTGTTGAACGAGAACAGGATCGGCGTGAGCGCCGGCGCGGCCGTGCCGCAGCTCGAGCACGTCGGGTGGGATGAGAATCGCCGGCGATCCCCGTTCTCGAGCGCCACGGCAACGCCCTCGCCTTCGTTGAAAGCGGTCGCGACCGCGTCGGCGAGTCGCCCCCGGGTCGCATCGGAAGGCTGCACGCGGTCCACGACCACCAGGACCTCCTGCGCCTCGCGCACCCGCTGCTCGGCGTCGGGCGGGTCCAGACGGGCCAGCACGCCATCGAGCTGTGCCCGGACGAACCCTGCCGCGCGAAGCTGCGCGGCTGCGTCGACGTCGGGACGGTGTGCGCTGGTCGGCAACGGGAACGTGATGGCAATTGCGGATTGTGGATTTCGGATTGCGGATTGGTCCCGAACCCCGACCGCCGAATCCGCAATGAGTTCGTCCACTACTTCCTGCACTGTGTCGATCTTGACCACGCTGCCGCACTTCACGCAGTGCTGGGTACCGGTACGTGCCCAGAGCAGCCGCAGGAAGTCGTAGATCTCCGTGGCTGTCCCCACGGTCGAGCGGCTGCTGGTCGTGGGGTTCTTCTGCTCGATGGCCACCGCCGGGGAGATCCCCTCGATCGCGTCGACCAGCGGTTTCGGCATCCGCTCGAGGAACTGCTTGGCATAGGTCGAGAGCGACTCGATGTAGCGGCGCTGGCCCTCGGCGTAGAGGGTATCGAACGCCAGCGTGCTCTTGCCGGACCCGGACGGTCCGGTGATCACCGTAAGGGCGCCTCGCGGCAGCTCGACGGTGATCCCCTTGAGATTGTGCTGCCGCGCGTTGCGGATGATCACGCGGTCGGGTGAGTGAGGCATAACCCTGTAAACTAATAGGGGCCGGGGGTTAGGGGCTCGGGGTTCGGTGTAACGCGGCCCCCGAGCACCTAGCCCCGAGCCCCGAGCCCCCCTACTTTCGCCACCACATGGCTCTCGCCCTCACGCCGCGCCTGCTCCGTCGCGGCCTGGAATTATTCGCCATCATCTCGCTGGCGGGTGTCATCGTCGTGCTCGCCGTGTATGGCGAGAACGTCCAGGCGGTCGTCCGCGCGCTGCTGCACCTCCAATGGGGGTGGATGGCGGTGGGGCTGGGCCTCGCCTCGATGGACTGGCTCGGCGGAGGAACGCGATTGTGGGTCGTCGCCCGGCACGTACATCCGGGCGTCCGGCTGAAGGACATGATCATCGCCGGGGGCATGAGCGCCTGGGCGGCATACCTCACCCCGTTCCAGTCCGGTGCGGGGCCGACCATGATGTGGGTCATGCGGCGGGCCGGCGTGCGGCTCCCCGAAGCGATGACGTCCACCTTCATGACGTTCGTCGCCACGGTGGTGTTCTTCGCCATCGCCGGACCGCTCGCCATTTACCTCGGCGCCGGCAAGTCCCTCGCGCAACACAATGTGGTCTTGGGGATCACCTACTACGGTCTGTTTCGCGCCAGTCTCACGATCTTCGGGATCCTGGGTGTCGTCATGCTGGTCGCGATGGTATTTCCGGCCTGGATGCGGGATGCCGTGCACTGGCTGGCTGGCCGGCTGGAGCGGAGGAGCCACCGCATCGCGGCGCGCATCGAGCAGTTGCGGGAAGGGATCGACCGGGCGCACGCGTGCTTGGTCGCATTCGGCAACCCGACGGGGTGGCTGGCGCTGTTTTGGGCCGTGCTCCTCTCGGCGCCGTCGCACGCCAATAAGCTGCTGGCGGGATACATCGCGCTGCGCGCGCTCGGTATTCCCGCCAACTTCGTCGACATCCTCCTCCTCCAAACGTTCATCACCTTCCTGCTCTACTTCGCGCCGACGCCAGGGTCGGCCGGGCTCGCCGAGTTTCTTTCCGCGGCGGTCATGCAGATCTATGTCGGGCCCTCGCAGCTGCCGTTGTACGCGCTCATTTGGCGGTTCATCAACAGCTACGCGACCGTGATCGCCGGCTCGCTGCTCTTCTGGTACTGGTTGCGGCGCGGGCTAGTGGGACGCGAGGAGGCGGTGAACATCGCGTAAGCCGTGTTTCCTTGCGCGGTTACGCCGTCGGGCGTAACTTCCGGCCTCCCAGATGGCACTGCTCGAACTCGGCGGCAAGAAGTTCACCATCCCGGTGGGCGAGGTAATGGTGGGTAGCGACGCGGGCTGCGCGATCTCACTCGCCGGCGCCGCGGTCCTGCCGCACCATGCCTTGCTGCAGGGTCAGGCTGACGGCCAGGTGATCATTCGCAAGGCGTCGCCTGCCGCCGACGTCCTCATCAACGGCGTGCGTCTCGGCGCCGAGCCCACGCCCCTCCTGCACGGCGACAAGATAGAAGTCGGTGGCCACGAGCTCACCTTCGTGGATGAGCGGCGGACGGGCAGCACCCAGTTCGTGAAAGCGTTCACGCCCGCGACGGCGGGCGGACCGGCCAAACCGAGCGTTAAGCCTCCCGCCATTGGGGTGACGGGTGGCCGGGTGGTGAGCCTGACGGACGGCCGCGAGTACGTGATCACGGGGGCATCGCTGGTGTTCGGCCGCGAGGCGGGGTGCGACGTGGTGGTGGCGGGGAAGGACGTTTCGCGTCGGCACGCCGAGATCGTCCTGACACCCAAGGGCTATGTGCTGGTTGACTCGAGCACCAACGGGAGCTTCGTGAACGAGGAGCGGGTGGAGGGTCAGCGCATCCTCGCCCGCGCCGATGTGCTTCGGCTGGGGGACGAGCAGTTTCGTTTCTACGCGGACGCCGCCCCTGCCACCGCTGCGGCACCCCCTCCACCGGGGCCGGCCGCTAGCCCGCCGCAGGCCGCGCCCCCAGCGTCTGCGGCGGCGTCACAGGTGGGAGCGCCAGGCCGCCAGGCGGCGCCCCCGCCCGGCGCCACGGAACGGCTCAGACACACCGTGCATGGTCTCGAAGCGTTCGTGCCGGCGGGCGGCGCCCTAGCGAGCTTCCTCGTACGAAGCGGGGGACTGATCGGGCAGCGCCTGGCGGTGAAGACGCCCATCGTGAATATCGGGCGCGCCGACTACAACGATCTCGTGGTCCCCGATCCGTCCATATCCACCAGCCACGCCAAACTGCAGCGACGCGAAGGGGTCTGGGTGCTGGTGGACCTCGACTCAACCAACGGCACGTTCGTGGATGGGGAGCGGGTGAAGGGGGAGGCCCCGCTTGCTCCCGGCGCCACGGTGCGATTCGGGGACGTGCAACTCGTGTTCGAGCCGACCGACGACGCGCTGCGCATCGCGAAGGGCGGCGGCACTCAGGTGCTGAAAACGCCCCACTCGATCGCCCCGAATGTCCCTCCCAAGCCAGCGTCGTCCGCTCCCGCTCCCGCTCCCACCGCTCCGAGAGGATCACCCGCTCCGGGACCCAAGGCCCCGCCGCCGCTGAAGCCGCAGGCGCCCAGCCCTTCACGACCTGGCCCCAGGCCGGCGCCCAAGCGGCCGGCGGCGCAGCAGCCAGCGCCCAAGAAGGGCAAAGGCTGCGGCGGCAGCGCGGCGGCCCTGGTAGTGGCGGGGGTAGCCCTCGTCGCCCTCCTCCACCGGCTGTTGGCGTAGCGGCGCGCCGTGCACATCACCTGCGCCGGTCGCACCGACGTCGGAATCATCCGCTCTGGGAATGAGGACAACTTCCTCATGGTCGCCGACCGCGGGATCTTCGTCGTGGCGGACGGCATGGGCGGGCATGCCGCCGGTGAGGTGGCGAGTGAGATGGCCGTCCGCTTCGTGGCGCGCGAGCTCGGGTCCCTGAAAGGGCTGTCGGACGACCAGGTGGCGGATCGGATGCGCACGTCGATCCGGGCCGCGAACGGCGCGATTTTCCAGCGTACCCTGACGGAGCACGACAAGCGTGGAATGGGCACCACCGTCACGGCCCTGGTGCTGTACGACACGCGCTTTCTCGTGGGGCAGGTGGGGGACAGCCGTGCTTACCTCTACCGTGATCAGAAGCTGATGCAGCTCACCAAGGACCACTCATACGTCCAGGAGCAAGTGGACGCAGGGTATCTCACGCCGGATCAGGCGCGCTCCCACCCGTATTCGAACGTGATCACCCGCTGTGTGGGTGCGAACAGCGATGTGATGCCGGATGTCTACCTGGGGACGGTGAAGCCGGGCGACCTGTTCCTGCTCGCTTCGGACGGATTGACGGGGATGCTGGAAGACCCCCAGCTGGCGGAGCTCTTGGCGGGAAACCGGATGCCGCAGGAGCAGGTGGACGATCTGATCACCGAGGCAAACCGGCACGGCGGGCTCGATAACATCACGGCGATCATCATCCGGATCGATTCGGTGGAAGCGCCCGTGGCCGACGGCACGCAGGTCACGCAGCCGGGCGCGCGACCGCGTTAACCACAGTATTGCCCTCGAGGAGTCGCGAGTAAACTCGCGGCTCGGCCCTGTCAGTGAACTGACGCCGCTTCAGCGGCAGTGCCGAGCCGCGGCTTCAGCCGCGGATCATCGGGAGCCCCTCCTCAAGTAGCTTCACCACTTCTTCCCGCGGTAGCATCACAAGGTCCACAATCGCTCGCTCCGGGATTTTCGCGGTTGCCAGCACGAACACTCGCAGCCGCCGCGCCGAGCGGTACAGCTCGCCCGCGACCCTCGGGAGGCCGAGGTGGGCCGCCGCGTCGGCGCCTCCGAGCTGCGTCACCGTGCCGTCGCGCTTCACGAGCGGCAGGTCGAGCGCTAGCATCGCAGCTTTGGCGGGGAAGTCGAGGAACAGCTCCCCGGGTGAGAGGCCGACGTCCCGGGCGAGCCGATCTTCCACTCGCTCCAACAGGTCCGGATCGTCCGAGGGCCAGGAGGGGGTCTGGGCCGGCAGCTCCGTGGCCGGGAGGTCGAGCGCTCGCTTGGCGAGCCGGCGCTCGCGCAGGCTGCGGGCGAGGCCGGTCGCGTCCTGGTGCAGCAGCTCGTGGATCAGTCCGTCGTCGGTGGCGACCGCGACGGCGTCCGGCTGGACTCGACCGGTGGCGATCGCGCGCCGCACGAGACGCTTGAACATCGAGGTAGCGCTGCGCACGGCGTGGTGCCAGTACACGTTGCGATACATCTGGTACTTGGCGAACAGCAGCGACTCGAGGGCCGCGAGCCCCTTCTCGTGAAGCGCGAGCGTCGGCTGCCCGTCGCGCCCCGGGGCGAGCGTCAGCGACGTGAGCAGCCGGTCGACGTCGATCACCCCGTAGGGCACACCGCACATCCAGGCGTCCCGCGACAGGTAGTCCAGCTTATCCACATCGAGTGAGCCCGACACCAGGCCGGCCAGGGGCTCGCGCGCGCGGCACTGAATCAGGGGCAGCAGCCGCTGGGCCGGGGTCCCCAGCGTTCGCAGCCGTTCCGCCAGCTCTCCGTCCGTCAGGTGCCGCGCCGCCAGCTCCTCGTGGTGGGGCAGGCCGGCTTCCTCGAGCGCGTGCGAGAATGGGTAGTGCCCGATGTCATGGAGCAGCGCGGCGAGCTTCAGGCGGACGCGGTCCGCGGCGTCGAGCCTGACGTCACCCGCGTCTTCGAGCTGCGACAGCGCGCGGCGCGCCAGATGGTACGCGCCGAGCGCGTGCTCGAAACGGCTGTGTGTGGCGCCCGGATAGACGAGGAACGCGTGCCCCAGCTGGCGCACGTAGCGCAGCCGCTGGACCGCGGGCGTGTCGACGACGGCGAGCGCTTCGGGATCGAGCCGGATGTTGTCCCAGAGCGGGTCGCGGACGACCTCGAACCGGGTCAACGCGTGGGGCCCGCGTCCCCGACCGCGGCGTGCACCTGATCCTGAAACTGGGAAAAGTTGTCCCGGAACATCTGCGCGAGCCGGGCCGCCTGTGCGTCGTACGCCGCCGGGTCGCTCCAGGTGCCGCGCGGCAGGAGCAGCTCGTCCGGCACGCCGGGGACTTGGAGCGGGACTTCCACTCGGAACACGGGATCGGGCGTGGTTGGGATGCGGTCGAGCTTGCCGGCGAGCGCGGCGCGCACCATGGCGCGCGTCTGGCTGAGCCGGATCCGCTGGCCCACGCCGTAGGGTCCGCCCGTCCACCCCGTGTTCACGAGCCAGCACTGCACGCCATGGGCGGCGATCTTCGCGCCGAGCAGCGACGCGTACGTGTTGGCGGTGAGCGGCAGGAAGGGTGCGCCGAAGCAGGTCGAGAACGTGGCCTTGGGCTCGGTCACGCCGCGCTCCGTGCCTGCGACCTTCGCCGTGTACCCGGACAGGAAATGGTACATCGCCTGGGCCGGCGAGAGGCGGGCAATCGGGGGCATGACCCCATACGCGTCGCACGTGAGAAACAGAATGTGCGACGGGTGGCCGCCCGCTCCGCCCGGGACGTGGTTCGGGATGTAGTGGATGGGGTACGACGCGCGCGTGTTCTCGGTGATCTGGTCCGAGTCGAGGTCAATGGCGCGGGTCTCGGGGTCCACCACCACGTTTTCGAGCACCGTCCCGAACATGCGGGTAGTGGCGAAAATCTCGGGCTCGCCCTCGCGCGACAGCCGGATAACCTTCGCGTAGCAGCCGCCCTCGAAGTTGAAAATCCCCCGATCGGACCAGCCGTGCTCGTCGTCCCCGATGAGCGCCCGTTCCGGGTCGGCGGAGAGGGTGGTCTTGCCGGTGCCCGACAACCCGAAGAACAGCGCCACATCGCCCGCCCGGCCGAGATTGGCGGAGCAGTGCATCGAGAGCACGCCGCGTTTCGGCAGCAGGTAGTTGAGGATGCTGAACACCGATTTCTTCAGCTCGCCCGCGTAGCGCGTACCGCCGATCAGGATCGTCCGCTGGCCGAAGTGGATGACCACGAAGGTGCCCGACTTGGTGCCATGGGTCGCGGGATCGGCATTGAGCTCGGGCGCGTGCAGCACGGTCCAGGCGGGCGAGAAGCCGGCGAGGTCCGTGGGGGACGGTCGCAGGAACATGTTGTAGACGAACAGGGCGTGCCACGCGTTCGGCGTGACGAACCGGATGCCCAGGCGGTGCTCCGTGTCCGCGCCGGCGAACAGGTCCCGCACGAACAACTCCTGCCCGGCGAGGTGCGCGAGCACCGACGTCTTGAGCCGTGCATACTGATCGGCCTCGAGCGGCTGGTTCAGGCGGCTCCACCAGATCTCGTCCGCGGAGGAGGGCTCACGTACGATGAACTTGTCGTTCGGGCTGCGTCCGGTGTGTGGCGCCGTCACGGCGCAGAACGCCCCGCCCTCCGCGATCACGCCCTCGGCGCGACGCACCGCGTGCTCGTAGAGCTCGGACGGTCCAGGATTCCAGTGGACGACGCGCTCGGGCGTGAGCCCCGCGGCCTCCAGGGAGGAGGCCCGTCTGCGTTCGGCGGGGCGGGTGGCATGCGCGGTCATGCGCGCGGGCGCCGCCCGTGCTCCTGGGCGTCTACGGCGGCGATTACGGCCATATTCACAATATCGTTCACGTCGGATCCCCGCTGCAGGACATGCACGGGTTGTGCCATGCCCACCAGAATCGGACCGATCGCGTCCGCGCCGCCCACCCGGCTGAGCAGTTTGTAGCTGATGTTCGCCGCGTCGAGATTGGGAAAAATGAGCACGTTGGCTGGTCCGCGCAGCTTGGAGAAGGGGTAGGTCCTGGTCAGGATCCGCTCCACCACCGCCGTATCGGCCTGCATCTCCCCGTCCGCCTGCAGGGTGGGCTCGCGCTCCTGGAGCAGCGCCACGGCCCGCTGCACCTTCTCCGCCGCCGGGTGGCGCACCGAGCCGAAGTTCGAGAAGGAGAGCAGGGCCACGCGGGGCTCGATCCCCAGCCGGCCGACGAACTCCGCCGCCGCGGACCCGATCTCCGCGAGCGTCTCCGCGTCCGGATCGATGTTCACGGTACAGTCGGCGAAGAAGAAGGTCTGCTGCGGCAATACGAGCATGTAGATGCCGCTCACGTGCCGGCGCCCGGGCTCCGCGCCGATCACCTCGAGGGCCGGGCGCATCGCATCGGGATAGTACATGTCGACGCCGACTACCACCGCGTCGGCCTGACCGGCGCGCAGCATCAGGAGCGCGTGGTACAGCGGGTCGACCACGCGGTTGCGGGCCTCGCGCAGCGTGATGCCCTTGCGGCGGCGGCGCTCCCACAGCTCCTGGGCGAAGGTTTCGAGGTGGACGCTGCTTCGCGGGTTCGCGAGCGTGATGTCCTCGAGGGTCACCCCGGCGTCGTCCGCCTCGCGGCGGATGGCATCCGGGTCGCCGAGCAGGATCGGCTCCGCCACGCCATCGTCCGCGAGGATGCGGGCGGCCTTGAGGATCCGGGGGTCCTCACCCTCGGGAAACACGATGCGCTGCGCCGCCGTCTGGGCGCGGCTCGAGAGGCCCCGCATGACCTCGCGCGCGCGCCCCAGGCGGGCGTCCAGCTCGGCGCGGTACTCGTCCACGTCGATCACCCGCCCGGCGACGCCCGAGCCCACCGCCGCCCACGCCACCGCCGGCGCGACCCACAGGAGCACGCGCGGGTCGAACGGCTTGGGGATGAGGTAGTCGGGACCGAAGCGGAGGCGCTCGATTCCATACGCGCGCATCACCGCATCCGGCACTTCTTCCTTGGCGAGCGCTGCGAGGGCCCGCGTAGCCGCCATCTCCATCTCGTCGTTGATCTTCTTGGCGCGCACGTCGAGCGCACCGCGAAAGATGAACGGGAAGCCCAGCACGTTGTTCACCTGATTCGGGTAGTCGGACCGGCCGGTCGCGATGATCGCGTCGCCGCGCGCCTGGCGGGCCTCTTCCGGCGTGATCTCGGGATTGGGATTGGCCAGCGCGAACACGATCGGCCGCCTGGCCATGCCCTTGAGCATCTCTCCAGTCACGATCCCGCCCACCGACAGACCCACGAACACGTCGGCGTCCTTCAAGGCCTCGGCGAGCGTGCGAGCTTTCCCCCGGACGGCAAAGCGGCGCCGGTACTCGTCCAGGTCGCTGCGGTCGGCATGCACTACGCCGTGCTGGTCGCACAGTGTGATGTGCTCGCGCGGCACGCCGAGCCGCACGTAGTGCTCCGCCGTGGCGATCGCCGCTGCACCCGCGCCGGCGAACACGACTTGGACGCTCCCGATGTCCTTCTTCACCAGCTCCAGCGCGTTGAGCAGTGCGGCACCCGTGATGATCGCCGTGCCGTGCTGGTCGTCGTGAAACACTGGTATCGAGAGCGTCTCGCGCAGCGTCTTTTCGATGTAGAAGCAGTCGGGGGAGCGGATGTCTTCGAGGTTGATCCCACCTACGGTCGGCTCGAGCAGCCGACAGAATCGGATCATGTCTTCGGGATCTTCCGAGCCCACCTCCAGATCGAAGACGTCGATGTCCGCGAACGCCTTGAAGAGGATCCCCTTGCCCTCCATCACCGGCTTCCCCGCGAGCGCTCCGATGTTGCCCAGGCCGAGCACCGCGGTGCCGTTGGTGACCACGGCCACGAGGTTCCCCTTGGCCGTGTAGGTATAGGCCTCCTCCGGCCGGGCGGCGATCTCCCGGCACGGTTCGGCGACCCCCGGCGTGTAGGCGAGGGACAGGTCGCGCTGGTTCTTGAAGGGCTTGGTGGGCGAGACCTGGATCTTCCCAGGGCGGCCCTGCGCGTGGTAATCGAGGGCCTCCTGGCGACGGATCGACATCGATGACACAAGTCTTTCCTTGTGAAGGAGTTATGCTATCCGCGCCGACCGCCCCTGTCAAGCAGATCACGGGCTCCCGCTTCAGCGGATCCGGATGACGCTGAGCCGTGGCACGACCTGAGCCGGGAGCGCGGCGCTCCCGCCGCCATTGAAGAGCAGGCTGAACGCCGGTGCTCCGGGCGCCTGGAGCGCCCGCGCGTACACCCCCGAGCCCGCCCGGAGCGTTCCGCTGAGGCTCACCACGCTCCCCGCGCTGGCTTTAGGAACGATCGGGTAAGCCAGCGGGAAGTCGTTGGGGTCCTGCTGGTGCAGTGATAGGAAGGTGCGCGTGCGGAAGTGCCACGACGTGTACCTGAGCTCGACCGGGGTCGCGAAGCCAGGCAAGTCAGATACCCAGTTGGCGAGCGCCCAGCGCGTCAGGGTCGAGTCGAAGCGGTGTCCGGTCTGGGCGGCGACATTGGCGGCGCCCGCCAGTGTCGTTTGGTCGAGCTTGCCGGCCACTGCGGCCCCGTACTGATCCACGAGGTAGCGCGCGAACAGCCAGCTCGCCCCTCGCTCCGCCAGAGTGCCCTGGTCGAACTCAATCAATAGGGGGGACGCGCCGGTGGCGCTGAGGTACTGGTAAGCGTCGGACACGGCGTTGATGGCCAGCCGGGAGAAGGTGGCCGTGTCGCCCGCCTGGAGGTAGCGCCGGGCGGTCAGCTCTTCGGCGTACAGCGACAGTCCCTCGTCGAGCCAGCCCTCTTCGGACACCGTGCCGTGCTGAATCTGAATCAGGGTATGCTGCGCGAAGTTGATCATGTGCTGAAACTCGTGCGCGAACGTCCCGGGCGTCCCGGTCTTGACCTCCGCGCTGGTGTGCGCGCAGCTCACGGTGGCGCCGGGGTCGGGGACGATCGAATAGAAGATCTCGCCGTTGTTCGTTTGAAACGCCGACGCTTTCGGGTCCAGGTCGGCTGGGAAGAAGAATCCCGCGATGTATCCCGAAGTGCTGCACGCCACCTTCGTGGTGAGGGCGTTCACGACGGGTGTCATGAGGGCGATCACGACGCCGTTGGCGTCGAGGTCCGACACGGGGCCGAAGTTCGCCGAGTCGAGCGGATACAGCAGCGTGTCGAACACCTGCCGCAACGTGTCTACGTCCGCCGAGTCGAGTCCGGGCGTCGGCGCCAGGGTGTCGACGTAGATCGCGACGTGCGCCCCGACTGCGCGGACCCGGGCGCCGACGGTCTTGAAGTCGGCGGGCGCGCCGCAGCTCGCCGCGTTGGCGCACACCGTGAACTGGCGGAGGCTGCCGAGCGCCGGGGGTGCGGCGGCGGGGAGGAGCCGCGCGGCTCCGGGGAGGGGGCGCGACGCGGCGGCGCCCGCGCGTGCGGCGTGCTCCCTCCCAAGGCGGCGCAGCATGCCATCGAACTGAACGGCAGGCGTCGACGGCCCCGCGGGCTGCGGCAGAGTTTGAGCCAGGCGCGGCGGCGCGGCGCCAAGCGTCACCGCGCGGAGCGCGAACGCTGACGACGCACCGAAAGTGGAAGCCGCGGATTGCGGCACCAGCACGTATTCCGCCGAGTCTACGGCGGACGCGTTGGCCGGGAACGCAACGCATCCTCCGTCGGACGACGGATCGATCGACGCGTACGCGCCGATCGCCAACGTCAGCTGAGATGCCAGCGCGGAGCTGCACGTCGGTGCGCTCGGGCCGGTGTTGTCACCACTGCATGCGGCCGCGGCAAGGAGCGCCCACGTGACGATTCGTTCCGCCGTGCGATACGTCATTTCGACCTCCGCGCTGGCATCTCGTGATGATCCTCAGGCTCCGATGTTCATCCGCAACTGCACGCTCCGCGGCCGCCCCAGCGATGCTCCGCTGAAGAACGGACCCTTGAGCGCGTACTTGTGATCGAACACGTTCTCGACATAGATCTGCGGCCGGAACACCGTCGCGCCCACGGCGAAGGCGTACCCCGCGCTCGCATTCATGATGAAGTTGGGGTCGACCTTGATCGACTTGTTGAAGTCCAACAGTCCCGTCCCGTACGTCGAGTCGGGACTGTTCCCGTTCGTGAGGCCGCTTCCATAGATCCCGGTCGCGGACAAGTAGAACCCGCGCGTGGAATAGACCACGCTGGCGGCGCCCGACAAGCGTTGGTCGTGGTCGAGATCGAACGGTGCCGACGTCGTATCGGCCGGGAAGAACCCGCCGCTGATCCCGTTGAAGCCATAGGCGTGGTTCAGCGCCACGTTCACGTAGCCAGAGACCGGCCCCCGCGGCCGGATCTCGACCACGCCCTCGACTCCCGTGATTCGTACGCGTCCGATGTTCACCGAGGTCAGAATGGCGGTCCCGGGAATGGTCGCGTCATCGATCCCGGGGCTGCTCCGCTTGTGGTAGGCGGAGAGCTTTGTGACTACGCCGACCGGAAAGCGGTGCACGTACCCCACCTCGTAGAAGTAGTCTCGCTCCGGAATCGTGGGCTCCGCGGCCACGCCGCCCTGGGCCGTGCCGGTAATGGCACGCAAGTCTTCCACGTTCGTGGGCAGAAACAGCCGACCGTAGTACACCCAAAACGTGTTGGCCGGGTCCGGGAAGAAGCTGAGTTTCACGCGGGGACTCACCTGATTCCGGTTGCCCGCAAACGGCGCGTTGTGGTTGTCGAACCGCGCGCCCACCCGGAGCTCCCAATGGTCCGACGGCGCAATCGCGGTTTGGGCGTACACCCCGACGTCACTTCCCTTGAGATCGGAGTTCGAGGAAGGCCCGGAGGTGCCATTGTTGGTGACCGACGAGAAGTCCTCGTGCCCGCTGGTGTACGACGCCAGCACGCCGGTCTTGAATTCGAGCCCGTGATGCGGCTGCAGGGTGTAGTCCAGCTTGACGCCGACCGTACGAAAATTCCGGTCTTCCGAGATGATGTAATGGTTCGTGTCGCCGGGAAACTGGAACGTCGCCGAGTCCGTGAGGCCAGGCGTGTAGTTGAGCGTCCCGTCCCGGAAGAAGGCGCCCGTGAACAGCTCGGATGAACCGCCCTCGCCGGATGCGTCCTCGGCGAACCGGTGGCGCCAGCCGAGGTTGACGAACCCGTTCACGTCCTGCTGGTGATCGTCGATGATCCCATTGGCCGAGTCGAACGGCACGGCAAAGCGCGTGCGTGAGCGATCGACGTCCAGGTTCAGCACGTCCCGATCGGTTGGGACATACTGCACCTTGCCGAAACCGAAGAGATCCGTGCCGTCGTTGTGAAAGTTCTCGACCTTGTTGTGGAGCGTGTCGAACACGAGCGGCTCGCGCCGCATGTCGGTGCCCTGGCGCGCTCCGGAGAAGAAGAAACCCCATTTCCCGGCATTGGTGCTCAGGTTGACTCCCTGGCCGTTGGCCGAGAACGACCCGCCGTAGCCGGATGCATCGAGGTGAAACCCGCCCGACGGGATCCGTGTCGTCACGTTGACGACCGCGGCGTTCTTGTTGCCGTACTCAGCGTCCCACCCACCGGTCTGAAAGTCGATCTGGTTGACCACCTGCGGGTCGAACAGCTCGTTCAAGCTGCCCGAGATTCCCGAGGGGACGGGGACGCCGTCCACGTAGTAGGTGTATTCGGCGTGCTGTCCCCGGATGTGCACTTCTCCCGTGGGCGCGCGTGCCGCGCCCACGATCGACTGCTGCAGGATCTGCGACGTGGTGTTGGTCGGCGACCCGTGATAGTCGTTCTGCTTGAAGATCTGGTTGCCGGTCCGCGTGTCGACGGCGAGCGGCACCGCCGACGTCACCTCCACCGCCGATAGATTGATCGGGAGGGGGACCAAGCGGAAGTCGGCACGGGCGGTGGCGTTCCCAATCGCGACGTCGCGCGTCTCCGAACGGTAGCCCAGGTAGCGAACCTCGACGCTGTACGGCCCGGCAGGCACGTTGTGGATCACGTAGCGGCCGAACGCGTCCGTGGTGGCGGCGGCGACGGTGTTCCCGCCGCGCAGGACGCGCACCTCACCGCCGGGCAACGGTGTGCCGGTCGCGCTGTCGGCGACCGAGCCGCCGACGTCGCCGTCAACCGGCGGAACAGTCGTGAATCCGGCGGCGACGAGCCACGCCACCACCAGCGTTGGATATAGGACCTTCGAGTGCATGCGCTCTCCGTAGACGTGAGTGAGTGCTGTTTGATCCG
>WNFT01003345.1_pt1 | contig 13863 bp, 14 predicted proteins | sample 5400191 | NCBI WGS metagenome assembly WNFT01 (sample SAMN13153359, study PRJNA577476) | soil metagenome | isolation source: 80 cm saprolite under Madrone tree | place: USA:California | collected 2016-06-14
TCCGAAGAGAACACGATGACCACCCGGAAGAGCAGCCCGCCGAGAAGGACCAACACCGGGCCTATCCATCTCTGACGATTCGGCGCCGGCTGCCGCCACCCGAGCACCAAGGGCAAGGCGATTCCGCCTAGGACCACGGCGGCCAGGAGAAGACCCCAGCCATTCAGCCACACGGTGGCGACCCGACCGAGCGATGCGATCAGCGCCGCAACCGCGAGAACTTCGAGGGCCAGGACCGATCGATCGAAGCGCTCGAGCGTATGCACGCTGGTTGGCGACACCCCGCTCCAAGAGCCGAGGAGGATCAGAAGCGCTGCGGAAGCCGATGCCGAGGAGACAAGGAAGGTCAAACCCAGGAACGTGGTATCCGCCCAGATGGGTCGATTCGTGACGGTCAGGAGCACGCCGGTGTAGCCGGCCAGATAAAGCCCGAGCACGGCTCCGATCACCGTGAGGACCCGGCCCGCGCGCGCGGTCGGGTCCAGGCGCCGAAGGATCGGCCAGTCCGGCCAGCCCCGCTCGGCGAGCGCGGCGAGAAATGAGAAAAAAGCGCATCCGCTAAAGAGCAGGACCACCCAGGCGCCGGTCGACATCGGGGAGTATGTCTTGAGCATCGGCCGAAAAGTCTCGGACTGGACCAGCATGTGCCAGAAGCGCTCTGGCCGTCCGAGGTCCACCGTGAGCAGGAGCCCGCAAAGGCTGACCAGGGGAAATGGGATCAGATAGCCGAGACGGACCATCCGGCGATCCGGGCTCTTCGCGAACAGGTGCATCATGGCGGTTACGAAATAGATGCCTCCGGCCAGCCCGCCCAGGAAGAAGTAGGCGATGATGAACCATCGCCAATGAGGGGACGCGGTGAAGAACGTGCTAGACATCCCGGCCCCCGCGCTCGCGGAAGCTGAAGACGCTGAGGATCGTCAGCGCGACCGCCCCCAGCGTGGACCAGAGAGCGGAGGGCTTGAGGTTCCGGGACGGCAGCTTCGGATCCGGCGGCAGCCCGTACACCTCGGGCTTGTCGACGAGCAGATAAAAGGAGTTGAGCCCGCCCAGCATCTTCTCGTCGGCGCCGTAGAGCTGGGCTCGCGTCTCGCCTGCCCGCTCGAGCTGGCCCAGCCGGGCCTGCGCCATCTTCTTGAGGTCGGCGATCGGACCGAAGTTGATGGACTGGGTGGGGCAGGCCTTGGCGCACGCCGGCTCGAGCCCCACTTTCATTCGGTCGTAGCAGAGCGTGCACTTCTGTGCGGTGCCCGAAGCCGGATTGACGTCGATCACGCCGAACGGGCAGGCCGCGATGCAGTTTCGGCAGCCGTTGCACGCGTCCGACTGGATGACCACGGTGTCGAACTCGGTCCGGATGATGGCGCCGGTCGGGCAGACTTCCATGCAGCCGGCCTGCACACAATGCTTGCAGACGTCGCTCATCATGAGCCAGCGGCCTTCACGACGGTCGGGGGTGAACTGCTCGATGAACTTCACGTGCCGCCAGTGGATGCCGTCCAGGCGGCCCGTGTTGTCGTAACTGTCGCCGCTGAGCGTGCCGACGCCGCCATTTCGCGCGGGAAGCTGGTTCCACTCCTTGCAGGCCACCTCGCAGGCCTTGCACCCGATGCACACCGTGGTGTCGGTGAAAAATCCCATCGGCTCAGGCATCACCGGGCTCCCTTCGAGCGCGGGCTTCGCCCGCGCAATCCCAGGGGGGAGGTTCGGAAGGGGGGCAGAGCCCCCCTCCGAGCTTCAATCCCATCGGCTCAGGCATCAGAGTCTCTCCACGTTGCACACGAAGGCCTTCGCCTCGTGGATCGAAACGTTGGGCTCGGCCACCAGCGCCGTGAGCTCGTTCCCGGCATCGCCGGTGATCAGCCCCTGGTAGCCCCAGTGAAACGGCAGGCCGACGTGGTGCACGGTGCGGCCACCGACGGTGAAGGCGCGCATCCGCCGCGTCACCAGGGCCTTGACTCGCACGCTGCCGCGCGGGGTCGAGACCCTGACCCAGTCTGTGTTGCCGATCTTCTTCTCCAGGGCCAGCTCCGGGCTGATCTCGACGAAGGGCTCGGGCTGGAGCTCGGTCAGCCACGGATTCCAGCGGCTCATGGCGCCGGAGAGATAGTGCTCGGTGAGCCGGTACGTCGTCGCGATGTGGGGAAAGCGCTGATCGCCCACTGGAGCCAGGGCATTGCCCTCGATCTTCCAGTACTTGAGGACGGGGCTCGACTGCTGGCGGTAGAGCGGGTTCGCCACCGGCGACTCCGCGGGCTCGTAGTGCGCGGGAAGCGGGCCATCCACGAGCCCGCTGGGCACGTAGAGCCAGCCGACACCATCCGATTTCATGATGAAGGGGTCGCTGCCCGACAGCGCGTCGAGCCCGATGGCGTCCGGCGCTCCCTTCGAGAGCGGCGCCTTGGTCGGGGCGAAATCGGGTACGTCATGACCGGTCCACTTGGCGCCGTCCCACCACACCCACTTCTTACGCTCGCTCCATGGCCGTCCCTGTGGGTCGGCCGACGCGCGGTTGTAGAGGATCCGGCGGTTGGCCGGCCATGCCCAGCCCCACTCGAGCTGAGCGCTGGTGACGCCCGGAGGGTCGGCCTGCTTGCGCGCGGAGAGGTTTCGATCCCGAGCGGGGAACACGCCGCAGTAGATCCAGGAGGCGCAGGTCGTGGACCCATCGTCCTTGAGATCGCCGAAGCCGGCGAGGTGGCGATCCGGCTCTGCCGTGTAGTAGCCGTTGATGTCCTTGAGGATCTTCAGCGAATCGGGCTCGCCGCGCCCGCGCTCGTGGGCATCCTCCGAGTCGTACTCCCACACCAACGACTTGAAGCCCTGGTCGCGTGACAGCGAGGAAGACGCGTAGAGCTTCTTGAGCCGCAGGGCGAGCTGATGAGTGAACCACAGGTCGGTGCGGCAGTCGCCCGGCGGGTCCGCCGCCTTGAAGTGCCACTGGAGCATGCGCTGGGTATTCGTGAAGCTGCCCTCGTACTCCGCGACCTGGGCGGCGGGGAAGAAGAACACTTCCGTCCGAACGTCCTGGCTCCGGAGCTGGCCCCTCGTGATCTCCGGGCTGTTCTGCCAGAAGGTGGCGGTCTCTGTAAGCCAGTTGTCCTTGACGACCAGCCACTCGAGCTTGGCGAGACCCTTGCGCTCCACGCTTGCGTTGAGCGAGGTCGCCGGGTTCTGGCCCACGCAGAGGAGCCCCTTCACGCGTCCCTCGTTCATGGCCACGAACATCGGCAGGTGCGAGTGGTCGCCGATGATCTTCGGGTGCCAGTCATACCCGAAGTCGTTGTCTTGGGTGGCCGCCGCCCCGTACATGGACTTGAGGTACGAGACCATGAACTTCGGTGTGTTCGCCCAGTATCCGCGCGGCGTGGTCTCGGCGAGGAGCCAGTCGCGCAGCGAGTCGTGCTTTTTGAGCGCGGAGGGAGCGTTCATGTAGCCGTGGATCGAGTGGTAGAGCGTCGGGACATCGGTGGATCCCTGGATCGAGGCGTGACCGCGGAGGGCCATGATACCGGCGCCCGGGCGGCCGATATTCCCCAGGAGGAGCTGGAGCAGCGCGCAGCACCCGATGGTCTGTGGGCCATTCGTGTGCTGTGTCCAGGCGACGGCGTACGCGAACGATGTGGTGCGATCGCGCCCGGAGTTCGCCAGAATGGTGTCCGCGACCTGCCGGAAGGTCTCTTTCGAGCACCCGGTGACGCGCTCCACCATCTCCGGCGTATAGCGGCTGAAGTGCCGCTTCACGATCTGGAATACCGTGCGCGGATGCTGGAGCGTGTCGTCCCGCTGCGGCGGAGGGGTGAGCAGGGACCGCACCAGAGGATCGAAGGGTGGCCCGGACGGCGGTGGCGCCGACACGCGGCCGGGCCCGGGCGCGGCGTACTTCCACGTTCCCTGGTTGTACTGGCCGACGAAGCCGTCGAGCGGCCATTCCCTGATGCCTGGGGTGTACTGCATGAGGCCGGAGAAGACCCCATCCAGGTCCTCGGTGTCCTTGAATGCCTCGCCAATTATGGTCGCCGCGTTGGTGTAGCTGACGACGAATTCCTTGAAGAACGGATCCGTGTTCCAACGCTCGCTCTGCAGCACGTGATTGACCAGTCCACCCAGGAAGGCCACGTCCGAGCCGGACCGGATGGGCGCGTGGATGTCCGCCACGGCGCTGGTGCGGGTGAAGCGCGGATCCACGTGGATGAGCTTGGCGCCCTTGAGCTTCGCCTGCATCGGCCACCGGAAGGCCACCGGGTGGTTTTCCGCCATGTTCGATCCCTGAATCACGACGCAGTCGGAATCGAGCATGCTGCGGGGGTACATGGTCGCGGCGCCGCGTCCGAACCTGGTCCCCAGTCCGGGGACGCTGGAGCTGTGTCAGATTCGGGCCTGGTTCTCGATCGCGACGATGCCCAGGCCGCGCATGAGCTTCTGCTGGATGTGGTTCCACTCATTGTCGAGGGTGGCCCCGCCCAACGAGAAGATCGCGGTGGTGCTGTTCACGAGCGTGCCGTTCTCGAGCCGCTCGACGAATGTCTCGTCGCGGGCCTTCTTCACGAGCTCCGCCACTCGCTCCATGGCGCGGTCGAGACCCCATATCTCCCACTCGGCGGCGCCGGACGCACGGTGGAGTACCTTGGTCGCGCGATTCGGGTTGATGTGCAGCTGATAGATGGCCGCCCCTTTGGGGCAGAGCGCGCCCTCGCTGTGAGGGCTCCTCGGGTCGCCTTCGATGTTGACGATCTTGCCTTCGACGGTGTGAACGAGCGTGGCACACCCCACCGAGCAGTAGGGGCAGACACTGGGCGTGGCCTTCGCGTGCTTGATTCGCGCCTCCTGCGCACGGGCGAGAGTGGGGGCCAGGCTCACGCCGAGCCCCGCAATGCCGCCCAGTGCCGTGCCGGTCAAGGCGCCTGCGGACAGGTTGAAGAAGTCTCGCCGCGAGAGATCCACGCCGCCTACCCTGCGCTGCCTTCGTGCTCGAGCCTCAGCATGATCGTAGCTTCGACCAAGGGATCCTCGGCCACCGCGTACAGAGTGTTGCCCGAGCGAACGAGCGTCAACCACGGCCCCTGCGAGCTCCGGAGAGTGACCCGGTTTCCGCTTCTGACCACCGTCCCCGACCACGTCCCCGCTTTTGCGAGGTTGTTCGTCCCCGCCTTCGATCGAGTAACACGCGCGACGAACGTCCCGTCTTCCTTGGTCTGGAGGACGACGTCGCCGTCGTCGATATAGAGCACGGCGCCGACCTGGGTGAAGGAGCCGTGCCAGGTTCCTGTGAGGTTGCTCGCAGGCGAGAGAGCGGCGGCAATTGGACCTGACGCATCAGAGGCGATGTTGGCGCTTTGCCCCGCACAGCCGGCAACCAGCGCGACTAAGCCTAAGCAGGAAACCAATCGAGCCAATCTCACCCTCGGCATAAGCTGGGACTCCGAGAGGCGATCGGCGCCGAGGCGAGGTGCCGGCGTCGAGCTTTCAAGATGCAAGTGTTCCGGGGGAACCCGGCGCGGGTCGGTGGCCTCCTAAACGGCGGCGATGCACGCAGTCAGGGAGAGCATCAGCGATGCCACACTTAATAGGCCGCTAACAGGCCGCGTGCTCAACGATCCCGGCGCAAGGGTGCGGGCTGTCAGGAAGAAATGACCGGAAAGATCCTAGAGGTGTGTAATTTTGCAGCGGGTGAAGTTGCACCCAGTGTGCGTCTACCTCGAGTTCGACTATGCGAGCGGCGACAGCAGACCCGGCGGCAATGTCGGCACCTTCAACCAGCTCTATCCGACGGCTCACTCGAACCTGGGGTATATCGACTACATCGGCCGGCAAAACATCATCAGCCCTAGCGCCGGCGTCACCATGAGCCCGGCCCGCGACCTCACGCTCTCCTCCAGCAATATTTCTTCTGGCGAGCCTCGGACCACGACGCTCTCTTCATCCGAAAGACCGGTCCGTCCCAGGACAGCGATTTCCTGTACAGCGCGATCCAGTACACCTTCCAAGCATTCATCATGGCGATATTCCGATGAATGGTCTTGCCAGCTATCCCTACCCGATGGCGCGCGTCTGTTACGTGCAGGGGGTATCTGCGATGTTCCCACCTGGGTCTTCCCGGGTGCGCCGTACGCGTGCCGACGGCCAATAGGGTCTGGATCTCCGGCGCGGTCAAGGGCTAGAGCAGGGGGAAGGCGGAGAGCGCGCCGGGTTCCGTGACCGGTCGCGTCTCGTGGAGATACGAGGCGTCGAGCTGGCCGTAGCCCGTCACGCCGAGGAGCGCCAGGCAGATCCGTATCTCCTCCTCGAGGATCTCGAGCGTGCGCTCGAGCCCGGCCTGCCCCGCCGCGGCCAGGCCCAGGCACTGCAGCCGGCCGAGCCCCACGCACTGCGCGCCGAGAATGATCGCCTTGACCACGTCGGTGCCGCGCATGAAGCCGCCGTCCACCATGACCGCGGCGCGGCCCGCGACCGCCGCCACCACCTCGGGAAGCACGTCGAGCGAGCCCCGGCCGTGGTCGAGCTGGCGGCCGCCGTGGTTGGAGACGTAGACCACCTCGACCCCGTGCTCGCAGCAGAGCGCCGCGTCCTCGCCGGTGGCGATGCCCTTCAGGATCAGCGGGACGTCGTGCGTGTCCTTGAAGCGCTTGACCTGGTCCCACGACAGCGCGGCCTGGTACTCCTGGCCCGTCGCCCGCACGCGCCACGGCTTGACGAAGCGCTTGTCGAGGTCGCGCTCGCGCCGGCTGTAGCTGGCCGTGTCCACCGTCATGCAGAAGGCGTGGTAGCCGTGGTCCCGCGCGCGCTTGACGTGGTCGTCCACGAAGGCGTCGTCGCCACGGACGTAGAGCTGGAAGATGCGGTAGTTGTCCGCCGCGGCCGCTGTCGCTTCGAGGCCGGGATTGCAGGCACTCGAAAGCATGTGCGGCACGCCGAAGGCGCCGGAGGCCTTGCCCGCGGTGGCGCCGCCGCCGGCGGTGAAGCTCTCGACGGAGCCGACGGGCGCCAGCATCACGGGGATGCGCACGGGCCTGCCGAGAAAGCTGGACGACACGTCCACCTTGGACACGTCACGCAGCACCCGCGGCCTGAAGGCGATGGAGTCGATCGCCACGCGGTTGCGCTTGAGCGTCGTCTCGGTCTCTGAACCGCCCATCATGTAGTCCCACGGGCCGTCGGCCAGGTTGCGCCGCGCCGCGCGGGCGATCTCGTGAAGCGTCTGGAACTGCTCGCCGAGGTTCGAGGGCATGCGATGTCTCCTTGAGTGCCCCAAGTCTGCCCTCGGCCCCCGGCGAAGTCAAAGGGGCCGTGGTAAGGTGACGCCATGCCGCGCCGCCTCGCACGCGCCACTCTCGCCGCGGCCTTCGCGCTCCTGTGCGGCTGCTCTTCCACGTCATCAGGAACCGCAGGGGGTGGCGAGGCGCCGGCGCCCGTCGTGTGGAAGTTCGAGAGCGTGTCCTGGTACAACCGCTACTCGATGAACTCGACGATCGGGCCCACGGTCGTTGGAAAGACGGTGCTCTACGGCGGCACGTACGCCTATCAGAACACGAAGGCCTCGAAGCTGGCCGCGGTCGATGCCACGACAGGGACGGCGCGCTGGCGCATGGAGTACGGCGCCGCGTTCGGCCCCATGGTGCTCGCGGACGGGACCATCGCCGTCGCCGCGGGGGACGGCGTCCTCGGCCTCGACTTCGCCTCGGGCGTCCAGCGCTGGGAAGTCCCCCTCCGCCCGCGCTCGCTCACGGCGGCGGGGGACGTCGTGCTGCTCGCCGAGCGCCAGACGATTCACGCCATCGATCTCGCCTCGGGCACGCGGCGCTGGCAGGTCACGTCGACCACGGATCCCGTCGCGGCCGGAGACGCCGCGCTCTTCATGGACGGCCAGACCCTCCGTGCCGTCGCGGCCGCGAGCGGCGCCGCTCGGTGGAGCCTCGAGCTGCCCGCGACGCTCGCCTATCCGCAGTCTCTCCGGGGCGACCACCTCTATCTCCTCGGGGCGTCCTCCCTCGGCTCCGTCAACATCAAGAGCCGGAGCCTCGAGTGGGTCGTGCCGCTCGGAAGCGCGCCGACCGCGGGTATCGCGGCGGCCGATGACACGCTCTACTTCACGACCCAGTCGCCTTCGGGAGCCTACGTCTTCCACGCCTTCGATCCGGCGACGCAGAAGGACCGGTGGAGCCGCGCGCTCGACTCGGGTTCTCGGGTGGCGCCGATCGTCATGGGCCCGCTCGTGGCCACGGCGGCCAACTCCAGCGCGGAGAGCCTCCTGGCGCTCTCGCGGGGCACGGGCACCGTCGCGTGGAGCGCGCGGGCGGGCTCGGTCCCCGTGCAGCCTGTCCTCGAGGGCAACGTGCTCTACGTCGCGGGGCAGGGGCCGAACCGCGTCTATGCCTTCCAGGCGGGCACGGGCGCCGTGCTCTGGAGCGGACGGCTCTGGGGCTGGCCCATGGGCATGGCGGTCACCGACGACGGCACGCTCCTCGTCAGCGCCGACAACCTGACGCTGTACGCTTATCGCACGCGGTAGCGCGGTCAGACGATGACGCGAGCGCTTCTCGCCTCCGTGCTGCTCCTGATCGCCGTCCGTCCCGCGGCCGGCCAGGAGATCGACCGGCTCCAGTGGAGGTACCAGAGCGTCACCTGGTACAGCCGCTTCTCGCTGAATGCGACCCTGGGCCCTGTCGTTCTCGGGAAGACGGCGATCTTCGGCGGCGTCTACACCTACCAGAACGCCAAGTCGTCATCTCTCGCCGCGATCGACCTCACCACGGGCCGCTCACGCTGGCGCGTCGTCACGCGCAAGGGCGCGCTCGGCGCCCTGGCCGTCGGCCTCGGCGCCATCGTGGTGGCCGCGGGCGACGACGTGCTCCTGCTGGATCCGGCGACGGGGCGCCAGCGATGGCGGTCGCCGGTGCGGGCACAGGCGCTGGCGATAGCGGGCGACGTCGCGCTGGCGAGCGCGGGTGACTCGCTCGTCGCGCTCGATCTCGCGACGGGCAAGGAGCGCTGGCGGGTCAAAGCGGGTCCCGAGCCGGTGGTGGCGGGCGACACGGCCTTCGTGGAGGACGGCCGGCGGGTGCGGGCCCTCGACGCCTCGAACGGGAAGGAGCGCTGGAGCCGCCCGCTGCCGCCGGGGCTGTCCTACGTCCACTCGCTCAGGGGCGATCGCCTGTATCTCCTCGGCCCGTCCGCTCTCGGCTCGATCAACGTGAAGAGCCGCGCCGTCGAGTGGACCGTGCCGCTCGAGAGCGCCCTGGCCGCGCCGATGACGGTCACCGACGACACGCTCTACTTCACGACGCGCGACCCGTCGGCTTCCTATGTCTTCCGCGCCTTCGACCCGATGACGCAGAAGGATCGCTGGCGCTACACGCTGGAGTCTCACGCGCCCATGACGCCGGTCGTCTTCGGCCCGCTCGTGGGCACGGCAGCCGGCGCCGCCAGGGAGAGCTTCGTGGCGCTCTCGCGCGATACGGGCTCGCCCGCGTGGCGGGCGAGCGCAGGATGGGTCACCGTGCAGCCCGCCTTCAAGGATGACGTGCTGTACGTCGCGGGGCGGGGACCGCACCGCCTCTACGCGTTCAAGGCGGACACGGGCGCCGTGCTGTGGACGGCGAAGCTGGGCAGCTGGCCCCTGGGCATGGCCCTCACGGAAGGGGGCACTCTGCTGGTCAGCGCGGACAACCTGTCGCTCTACGCGTACCGAACTGATCAGTAGCGCGTTAGCCCAGGAGGCCCAGGACGTCCACTTTGACGTCGGTCGCGACCGCGACCGTTCGGTAGAGGGGTCAGCGGCTCTTCCAGACCTCCACGAGCTCTTCCGCCTGCCCCTGGGTCACGCCCCAGATCTCGAACGAGACGTTGATGGAGTGGAAACGGTTGGGCTCGGCGTTGGTGCGGATACCCTTGATGGCGACCTGCATGCCCTTGACGGGCACCTTTTTCTCGAGCGCGTACTTCTCGATGAGCGTCACCCCGCAGGAGGAAACGCCGGCCAGGAACGCCTCGCCGTTGGTCAGCGCCTCGTTGGGGCCCGAGGGCGAGTCCAGCACGAAGTGATTGTGCCGCGCGCTGTTGAGCGCTCGGCCCGGCGTGCCGGTCGAGTAGGACCGAACCGTGTCGATCTTGACGTCCGGAGTCTCGTCAGCCATTGGTCGCCCCCTTTCGCTCCGCCATTGTAGCAGGCGGCGCGTCCCAATCGGTTGACAAGGCGGCGGCGCCTCCCGCACGATGATTCCCACGAGTGGAGGAACGAGTGATCCAAACTGTCCGAACCGCCTGCGCCCATGATTGCCCCGACCAGTGCTCGCTGCTGGCCACCGTCGACGACGGCCGGCTGCTCAAGCTGCAGGGCGATCCCGACCATCCGATGACGGCGGGCTTTGCCTGCGCCAAGGTCAACCGCGAGCACGAGTGGGTCCATTCGCCGGATCGCGTGCTGACGCCGCTCAAGCGCAAGGGTCCGAAGGGCGAAGGCCGCTTCGAGCCGATCTCGTGGGCGCAGGCGCTCGACGAGATCGTCGGCCGCTGGCAGGCCATCATCAGCACGGACGGGCCGCTGGGCATCCTGGGCTACGCGTACAGCGCGCACCAGGGGCAGCTCAACCGCGGGCTGCTGCTGGGCCTCTTCCACGCGCTCGGCGTCACGCGGCTCCAGGCCGGCACCGTCTGCGACTCCTGCGCCGAGGCTGGGTGGGACGCCGCGTGCGGCAGCGTCGGCGGGGCGGATCCCGAGACGGTGACGGAGTCCGATCTCATCGTCTCCTGGGGCGCCGATCTCCTCACGACCAACGTCCACATCTGGCCGCTCGTCGAGCGGGCCCGCGCGCGCGGCGCCAAGCTCGTGGTGATCGAGCCGCGGCGCAGCCGCACCGCCGAGCGCGCCGACTGGCATCTTCGCGTCAATGTCGGCACGGATGCGGCGCTGGCCATCGGCGTGATGCACATCCTCGCCCGCGACGGCCTCTGCGATCGCGACTACATCGCGCGCGAGACGGTCGGCTTCGACAAACTCGAGGCGGAAGTCCTGCCGCGCTTCGATCCACCGCGCGTGTCGGCGATCACCGGCGTGTCTGCCGCCGACCTCGAGCGGCTCGCGCATCTCTACGGCCGCGCGAAGGCCCCTTTCATCCGCATGGGCGAGGGCATGTCCCGCTGCGTGAACGGTGGCCAGGCCATTCGCGCCGTCGCGCTCCTCCCCGGCGTGACGGGCGCCTACGACCGCATCGGCGGCGGCGCGCTCCTGATGACGGCGACGGGCTTCGGCCTGGACAGCGGCTTCATCCGCAAGCCCTCGGGTCCCGCCCAGGCGCGGACGGTGAACCACTCGCGGCTCGGCAAGGCGCTCCTCGAGCTCACAGAGCCGCCGATCCGCTCGCTCTTCGTCGCCGCCAACAACCCGGCGGTCACCTGTCCCGACTCGGTGACGGTGCGCCGGGGCCTCGCGCGCGAGGACCTCTTCACCATCGTCCACGACCCGTTCCTCTCGGACACGGCGCGCTACGCCGACATCGTCCTGCCGGCGGCGACCTATCTCGAGAGCGAGGACGTGGTGCGCGCCTACGGCTCCTACTACATCCAGATGGTCCGCGCGGTCGTCCCGCCCCAGGGCGAGGCGTGGTCGAACGGCCGACTCGCCCAGGAGCTGGCGCAGCGCCTCGGTCTCAAGGATCCGATCTTCTCCATGGACACGGACGCGCTGTTACACGAGCTCTTCCGCGGCGCCAAGGGACCGGCGGCCGAGGTGGATCTCGCGGAGCTGCGCGAGGGCGGCGCGATCAAGGCCGCCCCCGCGCCGGGACGGCAGCGCTTCACGACGCCGTCGGGCAAGCTCGAGTTCTATTCCGAGGCGCTGGATTCGCGGGGGTTGCCCGCCATGCCCGACTGGGTCGCCGACCCACTCGAGGCCGGGGAGAGCAAGCGCTTTCCGTTGAAGCTCCTGACCGCACCCGGCTACTTCCAGGCTCACACGGCGTATGCCGGGGTCGCCGCGCTGCGCAAGCGTCAAGGACCACCCGAGTGCGTGCTCCATCCCGACGACGCGGCCGCGCGCGGGCTCGAGGACGGCCGCGAGGTCGAGCTCTACAACGACCAGGGAACGGTGCGTCTCACCCTCCGCGTCAGCGACGAGACGGCGCGCGGCGTGGCGTTCGTGCCAGGGCAGCGCCCGGCCGCGGAGGCAGGCGGCGGAACCATCAACATGCTGTGTTCGGACCGCTACAGCGACATGGGCGAGGGAGCGACTTACCAGAGCACGCGGCTAGATATTCGCGCCGCGCGCCCCAAGGGAGACAGACCGTGATAGGCATCGTGGCGACCATCAAGGTGAAAGCGGGTATGGAAAAGGAGTTCGAGGCGGTGGCCAAGGAGCTGGTGGCCAAGGTCAACGCGGGCGAGCCCGGCTGCAAGCTCTACGCGCTCCACCACGGCGAGGCGCCGCAGACGTACGTCTTCATGGAGCGGTACGCCGACCAGGCGGCCGTGGACGCCCATCGCGGAACGGAGTATTTCAAGGCGCTCGGCCGTAAAATGGGTGAGTATATGGACGGCCGCGCCGAGGTGGTGCGGCTCCGTGAGGTCGGCTAGAGCACGCGGCAAAAGGGAGACGCATCGTGCGGAAGACCGTGACGACCGTGGTGCTCGCCTGGGCTCTCTGGTGGGTCCAGGAGGTTCCGAAGAAGCCCGAGTTGCCCCAGGACATCGTCAAGCTGAGCGTCCACGAGACCCAGGCGGCGTGCGAAGAGCGCGCTGCGACCCGCCGCCAGTGGCAGGAGGACCTCAATCAGCAGGAAGTCACGAGCTTCGACTGGAACTCCAAGCCCTGGCCCAAGTACATGCTCCGCCGCCAGACCTTCACCTGCATCCAGACGTAGCAGCGACGAAGCGCCCCACGCGGCGCGGAGCGGGGTAGTCGGGACGTGGAAACCATCCTCATCGTGGACGACGAGCCCGAAGTCCGCGCGGTCGCGCGCGACATGCTCCAGGTCAAGGGCTACACCACGCTCGACACGGGCGATCCGACCCTGGCGCTCCGGATCGTACGCACGGAGTCCCAGCCCATCCACCTGCTGCTGACAGACGTCGTCATGCCCCTCATGAACGGGCGCGAGCTGGTGGACCAGATCCACACGATCCGCCCGGCGATGAAGGTGCTCTACATGTCGGCCTACAGCACCGAGACCATCGTGGATTACGGCATCCGGATCGCCCCCGGCGAGCCCTTCGTCCTGAAGCCCTTCACCATGGAGAGCCTGGTCTCGGCGGTGCGCAGCGTGCTCGACTACCGCTCGCCCTTCGGCAAGCGCCCGGCCCCGTAAGCGCCCCCTCGAAAGGAGGCTACGCAAAGGCTGCATGTGTGTCATGATGCTGGTGTCTGGCCCGGCTATCGGTTCATTGCGGACCCCTCCTCACCAGACCGCACTCTGGTTCTCACTTCCGCGGTCCAGAGCGTGTCATCAGCAGCGGGAGAGCTATTCGGAGGTTGGTCATGGCGCAGAAGCTCTTCATCGGGGGGCTGTCCTTCTCCACGTCGGACGAACGCCTGCGCGAGCTGTTCGCCGCCGCGGGCACCGTCGAGTCGGCCGCGGTTGTCACGGATCGCGATACCGGCCGTTCGCGCGGGTTCGGCTTCGTCGAGATGTCGACGGCCGAGGAAGCTGCTGAGGCCGTGAAGAAGTTCAATGGGCAAGAAGTGGATGGCCGGACGCTGAAAGTCGAGCTGGCGAATCCGTCGGGCTCGGGCGGCGGCCGGAGCGGTGGCGGCTACCGGAGCGGTGGCGGCGGTGGCAACCGGGGGGGCGGCGGCGGCGGCCGCTGGTAGGCGGGAGCCGACATGCAAGTCGCAGCGTTTTCGACCCCGGCCAGTCCCGACTGGCGCTGGCG
>WNFT01003347.1_pt1 | contig 13858 bp, 14 predicted proteins | sample 5400191 | NCBI WGS metagenome assembly WNFT01 (sample SAMN13153359, study PRJNA577476) | soil metagenome | isolation source: 80 cm saprolite under Madrone tree | place: USA:California | collected 2016-06-14
TGATCTCCACCCATTCGTTGCGCGCCCGCGAATCGGCCACTGCCTGAACAACGCGCATGTAGCGGACGCCCTCTTCGAAATTTGGACGCGGGCGGACGCGCCCCTTCGATTTCACGGCGGCGAGAAAATCTTCTTCCACCCGCCATTCGCCTTCCAATTCAGGCGCAAGATCAACAATCTGCAGGGCGCGTTCGCCCAGCTTGCCGGCTTGCACCACATCGGAACCAAAATCGTAAGTAAGCGTGCCGACGCTGCCATAAATCTCCAGCCGATCGCCGGGAGCCAGCGCATCGATGCCGCTGAACTCGAGGACGCCTTTGGCGCCGTTGTCGAACGTGCAAAGCACGGTGAGCAAATCGGGAATGATCACTTCATAGCCCTGCCGGATCGGATAGATAATTTTCCCTCGGGCAAAGAGGCCGGTGATGTCGCCGAGCCAGCGCTGCAATACCTCGACGTAAATTCCCAGGGTGAGAACATTTAGTCCGCTGATCTCAATCCTTTGCCGCCAATGCGCCGGCGCATCAGGGTTCAAATAGCTGCTCGTGAAACTTTGCAGTCGCACGTGGTGCGGTTGGCCGATGTAATTCTCGGCCAGCAGCTTTTTCACGAGCAGATCGGCGCGCATTCCCATCGGAGGCGGACAAAGCATCGTGACCAGTTCAGGGTAACGCCTGGATGCCGCGAGCATTTCCTCGGCCTCGGCTAAATCCATCGACATTCGCGCCTGACAAAAAACATGCTTGCCTGCTTCGAGCGCGGAGATTGTCACCGCGGAATGCATGTAAGGCGGCGTGCCGATCCAAATGATGTCCAAGTCGGGAATGGCGAGCAGGTCCGCCCAATTTTGCATTGGCGTGGCGTGCGGGAGGTTTTCGCGGCAAAATTTTTCCGAGCTTTCGTAGGTCAAATTCGAAACGGCGACGATTTCGACTTCAGGATGCTTTTTCAGCGCAGGCAGATGCCGGGCGCGTACGATGCTGCCTGCTCCTACAATCCCGATCCGCAGTTTATGATTATTTTTTGGCGTCATGCTTCAAACACGATTTATCAATCTTCTGGAATCGACGGCCTCACGCGAGATGAATTTGACCGCGGCGCGCATTCTCCGTTCAAGATTCACTTGACCTAACAAGCGGAGCGCAGCAGGTTGCGCAGCTTTTTCGCCAAATGTCAAAGGTTTGCTCTATCACAGGTTCTCGAGCCACGCGCGGCAGCGTCATTCACCGCCGCGGTATGGCCAAGAAAAAGGGCGGAGTCGGCCGGCACGTGACAAAAAATGTGCCGCGGATTTTCGGACCAAACTTGCATGCGCATCGCATTTGGGTGCCGGAGCTGAAAAAGTTCGTGCGGATTCGCGTAACTGCGCGCGGCCTGAAAACGATCAATAAGAATGGCGCGTACGCTGCATTGAAAAAGGCAGGCGTGATCGCCGGCTAAATCAGGTTAACCTGCGGTAGGATTGCCAGCCCAGTTTGATTGGCGATGCAATTGACGCTTCTCAAGTCGAAAATTCACCGAGCCATCGTCACCGGCGCCAGCCTGGATTGCAAAGGCAGCCTTACGATTCCCGCCGATCTGGCCGAGCTCGTTGGGTTGGTTCCCTACGAGAAAATTCTCGTTGGTAACTTGAGTAATGGTGAGCGGTTCGAGACCTATGCAATCTACGGCGCTGCACAGCATGGAATCATCGAACTCAACGGAGCCACTGCCCACCTCGGAAAAATTGGCGACCGCATCACGATCATGAGTTTCGCGCGTTTCGCGCCTGAAGAAGTGGCGATTCATCGGCCGCGTATTGTCGTTTTGAACGAAAAAAATGAAATCGTTCGCTACGAAGGCGGCGACTCCGAGCTGACTAATTCATCCGCGGCTTTCTCGCCAGTGGGAGGTGTAGTGGCGCTTGTGCCAAGTGCCTGTTCTGTGCGTTCAGCGGTTGACACAATCGCCGCTACAACTGTCTGCGGCTTTGCTTTCCCTCGGGGCAAATCAAGCGAAGTGTCGTTAAACTCAATCACGTGACCTTCGCTGATGAGCCAGCGCAGGTCGGAAGCGAGGGCTAGTTTGCGCGATTCCGCGTCTTCGATCGAAAGATCGACAGTCAATTTTTCGGCAAGTTCTTTGCGATTGATACCGGGTGTGGCTGCTACCGCCTCGAGAATTGCGTTCACCAAAGGAGATACGCCACTCTGTTCATGGACAAACGCGCGGATCCGGATCGGCGAGACGAACAACATGCCACGACGATGCCGAAAGACGTTGAGGCCGGCTTGTCGAAATCGGGCCGCTAGCTCCTGCATCATGTTCGACGGCGAGCGAGTCTCGCGTGTCCAGGCATCTTCAATCGCGCGATTGAGCGCTCGATCGGGCAAACGCCGGCTCAAGACCCCGCCGATGGTTGCCTCCTCCACACTGCGAACCAAGTCCGGCAAGTAATTGGACCGGAAGTGCCGTTCTGCTTCCGCTGCGGACGCGAACGTCGAGGGAGTTTCGTCGCGCAATGTCGTATATGTCGTCACCGTTCGCGCTTCTTCCTTCCAGCGCTCGATTAACGCTGGATCATTTACGATCTCGATTTGCCGCTGGTATTCGGCGAAACTCATGCGACGGCTGAAGCGCTGTTCGTAAAGACTGCGGAGCTGCGGCTGATAATTATGATGATTGGTCGGGCCAAGAAGCGTGCCGCTCAGTCTGCAGCGGGCGACGTTTGAGAAATTTCCTTTGATCGGCTCTGATTGGGTGATGTCGATCTTGTAAAAATCTTCGTGAGCGAATCGAAATGCGTTTCGCTCAAGAAAGTCTCGATCCAGAGACATCGCGCCATTTTCGCCCAGTTGATAAACTGGTGATTCCGCCTTTGCCGTCAACCGGACATCATAGCGTTCCGGCTTTTCCAGGAACAAACGCGCCAAAGCAAAAATGGAATATGCAACTGATGCCGACTTGATTTGCGCGACAACGCTTTCAAATGCCGACGAGTGTGGCAGAAAACGAACCGTAATTTCTGCTGGGGCGATTTCCCGAAAAACCTTGCGCTGATCTTCACGGTTTCGACCGCGAACCCGGCGGTTGCGCCCGTTTTGAGATTCGCGCGACATTTTTGACTCGCGCGAGCGTGGAGGGCGATCACGCCCGGAACGATTTGGAGAACGTGATCGCCGGTCGTCTTCCTCGCCGCTGGCGTACTCGTAGATTCTTTCCTTGGCGGGTTCTTTCACCCACGCGGGCAGTAATTTGAGATCGAGCAAATCAACTGGCTCGACAGGCGAAGGCGACATCATTTTCCATCTACTCGAATGACGCAGGAAGTAAATCGAAAGCCACTCGCGCATAGCGCCTGAAATTGATTGACAAGCTCGCTAATTCATTTACTTGCCATCCTGTGCTCGGACTGCTTTAAGCTTTTCGACGCGCAACAACCCGAACGAAACAAATTTTATGGCGGAAAAATCAATCGAAGAGAAGGTCAAGGACATCATCGTGGAGCAACTGGGTGTGAACCCGGAGCAGGTCACGCCACAGGCGTCTTTCATTGAAGACTTGGGTGCGGACTCGCTCGATATCGTCGAGCTGGTGATGGCGTTTGAAGAGGAATTTTCCGTGGAAGTGCCTGACGAAGACGCCGAAAAACTGCAAACGGTCGGAGACGTCGTGAAATACATCGAAGAACGAGCGAAACCGCAATAATACGCGCGCGGCGCGAGTTGTTCGGGGGATGAAAACACGGCTACGGCCGTGTTTTCGCGTTTAAGGTTGCAGAGAAATGCAACACGCCCAGACTAGATTGCAATGAGCTTCTCGATTTTTGAGAGACCTTTATTTCAGGTCGGGGGCCATTACGTCACGTTTCTGGGAGTAATTGCCTTTGTCATTCTTTTTGCGGCTGGGCTCGTGATTGCCCGAATACTGCAGAGCGATGTCGTCCGGCGTTTTTTCAGCCGCTTCAAGATCGACACGAACTTTGTGGCGATCGTCACAACGATTTTAAGTCTGGCTGCGCTCGTCTTTTTCACTATCAGCGCAATTAATGCGGCTGGCATTCCGCTCGCCTGGAATGCGCCTCTTCCGGCCGTTTCGCTCAGTCTTGTCCAGATTTTTCTCCTGATTGGCCTTCTAGTTGCGGTCTTTTGGATCTCCTCGAAAACGAAACGCTTTCTTTTCAATCGGTTTCTGGTCAATAGCGGACTGGATCGCGCGCTTCAGTATGCGATTTCCCAAATCATTGCCAACGTCGTGCTGGTCGTAGGCATTTTTATTGTTCTGGAAAACACCGGCATTCATCTTGGCGCACTGGCCGTTTTCGCGGGAGCGGTTGGCGTAGGCGTTGGATTCGGACTGCAAAACATCGCCAGCAATTTCATCAGCGGCCTGGTGATTCTGGCCGAACGGCCAATCACAATCGGGGACCGCGTCGAAGTCGCAGGGATCACCGGGCAGGTGCAGAAAATTCGCGCCCGCAGCACAATCATCCGCACCAACGACAACATCACGATGATCGTGCCAAACACGAAATTTATCGATTCGCCCGTGACCAACTGGACTTATGGCGATCCGCGGGTGCGGTTTCGGATCCCGGTCGGCGTCGCCTACGGCAGCGATATCGGCAAGGTACGCGAGGCTCTGCTCACCGCCGGACGTGAAAATCCGAACACTTTAAAGGATCCGGCACCGAGCGTTTTTCTCGAGAAATTCGGCGACAACTCGATCGACTTCGAGCTCGTGGTCTGGAGCAGTGAGATGAGCGCCCGGCCAAGCCGATACCGCAGCGATCTCAATTTTGCGATCGAGCGGAAATTTCGCGAAGCCGGGATCGAGATCGCCTTTCCCCAGCGCGATCTACACATCCGCAGCGGCGCCCTCAAAGTGGAATGTGCGGCGAAACAATCTGAGTCGTGACCAACCTGGTTGGACGTTCGCGAAGGAAAAGCGAGCGGATTAGATCGAATTATTACGCTTTACAAATGCCGGATAATTCTTCTAAGGCGACGTTGCCAAGCTGTCGCCTAACAAGATCGGGTGAAGACCATGACGATTCTCGGCGGGGCTAGGCCAAGACCTAACCAAACATCTGACGTCATCTAGCGTATGCGTCTCGAATTGGCGACTGTGCCAAGGCGCGTTTTACCACCTCAATCAATTGAGCGGCAGAAACGGGCTTCTCGAGAAAGGCGAAGGCACCCAGGCGTAGTGTCTGAGCTTCGACGTCAGGCCCGCCAAATGCCGTGATGATGATAACCGGCAATTCGGGCAGGGCACTGGCAAGCGCCAAAACCCCGCGCCCACTGAAGATCGGCATCCGCAGGTCAGTGATGACGAGGTCGAATCGTTTTTCAGAATCCGCAAGTTTCTTCACAACCGTAACTGGCTCAGACACGCCAGTGACCTGCATGCCTTCCCTAGCAAGCACTTTAGACACGGCCCGGAGCATTCCCGGATCGTCATCTACGACCAAAACAGATTTGTCCTGCAATTCGTTCATAATCTTTTCAAAGAATAGCACCGCACGATACGGCAAATCGCCAAGGCGCAATGATCTTCCGCGCGTAAGGATTCAATCGAACCGCGGTGATTACCGGCCGATCGCGGAACTCCGACAGTTGGAAGACGCAAATCGTCATGTCATACGTCGACAGCCAGCGGAAGTTGAACGCTAAAGGTGCTGCCTTTGCCCGGCACTGTAGCACAATCAATCCTGCCGCCATGTTCACTGATGACCTGCTGGGCGTATGCGAGACCGAGGCCGGTGCCATCGCTCTTCGTAGTGAAAAATGGGACGAAAAGATTCCGAGCTTCTTCCTCAGTCATGCCCCGACCGCTATCCCTGATAGATACCAAGGCGTCCGCACCATTCCTTTTCGCGCTGACTGTCAGATTTCCTCCAGCGGGCATCGCGTCCACCGCGTTACGGATCAGATTTAAAAGGGCTTCCCAGAGTTGCTCGGCATCGGCCTGAACGGGTGGCAGATTCGGATCCACTGTGCGACTCAACTCCACATTCTTCTGATCGAGCAGCGGCTGCACAAAATTAAGTTTCTCCTCAAGCAAGCCGTTCAGCGAAAGAACAGCCCGCTCAGATTTCGGCATCCGGCCGAATCGGAGATACTCCTGGAGAACCTGATGGATTCGCAACACCTGTAAACGCATTTCGCGCAAGAGCATGTGGCATTCCTCGGAAGGGTGGGCGTTAGAAGTTGCGGAGGCGTTAACTTCTTCCCCGATCAGATCCAGATTCAGCGATATTGCCCCGAGCGGGTTGCGAATTTCATGAGCGACCTGGGCTGCCATCGAGCCGACTACAGCGAGACGCTCCGCCTGGAGCTTGGCGTGTTCCAGGCGTTTCCGCTCTTCCATTTCCGCCCGCAGTGCGGCCGTGCGGCGCTCGACCGTTTGCTCAAGGTGGTAGTGAGAACTGCGGAACGCGGTCAACAGGTAGACGACGACGAAAAAGAACACAAAAAGCATGACCGAATTCCAAACAGGAATGAGCGGATGGTCATATGCCGCGCCGTTTAACATGTCGCTGAGGAACCATACGCCCGTGCACAAAGCTCCCAACGCATACCCCGCCGACCGCCCGGCCACCCATCCCGCGAGGCACGTAGGCAGCAAATAGAAAGCCGATATTGCCCACTCGCGACCTGTGAGATAATCCACAATGCCAAGAACAATTGCCAGCGCGACAGCTGCGAGCGTCGCGAGAACTTTCGACAGTACGGAACCCTTTCCAACAGCAGTCACATCGAATCTGGTGCCCAAAACGCTTTGACAAACCAGTTCGTAAATTCGTTCACGCGGTTTTACTTTCAGCGGATACTGGCGCTGGCTGCGACTCCGCAAGCTCGGCATGCGGACGGTGTGACTCTCGTTCCCGCAAAGCTTGAGAAAATTTCAATCGCTGTTAATTGGTGACTTCCTCCGTCCGTCAGTCCGGTTAGCCGGCTTTGTCTTGCATGTCAGTTACCAATACGATTCCGATCCCCAACGGGGTCGCGAAGATCACTTCGCTCGCCGAGCTCGAGAACTGTGACGCATGGAAACGCACGTTTCAGAACAAGTGCAAGGACCATCGTTACTACAAGATCGTCGAAGAAACGTTGGAGGGCGGGTTCGAGCATCACTATCTCCAGCTCGAGGATGATTCGGGTAATGTGCGGGCAGTCCAGCCTGTGTTCTTTGTTCGACAAAACCTTATCGAAGGTGTGCTAGGCAAAATTCGATCGGTGGTCGAGCTTGTCCGAAAAAAATTCCCACGTTTCCTGACCATGCGCGTATTGATGGTTGGCTGCGCAGCTGGCGCAGGCGACCTGGGTGCATGCGACGAAAAGGACGAGGCGTGGATGGCGAAGGCGTTATCCGCAAGTCTGCGGACGTATGCCCGGCAAAACAGAGCTTCACTGGTTGTTCTGAAAGATTTCCCTGCAAAATATCGCCCAGCGCTCGAAAGTTTTTCGTCAAACGGCTATGTGCGCATGCCGAGCATGCCCATGACGCGCCTCGCACTCTGTTACGAAGGGTGGGATGAATATTTTCGAACCCTCAGCAAGGCGACCCGAAAAGACCTACGTCGAAAATTTCGGAAAGCGGAGCGCACGCCCAAAATCAACATGGAAGTCGTTAACGATGTGACTCCTCGCGTCGATGAAATTTATCCGCTTTATCTTCAGGTGCATGAGCGTTCGCCGTTAAAGTTCGAGACGCTGACCAAAGACTATTTCCGCGCGATCAGCAAGCGCATGCCGGATCGGGCACGCTTCTTCATCTGGCGGCAAAGTGGCAAAATCGTCGCATTCAGTTTTTGCCTCGTTTGTGAGGAAGCGATTTATGATGAATGCATCGGCCTTGATTACAGCGTCGCCCTCGACCTGCACCTTTATTTCTACACGCTGCGCGACATTATTTCATGGTCGCTGCAACAACGATTGAAATACTACTACAGCAATCCGCTGAATTATGAGCCCAAGCTCCACCTCGATTGCGAACTCGTGCCCCTCGACCTTTATGTGAGGCACACAGCTGCGCTCCTTAATCCGATCTTCCGCCGCACCATCAAATATCTCGGACCGACGCGACACGATCCGATTTTGCCGCGGTTTCCGAACACCGATCAGCTTTGACAGCGGTCATTCCTCGAGGAATCAAAATCGGTTGCGATGAGATGAGGGCAGGCTAAAAAAGCAAATGCAGATTCGACCTTCGGGTTTTGGCAACCCCTGGCTCCAACTCGCCTTGAGCGTGGCGTGCGTGCTCGTTTCCGAACTTCTTTTGAAGCGCGGCGCGACAGACACCGCAGATCTTGAAAGCGCATGGTCCTGGACGGGAATTAACGGTTTGGCTTCGCCGCTGGTGTGGTGGGCAATTCTTCTGATCGTTGCCAGCTTTATCAGCTGGCTTTACGTCCTTAAATATATTCCGCTCACGATCGCCTTTCCTCTTTCGCGCGTGGTCGATATCCTGGTCCCGCTGAGCTGCTGGATTTTTCTGGGCGAATTCATTTCGGCTCGCCGCTGGATTGGCATAGGTCTGGTTGTGGTAGGTCTGGCGCTCGTAGCCAAACCTATAGCCCGGATGGAGGAGCGCCTGTGACATTCCTCTCCTTCTTCTTCATTGTCGCTTCTCTGCTGAGCTTTGTCGTGGCTCAGCTCATTTTGAAAAGAGCCATGGTGTCCACTGCGCAAAGTGGCTTTCGTAATCTTCGGTTTGTTTCACGCGTTGCCGTCGGCATCGCTTTGATGACGCTTTCTTTTTTCCTGACACTCGGATTATTACAGCGGTTCGATCTTAGTTATCTTTATCCGTTTCAAGGACTGAGCGTCATCATCATCACCCTGATGGCGGCGTTCATGCTGAAGGAAAAGTTGACCTTGCAACTGACGATCGGCACATTGTTGATCAGCGCCGGAATCGTGCTGGTCTCACTGAGTTAACGCTGGCCAAAGCTTCGCCAGCGCAGCCGAATTTGTCCTGTAAATCTGATCGGCAGCCGGCAATTGAACTTTCGGATGATCGAATTCCGCGGCGAAACGTTGCTTCCACCGCGCATATGACGGCGGTGAGAATGCACCGCAAATATCACCGCCGATAATCTTCATCCTGTCGCGCAAACGCGATAGGGCCCACTCAAGATCGACAACGTTAAATCGGCCGCTCTCCCAGTTTGTCACCGCCTCTTCCGGGCGAAGGCAATCCAGATCGATCGTAACATAAACGCTCATTCCGCCGAGGTCCTTTACGAAGTGTTCAAAATGCTCGCGCCAGTTGTCGCACAAAATGGCGCCGCGACGCCGTCGATCTTTCGAGGGCCGTTGATCCGCCCAGGGGTGAACGTCGAGAATGCCCATTCGTTCTGCGCGACGGTTGCCGAAAAGTTGGTGCGGCCACCAACATTCAAAATTTCCGCAGCCCCAGACAGCAACATGCTTCACGTGCGGAAGTTCCAAAGCCCGATTCACCCATCCGCCGCAGCCCCATTTCGGCGGGCGCACGTCCCAATCCGGATGATTGTCGAAAGAGACAACGGTGACAGGCTGGGCGACACGCCGAATCCAGAGTGCAGTCAGATAATGAAAATCGCCGGAACCGTAAAGCAGAAACGGGGACGCAAGCTGTGGTTCATATTCTTGGTAAAACTCGGCGACCAACCGCGGCGGCGCGGAGAAACGCAATTTCGGTCCCCAATTGCGCGCATCGACAACGGGCAGGTCAAACGGCTGATCTCGCCACGCGTCATCCAAATTGAGGTGGAAGGCGCGGCCGATCAAAGATTCTACTTGGGCGCTTGTGGACAAAACTGAGCGTCGCTTGCCTTGGCGATGCGCAAGTTTTCCTTAGGCTTCCGCGCGATGGCAGGCGCAGCGAGGATAGTTTGCGGACGTGAAAACGCGGTGACGTGCTGCATGAATTCGGGGATTAAGTTTTCCTTAACCGCCGGGAAAATCAATACTGGCTTTGATGGCAACGAGTGACCTTCAGTGTCGATCTTTTGCACGCGCTTTTAGCGTCGCGTGCGAAGCTAAAGTGACCGTGCTAATGGAACATCAAGTCGAAAAGCTAAAGGAACAGGGGAAGGAGCGGGATTTCTTTTGCGTAGTGAGCGACGCATTTCGCATCATCGCTCGCCGTTCCTCGATCGCCCTGGGAAGCGCCTGGGCTTTCGCCGGAGCTATGCTCGTGATCCTCGTGTGGCTCCTCACCGGACCGACGTTCCATTTCTCCGACACCTGGCAATTAATCATCAATACCGCCACGACCATCGTCACCTTCCTTATGGTGTTCCTGATCCAGAACACGCAAAACCGCGATGCCAAAGCAATGCATCTTAAGCTCGATGAGATCATCCGCGCCATCAAAGATGCGAGAGACGAACTGGTCGATCTTGAAGATCTGTCCGACGAAGATCTGAAGAAACTGGAGGAACAATTCAAACGGCTCCGTCAAAAAGCCGAGCAAGACGGAACTCGACCGTCCCGCGATGTCGAACCGGCTGGGTTGCGCTGAGCCCGCGTCAATTGTCCGCTTTTCGCGCTACGCCCGTTCGCAGGAAAATTTTGCCGCTTGGGCATAAGCGGAAGATTTCGCACTGACTGCAGTCCGGCTTTCGCGCAAAGCAACGCCGGCGTCCGTGCCAGATGAGCCAGTGACTCCAGTCTGTCCAATGTTCGCGCGGCAGAAGCTGCATTAAATCGCGCTCGATTTTTTCGGGCTCAGAATGCCGCGTGAGACGCAATCGTTTTGAAAGGCGCACCACGTGTGTATCCACGACGATGCCTTCGTTTTTCCCAAACGCGTTTCCGAGAACAACGTTCGCTGTTTTCCGACCTACGCCTGGCAGCGCCCGCAATTCTGCCATGGTATCGGGGACTTTGCCGTTATGTCCTTCCGCAATCGCACGCATTGCCCCACGAATACTCTTCGCTTTGCTTCGAAAAAATCCTGTCGATTTAATCGCCTTTTCAAGCTCGGTTTGCGGCGCATTAGCATAATCAGCCGCCCTCCGGTACTTCTTGAACAACCCGGGAGTAACCATATTGACGCGTTTGTCGGTGCATTGCGCCGAGAGGATCGTCGCCACGAGTAGCTCCAGCGGATTCCGAAAATTCAACTCGCAATGCGCGGTGGGATAAACGTCCGGAAAAGCTTCCACCAGTTGCTCGACACGCTCACGAATTTTCATTCCGAATCGATCTTCCACATTGCGCTTGATCTCCGAGTCAGCCCAGCCCTTTAAATCCGCGAGATTTGCTCATGGCGGCAAGATGGCGATGTCAGGGCAAATCCGCAATGCCGCGGTATTTTTATTGAGAATAGCGAGCGAGCTTGCCTTCCAAGTGCGGCGGAACATGCGCGACGATCACCGCGTCTTCGCCATCATAACGCAACTCGAGCACGTGACCAACGCGATGAATCTCCGCGATGAGCGCCGATTGATCGGACGGGATCCGAAAATGTGAACGCAGCCATGAGTCGAGGGCGGTTTCCAGCGCCTGCACCAGTTTGCTCACGCCTTCGCCGGTGCGCGCGGATATCGCCACGCTCCCTGGAAATCTGTTCACGTAAATTTCCGCCAACTCCCGGTTCTCAAGATTGTCGATCTTGTTAAAAACAATCAGCGTCTGTTTTCCGAAAGCATCGAGTTCTTTAATGACAGCATCGACCGCTTCCATCTGTTCATCCACGCGCGGATGGCTAAGATCGACAATGTGAACGAGCAAATCGGCCTCGCTTACTTCCTCGAGCGTTGCCTTGAACGACTCGATCAAGGTATGCGGAAGTTTTCGTAAAAAACCGACCGTATCGGTAAGCAGCACCCGCTGTTTGTTAGGCAAAACAAGACTGCGCGTCGTCGGGTCCAGTGTCGCAAAAAGTTTGTCCTCGATCACGACATCGGCGCCGGTGAGCAGGTTCAGGAGCGTCGATTTGCCGGCGTTCGTGTAGCCGACGACTGCGGCCACTGGCCATTGGTGGCGTTTACGCCCCTGCCTCTGCACCGCTCGAGTTTTGCGAACGGCTTCCAACTCACGCTCGAGTCGTGCAATTCGTTCCTGGACGCGGCGGCGATCAACTTCCAACTGCGTTTCACCCGGGCCACGCGTGCCGATGCCGCCAGTCTGACGTGACAAATGATGCCACATCCGCGTCAGACGCGGCAAGAGATATTGCAACTGGGCCAGCTCGATTTGCAAGCGGCCTTCGCGGCTCCGGGCGCGCTGCGCGAAAATATCGAGGATGAGCTGTGTGCGATCGAGAACTTTGCGTGCGAACAAATTCTCCAGGTTCCGGCCCTGCGCGGGCGATAGTTCATCGTCGAAGATGACCGATGTAACCTGTCGATCCTGGCACGAGTCTTTGATCGATTCGGCTTTGCCGCGGCCGATGTAATACGGCGCGGTCGGTTTCTGCAATTTTTGCGTGACCGTATCAATAACCTGTGCGCCGGCGGAATTCGCCAACTCTCGCAATTCTGCGAGCGAATCCTGCAAGTCCCATTTCGAGACGCCTTCCTTTTCGAGACCAATCAGGAGAGCGCGTTCCTGAGTTTTTTGCGGACGCGTTTCAATCATTGCTGTGCGCGAGCGAGCGCTGCACTCGCTGCAAAATCCATTTCACAGCTTCGTTGTGACTGAAAAGCGATAGGTTCAGCGGTTCAAAATTAGGTTGGCGTCGAAACCAAGTCAACTGTCTTTTGGCATAACGGCGGGTCGCTTGCTGAATCGTAGCGACGCATTGCAAGATCGACATCCTGCCTGCGAGCAATTCACGAATCTCAAACAAGCCGATCATCTTCGACGCCGTCGAGCTGGTCGCCCCAATTGCGCGGACCTCTTCGATCACCCCATTTTCAAATATTGCCTTCACCCGTTCATTGATTCGCGCGTAAAGCTCATCGCGGTCGCGAAACACGAAGAGGCCTGTAGCGCTCGCAGTCTCGACGGCATGCCTGGATTCGTCGCTATCAACGGCGGGCTCTACCGACCTCCATTGGGTCCGTTGCGTCGAAACCGCTTTCCCGGTAAGCAGACAGATTTCCACAGCGCGCACGAGACGGCGGCGATTTTGCATGTCTATCCTGCGCGCCGCTTGCGGATCGAGGGCGATCAGCTGGGAGCGCAATTCTTCAAGGCTGGTGGCGTTCAGCTTCGCGCGCAGCTTTGGATCGGCCGCAGGCGTTGGGGCCAATCCGTGCGTCAACGCCATAATGTAAAGTCCGCTTCCGCCGACAACGATTGCCAGCTTGTTTCGCGAATGAATCTCATCAATCGCCCGCGCGGCAACGCGCCGAAATTTCTCTGCGTTCATCTCTTCGTGAAGCGGCACCGTACCGATCAAATGATGTGGCGCGTTCGCGAGCGTTGCGGTACTCGGCTTTGCCGTCAGAAGATCGAGCCCGCAATAAATTTGAAACGCATCCGCGTTGACAATTTCTCCGCCGATTTGCTGTGCGACGTCGGCAGCCAATTCAGACTTCCCGGTCGCGGTAGGACCGACAATGAAAAAAACATCTTTCACGAAACAAAATTGTAAGCGGATCGGAACATAGACTTCCAGTCTGCGCTCCCATGGGAGTTACGCTCCGCTAAATTCAAAAAGCGGACAGAATGTCCGGTTGCTGCGCGGGCTCGGCGCAGCGAGTGCGTCTCGTGTTGGACAGAATGCCCATGTTCCGAAAACAAAATCGGGCGACGTGCGCATTTGCGTTGCGTCTCCCGATTGCAACCATCGATCTCGTTAGCTTCGCACCTGATGTTCGCTGGACTTTGCGCCGCTGACAACGAGCCTGCGACCGAGGAATTCTTTGTCGTGCAATTCCTGCACGGCGCGTTTTGCCTCCTCGATCGTTTGCATTTGCACGAAGGCAAAACCT